>Ga0265594_1003698_pt1 | contig 10022 bp, 11 predicted proteins | sample saktaG_11_FD_190147 | JGI IMG/M metagenome (GOLD analysis project Ga0265594, IMG submission 190147) | Saline water microbial communities from Sakinaw Lake, British Columbia, Canada - sak_2011_5_24_80m | ecosystem: Environmental > Aquatic > Non-marine Saline and Alkaline > Saline ... | reverse complement strand
CACAAGCTAATATCTTTGCTAATAGTTTATTAGTTCCAAGAGAAAAATTAATTATTGAAAAAGAAAAGGCAATAAGAGTGATTAGGGGTAAATTTATTCAAATGGGGAAAGTAAATAAGGGTGTTTTAAATCCCTATTTAGCAATACCAATTTCAAAAAAATTTGAAGTTTCTGAAAAGGTAGCTCAAATTGCTCTAGGCAATCTTAATGATTGACATAAAGTTTATCTTTTGTTAAACTTTAGATAATCTTATAAATAATTTAAAATCTATGGATAATATTATAAATTTAAAAAATTTAAGAATGAATATGGATAAGTATGCTAAGAAAGTGGCTCAAGGCGACTCTTTTATAATTTTTAAAAGATCAAAACCATTATTTAAAATTTGTCCAGTTAATGATGAGAAAAAATGGGAAGAAGTAGTTGATTTTACTAAAATTAAAAAAGGCGGGGTTGATATTGATGAAGTGTTATCTCGTTTGTAGGATATGGATAAAATATCAAAGGCGCTTAAAAAATTTTCTACTAAAGAAAGAGAATTGGTTAGAATAATTCTAAAAAAATTAAAAGAAAACGATTTTAATGGTTTAAAATTTAAAAAACTAAAAGCACGCAAAGATATTTATAGGATCAGAAAAGGTGATATTAGAATTATATATAGATTAAAAAATAAAAAATCAATTCTTTTAACTATAGAAAGAAAATCAGACAATACTTATAAATGATTAAAATTCAAAAAAATATTTCCTTGAAAGAGTATACAACATTTAAAATTGGCGGGTTAGCTAAATATTTTTGCAAAGTTAATAATAAAGGAGATTTAATTAAGGCAATTGATTTTGCAAAAGATAAGAAATTATCTTTTTTTGTTTTAGGAGGTGGTAGTAATATTTTAGTTAGTGATAATGGTTTTAATGGTTTGGTTATATTAATAGATAATAAAGAATTAAAAACAAATAAAAATATAATTATATCTGGAGCAGGAACAAGATTAAGTGATTTGGTTAAATTTTCAATAGAAAATAACTTAACTGGTTTAGAATGGGCTATTGGTATTCCAGGGACAGTGGGTGGAGCAGTTAATGTTAATGCTCATGCTTTTGGATCAGATATGTCTGAAATAACTAGAAAAACAGAAAAATATAAAAATATTATTTTCTCTATAGAATTAGAATTAAAAACAGATAATCAAGAAGAAAGCAAAGAACTAATTAAAAAGTATTCTGAAAGGAGAATGAATACTCAACCATTAGAATATCCATCAGCTGGTTGTATTTTTAGAAATATACCAAATCAAGGTGCTGGACGATTAATTGATCAAGCTGGTCTTAAGGGAATAAGAATTGGAGATGCAATGATTTCAGACAAACATGCTAATTTTATTATTAACTTGGGCGAAGCTAAATCTGAAGATATAACTAAATTAATTAAATTAATTAAACAGAAAGTTAAAGATAAATTTAACATAGAATTAGAAGAAGAAATTGAGTATCTAGGATTTTAGGTTTTAGTGATATAATAATTGTATGTACTTGTTGTTTCGCGACATTACACAATAGCGTTTATCTAAAATTTTTGTTGAAAAGGAAACTTTTCTCCAGAAACTTTAGATGAAACACTAACATTAAATGAAATATTCTTTTTTTCTGTATATATTGTAAACTATATTTAGTATGACCAAAGAAATTACTATAAAAGATGAATTAACAGAATTTTTACTCTACACAACTCCAAATGGAGAAACTAAAGTGGAGACATTTTTGCATGACGAGAATATTTGGCTTACGCAAAAAAGAATGGCGGAACTTTTTGGTAAAGGCAGAAGTACTATAACTGAACACCTGCAAAATATTTTTAATGAAGGAGAACTGCAAAAAAATTTGGTTAGTCGGGAATTCCGACAGACCACTCAACATGGTGCAATTGAAGAAAAAACACAAACAGGGAGCATTAAATTCTATAATTTAGATGCAATTTTATCTGTCGGTTATCGAGTAAATTCTACTCAAGCTACACAATTTCGCATCTGGGCGAGTAAAATTTTAAAAGAGTATATTATCAAAGGTTTTACAATGGATGATGAGCGATTGAAAAACGGGAAATATTTTGACAAAGATTATTTTCAAGAACTTTTGGAAAGAGTTCGTTCCATTCGTACAAGCGAGCGCAGAATTTATTTACAAATTACAGACATTTTTGCGGAATGCAGTATTGATTATGATAAAAATTCAGAAACTGCCAATGATTTTTTTGCAACCGTACAAAATAAATTCCACTTTGCAATTACAGGTCAAACCGCTGCTGAAATTATCTACAAAAAAGCAGATGCTAAAAAAGAAAAAATGGGGCTTTTGTTTTGGAAAAATTCGCCAAAAGGGAGAATTCTAAAATCAGACACCGCAATTGCAAAAAATTATTTAGAAGAAGCTGAGATTAAAAAACTTGAAAGAACTGTCTCAAGCTACTTTGATTATATTGAAAGAATGATTGAAGCTCATATAACTTTTACTATGGAAAAACTAGCAGAATCTATAAATGAGTTTTTGCAATTTAACAAATACGAAATTCTTGAGGGGAAAGGAAAAGTTTCTCACATAAAAGCAGAAGAAAAAGCATTTGTCGAATACAATCAGTTTAATAAAACTCAAAAAATTGATTCCAATTTTGAAAAGCAAATTAAAAAACTTATTAAAAATAAAGTAAAATGATATGGTAAATAAAATTTTAATTTCAAAAGGCGCTAAGCCTAAAGAAGTATACTCTCATAGAATATCAGTTCTGCTTGGAAATAAAGAAATGATTTTTGTGACAGGATAAATTGTGGTAAAAAAAGAAAAGCTATTGCTTTTGGTGACATTAAGAAACAAACGGAATATGTTTTTAATGTTATTAATCATATTTTAAAAGCAGAAGATTCATCTTTTAATGATATAGTAAAAGAAGTTATTTATGTGAAAAATACCGTTAGAAAAAGTTAAAAAGAAATATAATCTTGATTTAAAAGAAGAAATTGAGTATCTAGGTGATTTTACTTAATTTTAATTTTATGCTAATATAAAAATAATATGAAAATAATTATAAAAGCAACTAATATAGAATTATCTCCAAGTATTAACCAATATATCGAAGAAAAGATTGGTGGTTTAGATAGGTTTTTAAAAGGATTTAACTCTGATTTGGTTGAAGCTAGAGTAGAAGTTGGTAAAATAACTCGTGGTCAGCGTAATGGTGAAATTTATAGAACAGAAGTTAATTTAAGTTTTGATGGTCATTTTATTAGAGCTGAAGAAACAGAAGAATCTTTACATGCATCTATTGATTTAGTTAAAGATTATTTACAGAGAGAAATAAGACAACAAAAGAGTAAAAAAGTGACTAAATTTATTAGAGGAGCAAGATCATGGAAGAAATTTTGGCGCATTAGTCCATTAGCTAGATTTCGTAAATCTAAGTCTGGTAAGGTAATTAAAGATTAAGTTAATTTTTTAATCAATGGGTATTTTAGATAAATTTTTAGGCAATTCTAATGAAAAAGAATTAAAAAAATTAGAATTGTTAGTTGAGAAGATTAATAAACTCGAATCTGAATTCGAGTCTTTTTCTAATGAACAATTAAAAGATAAAACTAAAGAATTTAAAGAAAGATTAAATAAAAATGAAACTTTGGATGATATTTTACCTGAAGCTTTTGCTTTAGCAAGAGAAGCATCAAAAAGAATCTTAGGTCAAAGACCTTTTGATAGTCAATTAATTGGTGGAATTGTTCTACATCAAGGTAAAATTATTGAAATGAAAACTGGTGAAGGTAAAACTTTAGCAGCTGTTTTAGTTGCATACTTAAATGCTTTATCAGGACAAGGTGTTCACGTGATTACAGTTAATGATTATTTATCTAGACGTGATGCTAATTGGATGGGTCCTATATATGACATGCTAGGTTTATCTTGTGCATGTTTAAATCATGAAAAAGCATATGTTTTTAATCTTAAAAGTGAATCAGATAGAAATGAAGTTACAGTTGAAATGGAAAATTTGAAAGAAGTTTCTAGAAAAGAAGCATATCAAGCAGATATTACCTATGGGACTAATAATGAATTTGGTTTTGATTATCTTCGAGATAATATGGCTCAGAGTTTAGAAATGATGTCTCAGCGTGATCATAATTTTGCAATAATTGATGAAGTAGATAGTATTTTAATTGACGAGGCTAGAACTCCATTAATAATTTCTATGCCTGATTCAGAGTCAACTAAGCTTTATGATCAGTTTAGTCAAATTGTACCTCAATTAAAAGAGGATTCTGATTATAATATTGATGAAAAAGCTAGGGCTGTAACTTTGACAGAAGAGGGTATTACTAGAGTAGAAAAAATACTTGGTATAGAAAATATTTATCAAGAAGGTGGTATTCGTTATGTTCATCATTTAGAACAGGCTTTAAGAGCTAATGTTTTATTTAAAAAAGATACTCATTATGTAGTTAAAGATGGACAGGTAATTATTGTTGACGACTTTACAGGACGATTAATGCCTGGCCGTCGATATTCAGAAGGATTGCATCAAGCTTTAGAAGCGAAAGAAAAAGTTAATGTTCAGCAAGAAAGTAGAACTCTTGCTTCAATTACTTTTCAAAACTATTTTAGAATGTATTCAAAGCTATCTGGTATGACTGGAACAGCTGTTACTTCAGCTGAGGAGCTTCATAAGGTATATAACTTGGAAGTTATAATCATACCGACCAATAAGCCAATGGCTAGAGAAGATTTACCAGATAATGTATATAGAAGCGAGCAAGGTAAGATTAATGCTATTACTCAAGAAATAAAGAAAAGACATGAAAAAGGTCAACCTATTTTAGTAGGAACAGTTTCTATTGGAAAAAATGAAATGCTTTCTGCTTATTTAAAAAAAGCTGGTGTTCCTCATCAGATTTTAAATGCTAAGAATCATGAACAAGAAGCAAAAATTATTGCTCAAGCTGGTGAAAAAGGATCAGTTACAGTAGCTACTAATATGGCTGGTCGTGGTGTTGATATTGTTTTAGGTAAAGATGTTACTAAATTGGGTGGTTTGTATGTACTTGGTACAGAACGTCATGAAGCTAGAAGAATTGATGATCAATTAAGAGGTAGAGCTGGTCGTCAAGGAGATCCTGGTTCTAGCCAATTTTTTGTTTCTTTAGAAGACGATCTTATGCGTATTTTTGGTGGTGATAAAGTTAAATCAATGATGGAAATGCTTAAAGTACCAGAAGATCAACCCATAACTAATAAGATGGTTTCTGGCGCAATTGAATCAGCTCAAGGTAAAATTGAAGGACTTAACTTTGATATTAGAAAACATGTTTTAGAATATGATGATGTAATGAATAAACAGAGAGAATCTATTTACAAGAAACGAATAAGAATATTAACCAAGAAAAATCTTAAATCAGAGGTTATGGATATGGTAAAGGAAGAAATTAGAAAGTTTGTTCAATTTCATTCACAAAAGGAAATAAATTACAAAGAAATTGCTGAAATTAGCAAAAGTATTTTTTTAGCTCCAGATAATCTAGAAGAAGAATTAAAGAAAATAGAAAATCCAGAAAAAATATCTGAGCATTTAATTAATTTAGCCGAACAAAGTTATGAAAAGAAAGAAAAAGACTTAGAAAAGAAGAATATGCGTCATGTTGAAAAATTCGTTCTTTTAAGAACTATTGATACATTATGGATGGATCACTTGGATAACATGGATTATCTTCGTGATAGCGTCCGTTTACGCGCCTATGGGCAGAAAGATCCCTTAGTTGAATACAAGAACGAAGGTATTCAAATGTTTAAAAGGTTATTAGAAACTATTCAAACAACTATTGTTAATACAATTTATAAGGTTACTTTAGGTCCAATGCCTCCTCAAGAGAGCGTAGTTAAGGTAAGCAGTAAGAAAACAGTTGGTCGTAATTCGCCATGTCCCTGCGGAAGCGGTAAAAAATATAAAAAATGTTGTGGGAAATAAAAAGAAAAAGGGCCAACGCGTATTTAAGTACGTTGACCCTGGGGCGTCAGTCTCTGAGCTTTTGCTCTTGTAGGCGTCCCACAAACGCCTCGTTATTCAGTCACTAATGACCTACACTGACGTTAATATTAATATAATCTTTATTAAAAAATTGTCAAGGTTTTATGGATAATTTTAAAAATACAAAAAATGCTGTGGGAAATAAAATAAAAAAACAAATAGTAGTTGCAGTTAGTGGTGGGTTTGATCCATTGCATGCTGGGCATGTCAGGTTATTTAAAGATGCTAAAAAGCTTGGTGACAAGCTTTTTATTATTCTAAACAATGACAATTGGTTAATGTATAAAAAGGGATTTGTTTTTATGAAAGAGAAAGAACGAAAAGAAATCATTGAATCATTGTCATCTGTTGATAAGGTTGTTTTAACAAGCCATTCAAGTAATTCAAAAGATATTAGTATTTGTAAGGAATTGAAAAAAATTAAACCAGATATTTTTGCTAATGGTGGAGATAGAACTAAAAAAAATATTCCTGAAGTAGCAACTTGTAAAAAAATCAATTGTAAAATGGTTTTTAATATTGGTCATGGTGGAAAAATTCAATCAAGTTCTGATTTGGTTAAAAAACAAAAATCAAAATTTGAGTTTTTAATTTATCAAAATTATTTAGAAATGATTAAAGCAAGCGAGAATAGCGAAATGTTCCGCCATGTCTATGTTTTAAATAATAATAAGAAAAAAGATATTTTGGAAAATGGGGAATTATCTTGTGCCTATTATGTTTCTTGTATTTTAAAGATTTTTAATTTAATTGATTCTAAAATATCTCCCCATTCAACAGTAGGCGGGACAATTAAGAATATGCTGGACAATGACTGGAAAGTAACTAAGAAATTAACAGCAGGTAATATTTTAATTTGGGAAGATGGATTGGGTACTGATAAAAAAATGCATTCACATCTTGGTTTTTATTTAGGGAAAAATAGAGCAATAAGCAATCAGCCAAAAGTTGAGGTAAAAATTTTACGAGATGGAAATGAAATATCTCTTAATAATGGAGGGGAAGGAGTCCCTATGATCCATCACTATACTTATAATAATAAAAGAAAAATTATTCAGATATTGACTCATAAGATGATTAAAAAATAATGTTTTTTAAAGAGCCAAAAAATACTAAGGATTTTTATTGGACTCAGCATGTTAAAGAAAAGATGCGTTATTATGGACTAGGAGAAGGGAGATTGCGAAGAATTTTAAGAACTCCCAAAAGACGAGAAGAGGGAATTGCTCCAAGTACAATCGCATTGATGCAAAATGCTGGAACAAAAAAACAAACAGAAATTTGGTTGATGTATCAACAGATTGGGAATAAGAAAAGAATGATTTCTGCTTGGCGTTATCCAGGAATTAGTCCAGAAGGGAAAGCTATTCCTATTCCTGAAGATATTATTGAGGAATTGAGAAAGTTGACGAAAGATATGAAATAATGTAGATTAAAAATATGGGAATGTTTTATAAGAACGAAAATAAATCAATGCAAAGGAATAAATCTAAAAAAGTCCAAGGGACTATTTTTGCTATCCTAATTATCGGTTTTTTGGCTGCTTCTTTTAGTTACCCAAATGTTTGGGATAAAGGAGTTGATTGGTTGAATGGATTAGCAGGAGTAGAAGTAATGCCACATTTTTGGCAGAAACCATTTAAATTAGGATTGGACTTACAAGGCGGTACTCATTTAATCTATCAAGCAGATTTAGCAAACATTACTTCAGCTAGTTATGATGATTCTATGCAAGGAGTGCGTGACGTAATTGAACGTAGAGTTAATCTATTTGGCGTAGCAGAACCAGTAGTTCAAGTTAATAAGGTTGGTTCAGATTATCGTTTGATTGTTGAGTTAGCTGGAGTTAAGGATGCACACGAAGCAATTGAAATGATTGGGCAAACACCTTCCTTGGATTTTCGTGAAGAAAGAAATTCAACAGAAAGAGATAATATATTAGCTAGACAAGAAGAAGCACGTCAAAAACTATTAGATGGAATAGAAATTAATTTAGAAGAGCAATCCTTATTAATGCAAGATCCATATTTTATTCCAACTGAATTAACTGGTCGCTATCTTAAGGGCTCTCAAATACAAATAGATCAACAAACTTATCAATCTCAAGTTGGTTTAGAATTTGATAGTGAAGGAGCTAAAATTTTTGAAGATTTAACTAGAAATAATGTTGGGAAGAGATTGGCTATTTATTTAGATGGTGTAGCAATTAGTGCACCAACTGTTCAAGAGGTAATTACTGGAGGAAAGGCACAAATATCTGGTGATTTTTCTACAGAGGAAGCCAAAGAATTAGTTCAAAGGTTAAACGCAGGAGCATTACCTGTCCCAATTAATCTAATTAGTCAACAAACCATTGGAGCTAGTTTGGGTAAAATTTCATTGGATAGATCATTAAATGCTGGAATTTATGGATTTCTTGTAGTTCTAATTTTTATTATTTTTTATTATCGTTTACCTGGTTTATTAGCTAGTTTTTCCTTGTTAATTTATATAGCAATCGTTTTGGCAATTTTCAAATTAATTCCTGTAACTTTAACATTGGCTGGTATTGCTGGATTTATTTTATCAATTGGTATGGCAGTGGATGCTAATGTTCTTATTTTTGAAAGATTAAAAGAAGAATTAAAATCAGGAAAAAGCTTAGGTGGCAGTGTTGACGAAGGATTTAAACGAGCTTGGCCAGCCATTAGAGATGGAAATCTATCAACTCTTATTACTTGTTCAATTTTATATATTTTTGCAACTGGATTGGTTAAGGGCTTTGCTTTAACTTTAGGAATTGGTGTTTTAATAAGCATGTTTTCGGCTATTGTTATTACAAAAAGTTTTTTAAGGGTTTTTATAGGTGGTCGTTTAGAAAATTGGAAAAGTCTTTGGTATTAAAATTATGCAAATTGTTAAATATTCTAAAATATATATATCTATTTCAACCATACTATTAATTGGTAGTGCGTTGACTTTAGGTATTTGGGGATTGAGTTTAGGAATTGATTTTACTGGTGGAAGTTTAATGGAAATTGAATTTTTGGCAGAGAGACCTGACAATCAAGTTGTTCAAGAAGAATTAACTGAATTAGATTTAGGACAAATTAATCTTCAACCTACTGGTGAGAATGGATTAATTTTACGATTAAGAGATATTGACGAAATAACTCATCAACAAATTTTAGAAAATATTGGATTAAATACAATTGAAGAAAAAAGATTTGAATCAATTGGTCCTTTAATTGGAGCTGAATTAAAAAGAAAAGCGATCTGGGCAATCGGATTAGCTTTGATAGCAATAATTCTATACATTGCTTGGTCTTTCCGTAAGATTTCAAGACCATTTGCTTCTTGGCAATATGGACTAATGGCAATTATCGCTTTGTTCCATGATGTTTTTATTACATTAGGTTTATTCGCTTTTCTAAGTCATTTTATAGAGATAGAAATTGGACTACCTTTTTTGGCTGCCTTATTAACAATTTTGGGGTATTCTGTTAATAATAGTATTGTTATTTTTGACAGAGCTAGAGAAAACATTTTAAGAACAAACTGGACAGAATTTAGTGAGGTAATTGACCTTAGTATTAATCAAAGCTTGACTCGTTGTTTAAATACAGCGCTAACAACTCTTTTTGTTCTTTTGGCAATATTTTTCCTAGGCGGAGAAACAATAAAATATTTTTCCTTAGCCTTGGTAATGGGTATAGTAATTGGAACTTATTCTTCTATTTTTATCACAAGTCCTTTGATGGTAGTATGGTATGATAGGAAATACAGGAAGAAGAGTTGACTTCTTAAAGATAGTGTGTTAAATTAGATTCATATGGCAATAAAGTATAAACAATTAGTTGATGGTGCTCTTAAAAATATTTCTAATGAACGAACTCGAGATATAATTTATTCTCGTTTTGGTCTTGAAGATGGTCAAAGAAAGACACTTGAAGCAATCGGTCAGAAATATAACATTACTAGA
>Ga0265594_1003695_pt1 | contig 10023 bp, 7 predicted proteins | sample saktaG_11_FD_190147 | JGI IMG/M metagenome (GOLD analysis project Ga0265594, IMG submission 190147) | Saline water microbial communities from Sakinaw Lake, British Columbia, Canada - sak_2011_5_24_80m | ecosystem: Environmental > Aquatic > Non-marine Saline and Alkaline > Saline ... | reverse complement strand
GCTGGTAATCACCTAAACTAAGTTGCTGTCCTTTTTGCATCTATTTCTCCTGCATTATCATGCAGCCAATTTAGCTAAATCTGTCCTCTTTTAAGAAAGATTTTTCTTGGGGTTTTGCAAAGATTCCGATACCTTTATTCGTGGTCCTGTCACAGATTACTTTTCAAAGCGCAGGAAAAAAGGTATTACCTTTTCAATCGTCAACATCCGGCCCCGGCTGAGTGCAGTAACTCCCGGACTCATGCCACTAACAATGGAACTTGCGACCGGCGATCACAGGGATTCCGGTGCCGACTGACGGACTTTCAGCCATAACTTCAAGACTTAAGTGCCGATTCCGATTAAATCGGAATCGGTGCCCGATTAGCATCGGAATTTCCACTTTTGGAAAAGCAATGAACGAACACGTTTTTCAAAGAATCCAATTAAGAATAATACTTGCCGTGTGATAGTTTGTTGTGTATCTTCTATGTAGATACATTATGGGGAGGTTAAAATGCAAACAACCATTCAGAAATGGGGCAACAGCCTGGCAATCAGGATCCCAAAATCTTTTGCATCCGAAACAAAAATAAATGTTGGAACTGAAGTTGACTTATTCGTCAAAAATAATCAGTTAATTATAACACCGGTAATAAAAGAAAAATATACTCTGGATGCCTTTCTTTCGGAAATAAACGATTCAAATATTCATAATGAAATGGACTTTGGAGAACCGCTGGGAGCGGAATTAATCTGATGAGTTCCGATTATATACCTGAACGGGCGGATATCGTCTGGTTGAATTTTACTCCGCAAGCCGGACACGAACAAGCCGGTCAACGGCCCGCATTAGTGATTTCGCCCAAAAGTTATAACTCGAAAGTCGGCTTAGCCTTGTTTCTACCGATCACAAGTACCCAAAAAGGCTATCCTTTTGAAGTAAAATTAGCGCCTGATCTTCCAATTTCGGGCGTTATACTTTCAGACCAGATAAAGAGTCTGGATTGGAAAATCAGGAAAATCAAATTTATTTGCACTGTTCCTGAAAAGTACTATCTGGAAGCCATAAAGAAATTCAGTTTACTAATCAAATAAATTCAATCGACGATCATGCTTGGCGTAGATTACGGAGTTATGAGGATAGCGGCTTGGTTGAAAAGTAAGATTTACCTCATCCTCCGGAACATCATTTTTCGAATTAGAATGTAATCTGGCGCCGCTTCGATTCCTTCGGGTCAGAAAGGATTTTCCGGAATACCTTCTTCGTGATCCCGATATCCTGTCATAGTTTTCCCGCCATCGGTGACCAATCCAATTCGCACTTGTTTTTGGGGCCCGCTTCGTACTATCTTATCCTGAACAAACAAAAGGAGCAGACCATGAATTGCGATCCCCTCGTAATCATCAACCTTTTTCTTTGCATCGCGATTTTCGTCTTGGGAATGTGGGGCACGCGCAAAGAGGGCAACAAGACGCCCCTCTATGTCGGTATTGCCTTCATTTTATTTGGTTTTTCACACCTGATGAATATTCTTGGATTCGCGCATTCCCTGGAGACATTTCTGATTATCGTCCGCCTGGCAGCCTACCTGCTGGTTGTGTACGCCATGTACCGCGAGGCCAAAGAGACATACGTCCGATAATCAGCATTTCATATCCAGCTATTGACTGCTTAGGGACTGATGTCAACGGTAGTTTTCAACCCCAATATTTATGTGGGAAAGAGCATATTTGTATGTTATATGCCTGGATGTGAGTGATTTTTAGAATTATTACTTATGAGTTGTCTTAAACAAAATTTACCTTTAACGCATTCACGGAAATGTCCTTATATCCCTAAAGTATAACGATACTATTTTTTGTATTTTCGCTTTATTCTCCTGGCGCTGCGATAATTCGTTCAAATATTCTGCTTAGGTAAATGCCCGGAATTGACAATTCCGGGCATTCATTATCCTACTTTTAGTCACTTAAAATTCAATTTTATAACTCAGGTTTGGCACCATTATGCCTTCATATTTCTTCTCTATTCTGCCTGTTTTCAGACTATAAATATCGTTTGAAAATTCCTGGGCGCCAGTTGCATTCAGAATTTGCAATGACCAAACAGAAGAATAAGTGGGTTTGTTTTTGCGGTAGGAAATGGAAAAAGACAAAATCGGTGTGCTGCGATACTGCTTGTCAAAAGCAATAACATCGCCAGTTTCACCATAAACAATCTGTTTATTAAACAGGGATGCCTGTTCATCAATCGTTTCCTTACGGTTTCCGCCCAAATAATTGAAGCGGACGTTGGTGCTCAAAATGTTATTTTTATCTTTGCCAACGACCCATTCTTTTCCCGTTACAAAGTTTACAACGTAATTTTTGTTATAGCGGGTGTTGCGTTCTACGTTGTCGGCAGCCGTATATTTGGAATCAAAAATTGATGCCGTTGCCAGGTAATAAAAGCCATTGAACAAGAAGCGTTCAATTGTCAGATCAACACCAACATTTCGGCCTCTTCCCTTGCTAACCAGAACTTCATTAAAAAAGACATCATCTTGCATATTGACAGTGGAAAAATAGCTGTTCGGTGAAACGGGAACATCGGTCAATTTCTGATAATAGGGTTCGATACTTAATCTCAGATTGTCATTGATTTTCGTGTTGTAACCAATCACAAAATGGGTGGACTTCATCAGGTTGAGGTCTTTATTTGGATTACTTCCGTTTACGTCAACAAAATAGATCGGCAGCCGTTCGATGCGGCTGTGTAATCCGAAGGCAAAAGCCAGGTTGTGCCTGTCATTAATCTTGTATTTAATCCCAATTCTGGGTTCAATGGAATAATCGTCATTCAGCAGCAGGAGCTGGGAATGCAGGCCGACATTCAACATCAAGCGCTGGCTGATTGTAATTTTTGATTGTGTGTATAGCTGTAACAAGCCGGATTGTCCATCCTGCTGCGCCAGTGTCAGCGGCGCTTCACCTTCTGCCTGGGATTGTTCAATATTCACATTATACCCCAGTTGGCTGTAATTAAATCCGGTTTGGTTACTGTACTGTTTGTTGAATCGTTTTAAGATGCTGGACTGAATTGAACAGCGCCAGGTATCATTGTTGATATGAGACTGCGGATGTGGCAGCAATCTATAATCCAGGCGTTGTTCTTTGTGTAATAACCCGTTGCCGGTGGCGGACACTGTTGTGTGCAGAAACATGCTGGGGTTCAGCGTGATCTTGTGTGTCAGGCCAGTGGCAAACATGTAAAGGGAGGTTTGTGAATTGTCACGGTCAGAATCAGATTCCCATTCTGTGCTGTCGACAGCTGCCATTTCCTGTCCGTCCAGTGCCCCAATGCCCCAGAGCGATAATGTACCGGATCGTTTTGTCGGGAAATTAGTTTTGAAGGAAAAATCCTGGTATTTCAAAATCCCGGTATCCTCAGGCAAAACCGGTGCAACCAGGGCCATGGTGGAATATCGGTAGTTCATGATGTATGATGCTTTTTTACCCGATACAAAAGGTCCCTGGGCAGCGAAATCAACCCCGATAATGCCGGCTTGCAGTGTATATTCACGCTGCTCCGAATTACCTGCTTTCAGATTAATGTCAAAAACACCGGATGTGGCATTGCCATATTCAGCAGGAAAGGCGCCGGTGAAAAAGTCACTGTTTTCCATCATCTGGCTGCTCAGGGCCGTCAATAATCCACCGCCAACCACAGTGAGATCAGCAAAATGACAGGGATTTGGCGCCTCCACACCTTCAATTCTCCATAAAAGGCCGTCAGGACTGTTGCCACGTACTGAAATGCCATTACTCACAACGGAAGGTGTTGCAACACCGGCGAATGATGACGCCAGTCTGGCCGGATCATCCAGTCCCCCCGCATAGCGCTGTGTCTCTTCGACGGTAAATTGACGGCTGCTTAGCGTCGTCATGGTGTTGAGCGGCAGGTCTTTTTTTATTCTGACCACAATTTCCTCCATTGCCATTACCGACTGTTGCATGGGGATATTCAGGATGAGCTGCTGCCCGGCGCTGATCAGCAGTTCATTGACAACATAGCTTTCATAGCCCATCATGGTGACTTTGATATTATGACGACCGACCGAAACTTTTTCCAGTATGAAATTACCGTCAATATCAGTGGCGGTCCCGATAAGCGGGTTAGTGTCCATCACAATGATATTAGCAAGGGGCAGTGGTGCTTCAGTTAAATTATCAAAAACCCTTCCTTTGACAGATTGTGTGATCGATTGTGAAAAAGCAAAAGTGGTGACAAGAATTGTCAGCACAACGGTGCCAATTGATTTGTTCATGTTTTTTCCTCTTTTTTCATTTTTAATTAATGATGTTTTTATTGTTGATTTTCAGTTGTTTGTTTAAAGAAATAGTCTTTTTCTTTCAGGATAATAAAGACTGAGAAAATGATAAGAATTACAGTTTGAATGACTTTGCTCATGGGGTGGGTCTGGAATATTTCATTAAAATATCCGGCTGTGATATGGAAGATGATTGCCACCAGGATATTTCTGTTGGTTTTGTAATACAGCCAGTTCATAATTATCACAAAGGGAAAAATGCTGACGATAAAATTCAATGAGTATATCAGGCCGGTTTCCACCAGGTTGCTGTGATAGTAACCGTTAATGGTGGACAGCGGAAAGTGCCAAATACCCCAGTACAATGCAAATATTACAGATGTGGTAAACAGGTTGAAACGTGACCGCAGGCAATCCGTACCGTAGGAATGCCAGGCCAGTTCTTCCAAAAATGGTGCCGCGATCAATAGAAACCATACCGGAAAAACACCGGAAGTGAAAGAAAATGATTCAGCCAATTTGAATTGGTCTGTACTGTACCCAAATACCAAAGAAACAACCTGTGCCAGCAAAATACTGCCCAGCATAAAAAAACAGGCCATAAACCAATATCCGGCGTTCACACCTTTAATATTAAATAAACGGCCAAACATATCCAGCCTCAGTTCCTCATCAGGCATAATCAATAATAAGGCGACAATATTCGGTGCGATTAAGCCGATCAGGGCAAGGCCGCTGTAGGCAATTGTCAGCAGATTACTGCCCGGTGAGACGTGACTGAAATAGCCGGCAATAAACCAGCATACCCAGGGCAAAAGGGTTGACAGTACATAGAAGAGAACCGGATGCTGAAATTTTTTAATGATCATAAAGACTCCTTTTTTTAATTACAGCCCAAATTTGGGCAATTAAAAGAAGCCCTGCGCCCAGACCTGTGGGATTGGACTTTTTTAGTGGTGCAGACCTATAGGACTGGAGCTATAATTACAGTATTATTAAGGTTTTAATGGTTACCTGGAAAATTGAGAAAATATGAGAATTTTTGCTTATGAAGATAGATTTGCCAGATATTTTGAAGGCGTGACACCTTTTTGTTTTTTGAAAACATGATTAAATGCGGATTTTGAATTGAAGCCGGCATCAAGTGCATGAGCCAGAATACTGAAGTTTTTATTTGCTGTGGCATTCTGTACGAATTCTTCCACCCTGTATTTATTCACAAAGTCATGGAAATTCATATGCTCGTACTGATTGATAATTTGCGACAAGTGGTTTGGTGAAACATCCACGCCAGAGGCCAATTCCGCAAGTGTCAGTTTGGGATTGGTATAGGGTTTTTGGCTAAGCATCAGTTTCTGCAATCTTTGGTGGGCTGCTTCCGCGACTTCCTGTCTCAGTCCTGATTTTTTATATTCACTCTGTGGGCTGGATTGAACAATCTGAACCTTTTTATCATTTTTCTCTTCGCTAAAAATGTTTTGATGGCGTATGCCGAAATAACCGACACAGATGACAAAAGCCACGACCATTATGTACAAAACGAAGTCAGAATTGAAGGGCAATTGTATGCCGAAGCCCTCTTTTAAGACGGATAAAATACCCGCTGTCAAAAAAAGCAATCCCGTACCAAAAATACAGTATTTCAGCCAATTGAGGCTTAACCGGCTGTCATAGGAAAAATTATCATCTATCAGTTGCTCATACTTTCCTATCTGGCGATAGGCCAGAACCGGGTAAATCAGTCCGGAAATAATGAATGCAATCAGCGATATTATTGAAAATATTGCGAAATCATCCACCAGCCCCTTGTCCACCATAATTTTTTCTTCCGGGGAATAAAAAAAGTAAAAACGACACATGTACAGCCAAAATAACAGAGCCGGCAAAAAATGCAGATAATCAACTTTTCTTAGCCCAATTTCATCCCGAAGCGAATAGAGAGTATAGAGAAACAGCATCGGTCCGTGAAGCAAAGGGATCGGAAGGGTAACACCGACCAGATGCGGATATTTCGACCAGAAATCAAGCGAATAGAGGTAGTAACTGGTTAGATGTACACCAATGATAGTGAGCCAGATAGCCAGAATGATGTCCGGCAGTTTTTTTTGCTTTTTTGCTGTCAACAACAGTGACAGGAAAAAAGACAGAAAAATTCCGATCGTAAATATTGTATTCATAATATTCTATTGATCCTAAATTCAGGTTCTATATACTATTATTTTGCTAAAATATAGAAAGATAGAACTGAGAATACGCAGAAAATATGTGAATAAGATTTAGAATACAAGAATTATTTCAATTAAAGGCAATTAGAAAATTCTTACGGATTCCATGAGAATAATCACTAAGATTTCAAAGTGAAGTCGTCAAAAGTTTTCGGATATTGATATGGCCAATGCCTTTGTAATTTGATTCGGCGAAACCATCCATACTGACACCAATTTTCCTGTGGTTGTCTGAAATTTTCCCTCAGTGATCATCTAGGCAACCTGAACTGAGATCGTCTGGTCCCCTTTTATTGCCACATAATCGGTTTCAGAATTATCCCATTTGTCGATATAAATTTCGCAGCTACAATATTATCCGGGAAATTATTGATGTCTTTTATATTATATGGCAACACAGTGTTCCGACAACTAAGATCTGTGAAAAAATATTTATCATTAATTTTAAAATACTTTCGGTCCTTAAAGTCAAATCTTATCACTTTTTAAAGAAAAGGCATATTCAAGATAGCCCAGATCATCCAAAACTACTTTCATTGATATAGCGATGTTGTGGGATTTCAGGAAATTACTGATTCGTTTTGCAGATAAAATCAGAGCATTCAGAAAGGTAATATTGCTGACATTTTAGCGACAGCCAAAACAGAATAAATTGACCGATCGTTCAAAAACCACTTGACAAATATTGTTGTTGCTTTTATATTTTGACTGAACGGTCAATAAAGAAATATCAAAGAAGGAAATATGGCCAGAAAAGCAAAAGAAGATGTCAAACTAAAAATCCTGGAAACCGCCGAGGCGCTCTTCGCACAGCGCGGCTTCGATGCCACCGGAATAGACCTGATCGCCAAAACCGCCGGAATCACCAAATCGCTGATCTATTACTATTTTAAAAGCAAAGACGAGATCCTCTCGGAGTTATTTCAGAATTTTGTCCTGAAGTCGATCGAGATGAAAAAGCAGATCACCCAAATCTGGGCCGAGACTCCAGGCTACGATATTGAAAAAATCATCAAAGACTTTACCCTGCCGTTTATGATATCGCAAAAAGACATCATCCGGATCGCTTTCACCGAATCGGTAAAAGAAGCGCCGATCACTCCGCATATCAATATCTTCAAATATTTCGATCAGAATTTCCAGGCCGGCTTTGACATAGCCGATGAATACGGCATTCAGGTCGACAAGGACCTGTCGAATCTCAGCGGCTTTTTCCTGTTTTTCGCGCCGCTCTTCTCCTTCGTGATTTTCAGTGACGAGTGGTGCGAATACTATCAGTGTGACCTGAAAAGTGTAACCGGGCTTTTCGCTGCGGTTTTCGGTAAAATGTATAACGCGCTGGTGGGCCAGAGACCCGCAAACAACCGTTTCCCGGATGCATTGAAGCAGCGTGATGAGAAATAATTTTTAAACGCGATGCAGACTGCAATGTGATGGAGAAATAACTCAATAACGGAGGGGCTATGAAATCGGAAGAGAAAATCATGGGGGCCATCGCGAATTTCGTGATCCGCTACCACAAATGGATCCCCCTTGTTGCCCTGCTTCTTTTCGTTCTCAGTATTATTGCAGCCGGTAACATCGAAAATAAAACGGAAATCAAAGATCTGCTTTCCGATAAAGATCCCATGATCAGAAGCTACCTGGAGGTCGATTCCGTCTTCTCCGGCGGAGCTACGATCATGATCACTATCGAAGGCAGTAGTAAAGCCAGGATGGCGCAATGCGCCGAAGAATTTGTAGCTGAATTCGAAAAAAACGAAAGCATCAGGCCATATATCAAGGCCATCAATCTGAAACTGGATCGTGACTTCGTTACGCGATGGGGACTTATGCTGCAAAAGGCCGAAGACCTGGAAAAAACCCGCACGACTTTCTCGGAGTTGAACCTGTTGCCGTTTATCACGGCGTTGAACAATTCTTTCGAGGAGACTTATACCGGCGATGAAGCCGAGGAAGAGCTGGAAACCAACAAGCAGGAAAACGACGCCGTCGCCACGCTGGGTCAGATGGAAACCTTTTTTACACTATTACGAAACTACTTGCAAAATCCGGATAGTGTAGCCATCGATCAGCAGGGAAAAACGCTGGCGGAAACATTTCTTTACGGCGATCCGTACGGCTTCAACCACGACAACAGCATGCTCCTGTTCACCATCTCGCCAAATTTTAACTCGGTCGAGATGGACAAGATCATGAAAGTCATGAAAGTAGTAAAAACCATTCGGGCCGATCTGAATGCCAAATATCCCGACCTGAAAGTCAGTTATACGGGCGATATTCCGATTCAAAGCGATGAGCAGGATGCCCTGGGATTCGACATGTTGGCGCCCTCCCTCGTGGCTCTCATCCTGATTCTGGTGCTGTTTATTTTTTCTTTCAGCCAGTTGCGCTCGATTGTTTTTATCCTGCTTACACTGATTGTCGGTATCGTCTTTAACTATGGTTTTCTCGGTATTACCATCAAGGAAATCAATATGCTGACGAGTATAATGGCCGTTTTACTGATCGGGCTGGGGGTGGATTACGGCATTCAGATCGTCACCAATTTTACGACCTATCGTGAAGACGGGTATGCCCCCGAAGACGCCATCCGGCTGACCTATCAGAAAGCCGGCATGGGCACTTTTCTGGCGGCCGTGACAACCGCCCTGGCCTTTTTTGTGATGTCGGCAACCGGTACCCTTGCCTTTGCCCAGTTCGGTGTCGTCATGGGCACCGGAATCATCAACTGTTTCCTCGCCATGTTCTTTATCTTACCGGCCATTTTGCTCTGGTGGGGCAAAAAAGACATCTCGGCCAAATATCTGCCGAACATCAATTATCAGTTTCTGGCAAGACTGGGTAAAGCGATCTACAACAAACGCCTTCTGACCATCATCATCGGTTTGTTCGTGACCGTGGCGCTCTTCCTGTCCATATTCCTGAACCGGATTGAATATGACATGATGAAGCTGGAACCTCAGGGTATGCCCTCCATCATTCAGTACAAAAAGGTCATGGAAAAATTCGAAATGACGCCTTTTGCTTCGATGGTAATCGCGAACGATATTGAAGAAGCCCGGGCTATGACCGATAAATTGGAGAAAACACCCCTGGTCGCCGATATCAGTTCCATCGCCTATTTCATTCCGCTCCCTGAAGAGCAGCAAGACAGGCTGGCCGCCATCCGCGAAATCCGTGAAATGCCGAAACGTTATCGGACCTTCAATTATACCGCGAAAGATATGGAGACGTTCGCTGATGAGGTCCAGCGCATCGAGTGGAATATCATCGAGATGGGCGACCTTTCGGTGGCCGGTCTGGGCGATGACAATAAAATCGTAAAGAAGCGCAATGAGATGATTCGGGAAATTCTGGGCGCTGAAGTCGGTAAGCCGGGCAGAGAGATTTTTCAAGAATTGATCCAGCTGATCGAGAGCGATCCGGCGCTCTACGCGCAACGAATCAACCGGCTGGATCCGTATTTTGCAGGGGAGATGGATGCGATCGTTACGGCGATGGCC
>Ga0265594_1003694_pt1 | contig 10024 bp, 10 predicted proteins | sample saktaG_11_FD_190147 | JGI IMG/M metagenome (GOLD analysis project Ga0265594, IMG submission 190147) | Saline water microbial communities from Sakinaw Lake, British Columbia, Canada - sak_2011_5_24_80m | ecosystem: Environmental > Aquatic > Non-marine Saline and Alkaline > Saline ... | reverse complement strand
TTAGTGGTGGTAACTATTATTGGCCTGCTTTCAACCATTGTTTTGGTTAATGTAGGCGATTCTCGGGCCAAAGCGCGCGATGCCAGCATTCAATCTTATATGCACCAGGTGAGAAATGCAGCTGAGATGAATTATATTAATAATAACGAAAACTATAGCCAGGTGTGCGACGAAGAAAATGACACTTTGAGCGATGACGGAGAATTCGGTATTTTAGAAGATAAAATTGAAAAAGATAATGGCAATAAAACTGTAAAATGTATTGAATCAGCTGACAAAAGATCATTTGCCGTTTCTTCTCCTATGGTTGCCAGAACCGGTAAGTATTGGTGCATAGAATCAGCTGGTCTTTCCCGAGAAATAGATGGTGAAATTACTTCAGCCATTTGTGAATAAGAATCTTGCTTAAATAGCAAGAACCTTGATTTTTCAAATAAAAATGAAGAATAAAAAACAAAAATATATTTTCTGGTTTAAAGACATTTCTGCGAAAGATGTAGCTTTGGTTGGCGGTAAAAATGCTTCTTTGGGTGAGATGTATGGAGCTTTGGTTAAAAAAGGTATTAATATTCCTAACGGGTTTGCTTTAAATGCTAGAGCCTACTGGCATTTAATTAATGAGAATAAGTTAAAAAAACAGATAGAGGATGTTTTGAAAGGGCTGGATATTAATAACGTGCAGAATTTGCAAGCCAGGGGTCGAAAGATAAGACAGTTGATTTTAAAGGCTAAATTTCCCAAAGATTTAGAAAGAGAAGTCAAAAAGGCTTATGGCAAGCTTTGCCAGCAATACGGTAAAGATGCTGATGTAGCTGTTAGGTCTTCAGCTACGGCTGAAGATTTGCCTTCAGCTTCTTTTGCTGGTCAGCATGAAAGCTATTTGAATGTTAGGGGAGAAAAGAATTTGATTAAGACTTGTCAAAAGTGTATTGCCTCTCTATTCACTGACAGAGTTATTTCCTATAGGCAGAAAGCAGGCTTTAAACATTTAAAAATTGCTTTAAGTGTTGGCGTACAGAAAATGGCAAGATCTGATAAGGCTTCAGCTGGCGTTATTTTCACATTGGATACAGAAACCGGATTCCGTGATGTTGTTTTAATCAATAGCTCCTATGGGGTGGGAGAGATGTTGGTTAAAGGAAAGGTTATTCCAGATGAATTCTATGTTTTTAAATCAACCTTGAAGCAAGGTTTTAAACCGATCATCGTTAAAAACTTAGGGACGAAAAAAAGAAAGCTTGTCTATGGAAAAAATGGAGGCCTTTCTCAGGTTTCAGTTCCTCAAAAAGAGAGAATGAAGTTTTCTTTATCTGAGAAAGAAATTTTAACTTTAGCCCGTTGGGCCTGCCAGATAGAAGAGCATTACAAGCTGCCCATGGATATTGAATGGGCCAAAGACGGTTCTCTCGGTCAGCTTTTTATAGTGCAGGCCAGGCCCGAGACAGTTCATGTTCATACAACAAAAACAACCTTCAAAGAATATATTTTGGAAGAAAGAAATCCTAAGGTTTTACTCGAAGGCATTGCTGTTGGCCAAAAGATTGCTTCAGGAAAAGTCAGGGTGATTAAAAACGTCAAGGGCATCAGTAAGTTCCGAGACAAAGAAATATTAGTAACAACCATTACTAATCCTGACTGGGAGCCGGTCATGAAAAAAGCTTCAGGCATTATTACTGACAGCGGGGGAAAAACTTCTCATGCAGCCATTGTCAGTAGAGAACTGGGCGTTCCTTGTATTGTAGGGAGTAAGAAGGGAACATCTGTTTTAAAAACTGGTAGCTTTGTTACTATGGATTGCTCTTTAGGTGAAATTGGTAAGATTTACCAGGGAAAGGTAAAGTGGCAGGAGAAAAAATACAACCTTAAGAAAATTCCCAAAATTAAGACCAAAATAATGCTAAATATTGGTACGCCTGAGATTGCTTTCAAGAATTCCTTTTTACCTCACAAAGGAGTGGGTTTAGCCAGGGAAGAATTTATTATTGCTTCAAAGATTAAAGCTCACCCCCTGGCCTTAATAAGCCAGGGAAGAAGCCAATATTTTATTGATGAATTGGCTCGGGGAATTGGACAGATTGGTGCTGCTTTCTGGCCTGAGCAGGTCATTGTCAGACTTTCTGACTTTAAGACAAATGAATACGCTGCTTTAGCTGGCGGCCAAAAGTTTGAACCAAAAGAGGAAAACCCTATGCTGGGTTGGCGGGGCGCTTCTCGTTATTACGATGCTGAATTTAAGAAAGCTTTTCTTTTAGAATGCCAGGCCATTAAAAAGGTTAGACAAGAATTTGGTTTAAAAAATATCTGGGTAATGGTGCCCTTTTGCCGGACACCGGAAGAAGGACATAAGGTATTGAAAATTATGAAAGAAGGAGGTTTGGTTAAAGGCAGAGATGGTTTGAAAGTGATTGTTATGTGTGAGATTCCATCCAATGTTATTTTGATTAAAGACTTCCTTAAAATATTTGACGGAGTTTCCATTGGCTCAAATGATTTAACTCAGTTGTGTTTGGGAATAGACAGAGACAATGCTAAAATAGCTTCGGTGGGCGATGAAAGGAACGAGGCGGTTAAAAAAATGATCAGCCAGGTTATTCAAGAATGCAGAAAACAAAAGAAATATTGTGGCATTTGCGGTCAGGCACCCTCCGATTATCCAGAATTCGCTAAATTCTTAGTTAAAGAAGGCATAGAGAGTATTTCTTTGAGCCCCGACGCTATCATTAAAACCATCATAAACATAGCTAAACATGTTTGATGTTATTACTTTTGGCTCAGCTGCCAGAGATATTTTTTTAAGGTCCAAGCAATTTTTAATCGGCAATTTTGATCTTACTGGTCCTCAGAAAGAAATTCTGCTGCCTTACGGTTTGAAAGTTGATGTTGAGGATATTCACTTTCATTCAGGCGGCGGAGGCGTAAATACAGCAACTACTTTTTCTAGCCGAGGATTGAAAGTGGCTTACTCTGGTACAATCGGCAGCGATATAGGAGGAAAGGAAATTTTAAAGGAATTGAGGAAAAAGCATATTGACACCAGATTTGTTTTGAAGACGAGTAAAAAGCCGACTAACCTTTCAGTGATTTTTTCTACTCCTCAGGAAAGAACAATTTTGGTCTATAAAGGAGCTTCCCAAGTTTTAAAAAGCTCTCAAATCCATTGGGCCAAGATTAAAGAAACCGAATGGTTCTATATTGCCTCTTTGGGCAAAAACGCTGATAAGTTTTTTGAGGATTTACTAGTTTTTGCTAGAAAAAATAAGATAAAGGTGATGGTTAATCCGGGCCTTCCCCAATTGAAATTGCCCCTTAAGAGACTCCGACCTTTATTAAAAAAGATTGACATTTTGCTGTTAAATCAGGAAGAGGGTCAGATTTTAATAAGAGATTCTTCGTTAAAGAGAGAGGAACTAGTAAGAAGCATTAAAAAGATTTTTCCCGGTATTCTTATTATAACCAATGGCACAAGAAAACTTTTTGTTGTTGATAACAAATGCCTTTATTCAGCTTTTCCTTTAATACAAAAAGAAGCAGTTGACAAAACAGGAGCGGGCGATGCCTTTGGCTCTGGCTTTTTGGCCGGCTATATCAAGCATAAAGGAAATATTAAGCAAGCCATTCAGCTGGCAGTTGCCAACGCTGCTTCCTGCTTAACTAAGTGGGGCGCGGAAGAGGGGATTTTAAAGAAGAATGAGAAGTTTAAAAGAGTTAAGGTGGCTATTCATGAAAAGTCTTAAATACTATTTTAAAAAAGCTGGAAAGCAGGGCTGGGCTGTCGGTCAATTTAATTTCTCAAACCTGAGGATACTTAAAGCAATAGTTTTAGCGGCGCAGGAGAATAAGAGCCCGGTAATTGTTGGCACTTCAGAAGGAGAAAGCAGGTCTATTGGTTTAAAGCAGGCAGTAGCTTTGATAAAAAGCTTTCGTCGAGAAACACAACTGCCGATTTTTCTGAATCTTGACCATGGCAAAACTTTCGGGTATATTAAGAAGGCAATAGATGCTGGATACGATGCTGTTCATTTTGATGGTTCAAGGCTGCCTTTGGCAAGAAACATTAGAGAGACAAAAAAGGTTGTAAAATATGCAAAGAAATCTGGAGTTTTTGTTGAAGGAGAGGTTGGTATGATTGGCGGAGCTTTAACTTGTACTGAGGAAGCTCAGGAATTTATTAAAAAGACAGGGGTTGATAGCTTGGCTGTGGCTGTTGGCAATCTGCACGGTATTAGAAGCTCGGGAATTAACCCGAATTTAAACTTAAAAAGATTAAAAGAGATAAAAAAGAAAGCAGGGTCTTTGCCTCTGGTTTTGCACGGAGGTTCGGGTACTCCCCAGAATGATATTAAAAAAGCAATAAAGCTGGGCATAGCCAAGGTCAATATTAATACCGAATTAAGGTTGGCCTACCTTAAAGCCTTGAAAAAAGCGCTCAAGAGAAAGTCGAAGAAAATTACGCTTTACAAATATATGCCTAGGGTTATTGAAGCAGTCCAAAAAGTGGTCGAAGACAAAATTAAATTATTTGGCAGTTTAAATAAAGTATAAATATGGCAAAAATTGTTTATGAGCGTGAAAAATGCATTGGCTGTGGCTCTTGCGAGAATATTTGTCCAAAATACTGGAAAGTCTCGCAAGATGGTAAGGCTGATTTTTTAGGCTCTCGAGAGACTGAAGAGGTTGGCTGCAATAAGGAAGCAGCTGATGCTTGTCCGGTTCAGTGTATTAAAATAGAAAAATAATGTTAAGTTTATCTGCTAAAATTCGTAAAACTCAGGGCAAGAAAGTAAAAACCCTTCTTGAGAAGGGTATTTTACCTGGTGTTTTGTATGGGCCCAAGATTAAGAACGAGAATATAGAAGTTGATTTAAAAGAATTCAATAAAGTTTACCAAGAAGCTGGTGAGAGTACTTTGATTTCTATAGAGATCGATAAGAAGAAATATTTGGTTTTGATTCATGATCTAAAACTGAACCCATTAACAGATAGGCCTATTCATGTTGATTTTTACCAGCCTTCTCTAGAAAAAGAGATCGAGGTTAAAATTCCTATTATTTTAGAAGGTGAACCAGAGGCTGTTAAGAATTTAGGCGGAACCTTAATTAAGAATATTTCTGAAGTTGAAGTGAGAGCTTTGCCTCAGAATTTACCCAAAGAAATTAAAATTAATATCGAGAGGTTGAAGACGTTTGAAGACCATATTTTAATTAAAGACCTGAGAGTGGCTGAAGAAGTCAAAATTTTAAGAGATCCCGGGGAGATTGTCGCCCAAGTGACGCCGCCTGAGAAAGTTGAAGAAGAATTAGAGAAACCGATTGAAGAGAAAGTAGAAGAAGTAGAAAAAGTAGAGAAAGAAAAGAAAGAAGAAGCAGTAGAAGAAAAAGAAGAGAAAAAACCTGCCTCTACTGGAGCTGCTCCGTCCAAGGAAGAAAAAAGGAAAGAGAAAAAAAATGAGTAAACGTATTTTACAAATAGTCTTATTGATTCTGTTAATCTCGGTCTTTTTGTTGCCGAGATTTCTTTTTGCTGAGCTGTCGCCAAGCGAAGAAAGAGCAGCTTTGGAAGAAGAACTGAGGCAATTGGAAGAAGAAATCGCTCAATATGAGCAAGACATTGACAAGACCGAACAAGAGAAAAAAACTCTAGAAAATAAAATATATATTCTTAGAAATACAATTAATAAATTAGACCTTCAGATTTATCAGAGCAATATTGTTGTTCAGGACCTGGGAATTCAGATTAAAGACACTGAAGTTTCGATTGAAAAGACATTCTTGCAAATAGAAGAAGGCAGGGAAAGGCTGGTCGCTATCTTAAGAACGGTTTATGAGGAAGATCAGCGTCCTTTGATTGAAATACTGCTTTCTGAAGGCTTGTCTGATTTCTTTGATAATTTAGTGGCTTTAGAAGCTTTGAACATTAAGAACAAAGAGCTTTTGGATAATATTAAATCCCTAAAATTATATCTAGAGGATCAGAAGCAATCCTTGGACGAAGAAAAGAGTGACCTGGAAAAACAGGTTGTCATTCAGACTCTTCAAAGACAAGAGAACGCCCAAGCTAAAGAAGAACAGGATTATTTATTAAAATTGACTGAGGCTGAGTATCAAAAGTATCTTCAAGGCAAAGAAGATGTTGAAAGGAGAGCTCAGGATATTCGTTCACGCATCTTTGATTTAATTGGCGTGCCCGAAGCTCCTACTTTTGGAGAAGCTTACGAGATTGCCAAATTTGTTTCTAGCCAAACCGGCATTCGTCCTGCTTTGTTGTTGGCTGTTTTAACCCAGGAGTCCAACATTGGCAAGAATGTCGGTCAGTGTTTTTTAGCCGATCCAAATACTGGTAGCGGCGTTAGGGTAAGCACTGGCAGAAAAGAAATCAGGGTAATGAAACCGACGCGCGATGTTGCTCCATTCTTGCAAATTACAGAGCAATTGGGGCGCGACCCATATAATACCCCTGTTTCCTGTCCCTTAAAGGATAAATACGGCACACCGATTGGTTGGGGAGGCGCCATGGGTCCATCTCAGTTTATTCCTTCAACTTGGGTTATGTATAAAGATAAACTTCAGGGAATGATTGGCCATGCGCCCGATCCTTGGAATATAAAAGACGCCTTTTTGGCTACCGGCGTCTATTTAAAAGATTTGGGAGGATTGACCAATGAATTTCGAGCAGTTATGAGGTACTTTTCCGGTTACAGCTGGTCTTACTGGGAAGAATTCTATGGCCGTTCAGTTTTAGCTATTGCCGCTCAATACGAGAAAGACATCAAAGAGATTGATTGAGCTTTTTAATCATTTTTTCTAGTTTGCCGTCCATGATGGCTTCTATATTATGGAAGCTTTTTTTTATTCTATGGTCAGTTACTCTATCTTGAGGAAAATTATAGGTTCTGATTTTTTCTGCCCTTTTTGCCCACTTTATCTGGGTTTTTCTTTTTTCACTAAGATTTTCCAGTTGTTCCATTTCTTGTTTTTCCAAAAGTTTAGCTGTTAGTATGCCCATGGCGTTTTCTTTATTCTGCTGGAGACTGCGTTCGGTTTGCGAAGTAACTGCGATTCCCGAAGGCAGGTGAACTATTCTGACCGCTGTCATTCTTTTATTGACATTCTGGCCGCCTGGGCCGGAAGACTTACAGACTTCCATTTTTAAATCGTTCGGATTGATTTTAATCTGAGATTCTTTAGGTTTTAGAAGAACGGCCACGGAAGCCGTGGAAGTGTGAATTCGGTCCTGCTTTTCAGTTTTTGGAATTCTCTGAACCCGGTGGACTCCGCCTTCGTACTGCATCTTAGAGAAAACATCAGAGTTTTTTAGTTCAAAGACTATTTGCTTGAAGCCGCCAAGTTCAGTCTGGTTAGAGTCCAAGACTTTTTGTTGCCAGGCTTGATTAGTGGCATATTTTGAATACATTCTGTAAAGATTGGCAGCAAAAAGAGCAGCTTCTTCGCCACCAGCACCGGCTCTGATTTCAATAATGACTGACTCGCTTGGCATATTATTTCTTCTTTTTCTTTTTGATTGCTTCTTTTTTGGCCAACCTCTTTCTGAATTTTTCCACCCTGCCCAGAGCATCAACAATCTTTTCTTTGCCAGTGTAGAAAGGATGGCATTTAGAGCAAATTTCAACTTCAATGTACTCTTTAGTTGAGCCAACAGTAAAAGTATTGCCGCAGGCGCACTGCACCCTGGCTTTGGGATAATATTTAGGATGGATATCTTTTTTCATACCTTAATATTTTACCTTATTTTTATAGAAAGTCAAGGATGGATGATGGTGCCTTTAAAAGGCTTGTTTTGGATGATGTTTTCTATGTTTTTCAAATCAGTTCCTTTAGTTACAATGACGGTCATTTTAGATTCTTGGGCGGCTCGGGCAGCAATTGGGTCAAAAGGCGCTGACATACCTGGTTTCCATTGAGAACTTATAAGTTTTCTGTATTCTTTCCAGGTAATATCTTTGATTGGTTTGGCTGTTGGGTGTAAGGCAATATCTTTTTCATGAACGTAAGTGATATTGGAAGCGTTAATCACTTTGTCTGCCTTGAATCTTTGAGCCAACAATACTGTATCATAATCAGTTGACCAGCCAGGTCTCCAGCCAGAGGCTATGAAGAGATTGTATTTTTCAGCACTTATTTCTTTATGGGGGCTGTCTAAGACAACAGGATAAGCTTCTTTCTTGAAAATAGTTCTTAGGAGATGAGCATTAAAACGCGTGGCATGAATGCCCAGCCAATCTTTGTCTTCGTCGGTTATCGTGGTAATTTCCGAAGCTGCTTCAATATAGTTTCTGGCAATACTGCCTCCGCCGGCAACAATGACAAAGAGAAAGTCTTTTTTAAGAAACTTTAAAATAAATTCCTTAAAATCCTTAAGGAATTCCACTTGGATTTTGCCTGGCACAATAATTGAGCCTCCCAGGGAAATAACTATTGTTTTGGGAGTTTTTGGCATCCTCTCTATTTTATAATATCCAAAACTAAAAAACAAGCATCAAACTAGATCTTGACAAAACTAGTGGTTAATTATATAATAAGTAGATAATTGAATCGGAAAAGAGATTCTGTTAAATATAAAAACTGAAAGGAGTGAAAATGAAGAACTTTGACAAGAAAACAGTAATAATAACCCTTCACATAAATAAGGATCATTCTGAGGTTAGTTGGCCTACTTATCGAAAGATGGTCGAAGGTGGAGAATTTTTGGAGATGTTGCGTAATGTTACCGTACCCATTGAGCTTTCAATGCAAGGGGAAGATGTAAGTTTTTTAGCTACAGTAAACCCTGATATTATTGATGAGATTCGCTCAAATTCCAATATTGCGGTATTGCAAGGTTCTTATTCCCATGCCTTGCCCTCATTTTTCCCTGGAATGCTTCAGGACCAGCTTGCTTTAAGCAAGAAAGTGTTGACGCATTATCTGGGTGAAAAAGTGGGTTACGTGGGTTGCCTTCCAGAAGTTGATGTTTCTACACCGATCATAAAGTTTCTAAAGAAAGCAGGATGGCGAGATGTTTTAGTGCTTAAAGACCTTCACTACACCTATAATTATCGAGGAAACACAGATGTTCGGGTTCCTTTGGTAGATGAGACTATTCTTCGTTCCGAGGAGATGCCGCTTATTGTGGCGACAGGAGAACAGTTACGTGATATCTATAACAAGTTCTACCGAGGTTTTGCCACAGCAGAAGAATTCGTTCAAGCCTTACTGAATAAAAGAGAGAACTTCATAGTCTTTTTGATTGACTTTGAAGTTCCTCAAATTAATGCCATTGATGGAAAGTCTAGAATCGACTTATGGAAAAAGTTCTTCAAGGTGCTCAAAGACTCTCCGATTAATTTCTGTCACTTTGAGGATCCAGAAATACGGCAATTTGTTCAAGATATGGCTTTGGAGAGCCCAGAAACTCAAATATATCCACGGCCGATGCCAAAATGGCATCACTCGTCAGAGCTCTACAAAAAGATTGTGAAAGCGGTTCAGCATCATTCAGTAGACCCACGTCTCTTATTCCGCCTGGCTGTTTCTGATAATTTCTCGTCTATCTATTACTGGCCAGTTTGTGGAGAATTTCCTGTAAAAGATTCTGAAGCTAGGATTGTGATTAAGCCTGATAGAGACCGGAGAATACAGGCATTTAACTACTTTCTTGCAAAAGTGAAAGGAGACGCACTTCCATCCATTTGCGATGAAGCGCTTCAATGGTACATTGAAAATCTCGAAAAAGCTTACCAAAAAGAGCCATCTTAGTTAAGATGGCTTTTTCATTTAGAACTGACTTTTTCTGTAAATAATAAGATAATAAATGTTTGGTATTGGCTTATTTAAGAAATTGTGGTATATTAGACATTAGATATTTATGATGACAGAGATTAAGAAAGAAAAAAACAAATTTAAGATTGATCCCGAAGAGATGACTCGGGTCGGTGTTCAGTTTGGCCATCGTACGAGCCGCATTAACCCCAAGATGAACCAATATCTTTTCGGGGTGAGAAACACTGTTCATATTATTGATGTTGAAA
>Ga0265594_1003693_pt1 | contig 10024 bp, 9 predicted proteins | sample saktaG_11_FD_190147 | JGI IMG/M metagenome (GOLD analysis project Ga0265594, IMG submission 190147) | Saline water microbial communities from Sakinaw Lake, British Columbia, Canada - sak_2011_5_24_80m | ecosystem: Environmental > Aquatic > Non-marine Saline and Alkaline > Saline ... | reverse complement strand
GGGTACAGAGAGTGTGCTATGCATGCCTTGCGATGAAGAACATCGGAAAGCCGTGTGCGGGAAAATCGCATGCACGGTTTGATGAGGGAGGATTGGCAAGTCAGCCATGGTGTAGCTATTTAGGCACCGCCAGACGAAAGGGACGGAAACAGATAAGCCCGCCTAAAGAAGACAGCGCCAGTTCTCTACTCTGCCTATAAATCTGAACCATAAAAATTCACGACGATTATTAGACAGCAGACGAATACATAAAAATTTTAGATACTGATTTTTTGCTCGGGCCAGAGCTTAAAGGCAGTATTGTTACTTCTTAATTTATTTGTCAAAGATTTTTTGGAGCTTCTCAGTATCCTGGGTGGTTCCCATGGCCAGCAAAAGCAATATTCTGGCTTTCTTGGGACTCAGATCGTTTGCAAAGACTACACCCAATTTAGCAAGTGTTTTGCTCCCGCCTTTAAAACCGTATTTGGCGCGAACTCTGCCATCTGGAACCCAGGAAGTGATGACCACAGGAATTCCTTTGTCACGAGCCCTTTTTATGGCGTCATAGATAGGTATATTGACATTACCCACGCCATCAGCTACCACGATGATACCTTTTGTGCCTGCCTGAATAGCCGCATCGATAAATTTTCCATCAGCCCCACCATACATGGTCGTGATGTCAACAGCAGGTAAGACCGCTTTGAGGGGCAATGTCTGTCGCCTAAGAGATTTGCGTATGAAGAGGAGCCGATCATCATCGACGTAACCCAAAAATCCTGCCTGACCGGATTTGAAAGTTTCAAATCTTTCTTTACTGGTGTCGCGAACTTCTCTGGCCGCATTAATCTGACTGTTAAGACAGACCATCGCACCGTGTCCAATAGCATCTTTTGAAATGGCAACACGCACTGAATTTAAAATGTTGCGTGGTCCATCACTATCCCATTGAGAAGCACTCCGTTTGGCGCCTGTACAGATTATCGGTTTGTTGCTGGTTACGGTGAGGTCGAGGAAATAGGCGGTTTCTTCCATCGAATCTAAACCCTGAGTTACAATTACTCCTGATACGTCAGGTTTAGACAGTATTTCGGTTATCGTTTTTGAAAGTTCTGCCCATTTTTCTGGTGTATAGTAATCACTGGGTATGTTGCTAAAGTTAACAACTTCGACATCAGCAATTTTCTTCAATCCCGGAACTGAGGCGACTAAATCGTCCCCGCTGACCGCGGGCACAGCACCTCCTGTTTTGGGATCAATTTTCATGGCAATGGTGCCACCGGTAGCTACCACTACAACTTTCGGAAGTTTTTTTGCTAAAGCTTCGGAGAGAGTGGAAAATGTTAGTGTTGGGATCAAGAAAAAGCTCAGCAATAAAACTAATCCAATATTGAACCTGCTGTTCCTCCTTAATTTTTTCATGATTTGCCCTCCTTTTTCCCCTAAGCCTGGCCCTTAGACTCGGAATATATAATGATACTATGTTATTCCTTGTCTGTCCAAAAATGATCATATATTGAACTCATTTTGTCAACCGAAATCCACTGCCTGATTTTGTATGGGCGAGTTTTATCTTCTGACCCCTTTCCGTAGGTTAATCACCGGATAAATGCTCTTTGATGATAGCCTCAGAGAATAATGCCCGTTTGTGTATCATAAAGTATTGATCGGGAGTGCATCCCGCAAGCTCCGCCTTTTTTCAACTGAAAACAGCTGCTATGTTTTGAACACAACACGGGTTGTAATGGCAAGCCTTTTACAATTTTTGAGTTGGCAATTTTGTTACGTACATCTGCTATATATCAGCAATAAATCAGCCCCTTCAGAATCTAAGATTTCCCCAATTATCAACTTCACGGGGGTAAATCTTTATCATTAATATAGTTCAATGATAAAGATTTGATCCCCTATTCGACGAGAAATTTTACGAAGAAGTTCTCTCATAATGTTTTGAAATTTACCTGAGAATAGTGTAAAGCAAGCATCGTGAAGGAAAAATTATGATTGCTGATTTTCTTCACTCATTTTCCGCAAATGCGTAGCCTTTGGAAAGGAGCAGATTTTTGATGTCGCCTGTGCAGCTTTAATGGATCTCAATTAGGAAATGTTACCGATAGCTGCAACAACAATTCAATGTGTACGTATTCCACATTGTTTCAAGAAACAATCTAAAGACCTTTTGCTGAAAAATTCTCTCCGGTTTTTTCAGTATGAGGGGTTGTGCGACTTGGCATACCAGTGCCAAAAAAGTAGCTATCGGTTATGGGAAGATCGCAATGGGGCTGGAATCAGGGTGATTTGTTCTTTCGGGCACGCATAAAATTTTTCATAAGGAGTTCTTCCCTTTGGCAGACCTTGAACAAGTCGCAGTGGTGGGTTTTGAAAATGCCGGCCGGAATAAGCTTCAGGAAAGATACCTGAAATATCGGCATTATTATGTAGGCTTGGATCTTTCCGGCTTCGGCGAGTATAGTAAAGTGGTATATGCCCCGCTTCTTCCGCTGTTTGATCGGTGGTTTGAAAGGAAATCTATGGGCGATATTCCCCGGATCACCCCTTTGCTGGGAGATAAAGTATGTCTTCATGATCACCCCAATTTCAGGAAGGAAACAGGAGAAGTTATAGATTTTCACATAAAAGTGATGGCCCTCAGTATGAACGGAGTTATTCTGGATGAGAACAGAAATGCAGTTTCGAGGCAGTTTTTGGGGAACGCCATTTTTGATGTGAGCAGGCATACCCAGTCGTACGATTTTTCCGACCGTTTGTGTTTTTCGATCACGGTCAGAATGTATATAGAGATGTTAAAGGAGAGGTTTTCTCATTTCGGACGCCCCGTGACTGATCTGTCCTTTCGTGATTTTGCCAATGAGCATACGTTGAATCCAAAACCACAGGAAGTGATCGGCATCCCATGGTAGCTATACTCACCAAACAAAGAATATGGAGGTGAACCATGACCACTAAAGAGTCGATAACCCTGTTCAAATATTATCTTCAATCAAACCACAAACGGTGACCCTTCGAGAGTTACAATTTCCTGCTTGGCAGGTTTGACGCAATTTATGAGCAGAGACACTTGGCTGACATAAGCCCCGATGAGATCTTCCATTTCATAGAAAACATGACTCAGAATCTGGCCAAATCCACACGAAGACTCCCGTATGCCCAGATAAAAGCCTTTTACAACTTCATCATCGACTGCTGCTCCCTGAATATGAGGGATCCCTACAACATGCCGTTGCTCAGCAAATCCTTCAGGGCGTCGAAACGGCTGCCGATTATTTTTCGGTTTATTGCTCCCGGATTGAAAGTATTTTTACATCTTTCTCCGGTTTGCCGGTTCCGGGATCGACGGAGACGCGGCCGATCTTATCTACGACGTCCATGCCTTTGATTACCACACCGAAAACCGTATGTTTCCCCGTCAACCATGGCGTATCAACGAGATTAATAAAAAACTGCGAGCCGGTTTGTGTTGGGGCCGGAATTGGCCATGGAGATAACCCCTCTCTCCGGTGCGTGGGACTTGAGTTTTGTATTATATCGATATCCCATGTTGATGTAGGCATCCTTCAGGGTCAGATTGAATAATTTATCCTTCACCTCGTCGATGCGTTCATCCAGTTCCTGCTGAGACGAAATACCCATGGATTTGTAAAGGGGAGCCATGACGGTTCGGGCGAAGTCCTCTTGAGTGCGGATGAGAAGCCAGGGATGTGTCTGCTTCTCTGCATCAAAGACTTTGATCTTATTCAATCCGAGGTGATCGACATTAATTTCATCCTCGAAGGTGTAGCCGGGTGAGCCGCTTCCCGTACCGAGAGGACAGCCTCCCTGAATCATAAAATCCTTTATTACGCGGTGAAATGCCAGATTATCGTAAAATGGTCTCTTAACCTTCTGACCGGTTTTGGGATCTGTAAACTCCTTCTTTCCTTCGGCAAGGTTTATAAAATTGGCCACCGTTTTGGGTGCTTCCCGGGCAAATAATTTTACCGAGATTTCTCCCATAGATGTTTTGATGATGACGACGGGATCACGATCTCCTGCCAGGACTGTTGCAGCAGGGATAAAAACCAGAATTAGGAATACGGTCAATAATCTTTTCATAAATACCTCATTTCAGACGCCGTCCGGGCTTACCAAGATACTATTACTCTCTATGTATTGAGAGTAATACATAGAGAGTTTCCTGATGATAAAAGGGTTAATCTTTATTGCTATAATTTATAGTGAATGCGACATTTACGATACTAAGTTAGGATTATTTGTCAAGAGTTTTCGACGCTTCCGTTTTTAATAGAGATTTTTAAATTTTAAGATATTCGTATGCCATTGAGAACAATATTGTCGAAATACAAATTGCAGACAGGTTGCCAAACAAATTATGAAATTCATTCTGTTTGACCGTTAATCGATCTGACTACCATCTATATTGAAAGGCGGCCGATAAGGCATGATAATCATCTGAATCTGCTATCTCAGCATCATAGGCGAGATGGAATTGTGATCGCTCGTTCAATTCGATCATAACCCCGATATTCAAGGCCACCCTGTTTCGATCCAGATCCGGCCCGTCAACCGTAAATGTTGCATCCGGTGCGTTAGTAAATCCGGCATCAATTCGGGAGACGGTATCCAGATGTTCACGAATATAGGCTACTCTTGCATTGGGTGTGAGTTGCCGTCCCTGGTTCGTCTTAAGGGTATGACTTATTTCTACACCCAGTTTTGTTCGTAATGAGTTTTCATACTGATCCCGTACGGCAAGATTAGACGTTCCTGCATTAGTCTCGGTGAAACTGTCTCGATGTAAATAAACGTACTGAATACCGGCAAACGGTGTCAGTGCTGTTGTTTTCGTCAGCGCAATCTGCTTTCCGCCTTCCACATCAGTACTGATATTGACGGCAGCGTAATCCGATTTTGCTGTTGAATTTGTTGAGCCCACGGTTATTTGTCGACTGGTATCACTGTCATGGTAACCCGCACTTATCACGCCGGTAAGATAATATTTATCTTGTTGCAAGCCCGCATAGGTCGCCAATTGATAGCTGGTCACATCAGCATCATAACCGGTACCATCCACATTACTGTTACCAACACCCAGGGCCGTACCCACGATTAAACCTGTTCTCAGCTCCGTGTCGATCCCCACGGCGGTACCAAACAGTCGGTAATCCGAACCCGTCGCATTGGAGGTATCGTCGATATCGCCGACTTGACCATAGCCACGCATCCACCAGCCTCGTTCCAGTTCCGGTTGCAGTTCAGTCTCTCCGTCAAAAGGCATACCGGCGTTGGTACTTGCCATGCCTGGCCAGTTGTTGCCATTGTAGGCCAATAACAGGTTTGCCAGGGGGTTGAAGGAAACGACATTATTTTTAGTCAAACCGCCAAAGCGGTTGAACAACACATTCATGAATTGACTGTTTTGTCTCAGCATTACGGTTTGTGTCCCGGCATGCTGGACGCCGCTTAGACTGTCAAAGGCCTGCCGGGCGCCGGTGTTGGTGAGCACGAGCAGGTTGTTGACGATGTCTGACAGGGCATTTTGGTTGCCATCGAGCACAGTAGAGACGGCCGTTTGGTTCGGCGTGCTGGCAACACTGGTAAAATTGACATTATTACGGGTCAGGTTCAGGAACACATTGGTGGCATCATAAGAAAGCGTGGTGTCAGAAACGCCAGGTTTGAGTTGACGCTGGCAAAGGTCGTGCCGCCCAGGCCGCCGGCGGCCGTGAGGATCGTGTAGTCGGTAGAGAGCAAATACGTCCCCGCCTCGGGCTGTACGTTGACAATACCGCTGGTCAAGGTCGCAGTGCCTGTGGCGTTGATCAGATCGGAGTTGCCCGCCGCGTCCACCTCAACGTCATAGCTGCCGCCGCCCGTGAAATCGACGTCGCCGGTTACATTCAACGTGCCGATGGAGTTGCCCGGGGCAAAGGTACCGCCGCTGACATTGACACTGCCCACTGTGCCGGTTCCGCCCAGAGTGCCGCCCGTATTGATCGTAGTCGTGGAGGTTGCAATAGAACCATTGACCGACAAGGTGCCCGCGTTGATGGTGGTGGCGCCGGTGTAGGTATGGGTGCCCGATAAAATTGAAGTGCCGGAACCCGTGTGGTTGACGAGAAGATTTCCTCCAATAAGGACCGCCGTGCCCCCTGACGTACCGTCATTGGTGAAATAATAATTCGTATCGGTGTGGTTGAAATTGACGGCGTCGTTGGTTCCAGTATTGCTGCTCAAGCCGGGCGCATTCACCACCCCGGCGGCTCCGCCGGTGCCGATATTGAATGTCGCCGTACTGGCGGCATTGTTGCCTACCAGAATTTGGTTCGTCACGGTAAGGACCCCGCCGTTGGCAATATTCAGCGTTCCGGTGGCGGCGTTGAGGCCGATATAGAAGTTGCCGCTGGTGACCGTGCCGCCGTCTAATATGTTGATCGTGCCCGCGGCCGTTCCATGGTTAGAACCAACGACGATAGTATTCGCTGTGAGCGTCGAACCATTGTTTTGAATGGTTACTGTGCCGGTATTACCAGCATTATTACCGATATTCAGAATGTTTGTTGTGGCAGCCCCGCTTAGAATCAGGGCAGTGCCGGCGTTGTTGATACTGGTGTTATCGTTGGTTGTGATGTTGGGGACACCACCAACAGCCCAAGATCCGGGCGTAAACCAGTCGCCCATACCTACATTCCAATTCTGAACTGCGGCCATGGCCCGGGGGGAGACGAACAGCACTTCGGATACCAGCCAAAAGGCAATCAACACAATGATATATTTATTTTTTAGAAGAGACATAGGATAAACTTACTCTCGCCTGTTTGTGTATACGGAATGAGGTCAAGAACAAAGGAACACCACACCTGTTTCTATCGAAAAAAAAGCGTATGTCAGGGTATCAACTTGAAATTGTTGGTTATTTTCAGAAAAGCGTTCGGAATATGTACGTGAGAAGAGAAGCTGCTTTAGTTACAGGAAGAAGTTCACCCCTTTTTTGATTACCGGAAACATATCAGGAAAAATTAAAAAATCAAGGATAATCCGACACATAAATCAAAACAGCGTTATTTGTTTAATGATATTGGCGGTGATTGGTAAATAAGAAAGGATGCTACCATCTTCCCTTCGGCAAGGTCTATAAAATTGGCCACCGTTTTGGGTGCTTCCCGGGCAAATAATTTTACCGAGATTTCTCCCATAGATGTTTTGATGATGACGACGGGATCACGATCTTCTGCCAGGACTGTTGCGGCGGGGATAAAAGCCAGAATCAGGAGTACGGTCAATAATCTTTTCATAAATATTTCTTTTCAGACGCCGTCCGAGCTCACCAAGATACTATGCTGGAATTGTTTGTCAAGATTTTTTATATTTTGTTATCTTTAATAGAAATTTCAAAATTTCAGGATATACACATACCGTTGAGAGCAGCGCTGTTAAAATGAAAATTATAGGTAGCTTGCCAAAGGCATAAACAGTGAACTGTGCGGCGCTGTTTTTTGCGTCCGCACCAGTGACGGGTTAAGTATTGAATATGTGACGAACCGATTTTTCGAAGTCCTGTGGAACTCGACCAAAACCCGTCATTGCCCAAATCACGCGATTCGCGGCGTTTCCAATTAAATCGCGTCTCTTGTTAATGTTGTCCAAGGCTGAATTTCTATCTTTGAAGCCTGGTGTCTTGCTCCAATCTTCGAGCTTCTCCCGGTCGCTGAAAATCAGTTCCCTGAACCCGTTCTCAATAGTGCGACGACGAAACTCACGAAACTTGCTGCTGTTGATTCCGTCTCGGACTGTCCAATCGTCTTCCGGGGCCAACGTGTTCAAGTGAATCTCAAGAAGAAGTCTTGGTGAAAGAACCACCATGACTGTATCACGATTGATCATCACCGGCGAATCACACAGCGGAAATCAATGATCGTCCGTCCGGTAAAGCAACCACTTCGAACAGGCCAAAGGGGTGACAGCACGCGCAAGCATCAATGGGTTTCCCCAGACGTTCTTCAATAGCCAGAAATACTCCCACTTGTCCATTCCTCTTAGACTTGCGAATTCGACCATCGAAGCCATCATTTCATGACTGCGCATCGCATGAATAATCAGAGCAACCGTCAGGAAACACTTATGTTCAACTGAAGACAGATTGCCAATTTGAGCTGCTTCCATCAACGAGTCATAAACACCCTTTGATTCGATTCCGGCGAGAATATCCTCGAAATCTAAATACAGGGATTCGGGGTGCTCGGTGACATATGAAGCAAGGCCTTTATACTCGGACGGGAACCATTTTCGGCAAAAACGTTTCATCGATTCGGTCGTTATTTCTGCCTTGCCCAGCCCCTTGTCGTAGTGCACCGACTCCACCGTGGCTTCATAAACTCGTGCAGACCTGAAATTGAGCACCCATACGGTTTGTTCCCTAGCCTTCTCACCCTGTGTCTCTCCGGCAAGAAATGCTCTGTAGTACGTCCGGTTCCATAGTGCCGTCCAGAAGCACGGATTATAGTGATTCCGTTTTGTGAATGTGTCACTCATTAAAAGTCTGTTACTCAGTATACCTAATGCTCTGATAACCAGACTGGCTGTTTTATAGCCAGGTCTGGTTAATTAGGATGTTATAAAAATATCTATTTTATACTAAATTACGTATAAAAATAATTTCTTCTATTACATCATCAGGAATGATCGAATTATTCTCTGCTACCAATGTGACTTCTTTTTCATTCGGATAGATTGGATCAGGATGTATTTCCTCATTAATATTGTTTTTCGATAGCAGATACCTATCAATTCGGTATATATACCCATTCGTTGGTTTTCCTTCTGTAGTTCTCGTAGCATAGTGTTTTGCCACTTGAAACGAGTATGATGTAGAAATGCCAGAAGTATGATGAATAGAAGAATCTATATGATGCCCATAAGCAGCGTTTTGTCTTGATGGACCTGCTGTAGCTCTTCCATCTGCTTTAATACTACCATCTGCAATAAAGGTTTTTTCAAATGAATCCCCTTTGGGGACTAGCTTCCCTTTATTCTTTTTAAACATCGTTTCAGAAATACCTCTGTATAAATATCGCTGTTTTTGGTAATCAGTCATTTTTATAACGTGTTGCTCATGGGGCGCGGCTTTTTTGCGTTCCCGTGCAGCAAATTGTTGGCGGCCTATTACTCCTCAAAAAATCACAGCTTCAGTACAAAAGCCTCCTTGCCCAAACAAAAATAACCGAGTCTTTTGGTCTGATTTCGTCCTGACGATAACCGTAGCCTTTCTATGCATCGAGAGTCCTATGTTCTCAGACCCAATGAGTTCAGTCCATGGTATGCCCGGTGGTGGATATCGAAAAGTGAAGCTCGGAGGATGTTCACCGTGCTTGTCCAGTTTTTCTTCTATGAAGATGGAAATATCTGAGGGGCCGAACCAATACCAGTTGACAGGATTAGGACCTTTACTGTCCTTTTTATACTTATCAGTAACTCCACTGTAATCGTTATATTCCCAGATTATGTTTAGATCACCGTTTTCATCTTTGAAGCTATCAATACGTTTCCCAAGTTGAGATAGCTGTTCGTGCATCAGCAATGTTAAATATTTTCCAGAACTGTAATCGAGTTTCATGGCCTTAATGAACCATCCTGGTGCTGTATCCTCAATCCTCTGGACATCAGAGATGACTATGCCAGCACTGTCTTCCTTTCCCGTGCAACCTAAAAGAAGAACCAAGCACAGAATTGATAATATAGAACAGCATCTATGTTTCATAATTACCGCCGATGGGCGGGGACGTCTCTCATTATTTTCTTCCTTTTATAGTCCCCGCCCATCGATTTGGTCACAGGCGCGAAGATATGAGCGTCCTGTGCACTAAAAAAGGTTCAAGTAAGCCGCTGACGCGGCAGAACTGACGCCTTCAACCCCATCTTTTTTAAGCTTGCCTGAAAGCGCGATACTTCTCTGACTTTCCCCTCTGCAAACTTTCTCCTTTACAACTGCCATAATACCACTCCATACACATCTTTTTAACCCCAA
>Ga0265594_1003692_pt1 | contig 10025 bp, 5 predicted proteins | sample saktaG_11_FD_190147 | JGI IMG/M metagenome (GOLD analysis project Ga0265594, IMG submission 190147) | Saline water microbial communities from Sakinaw Lake, British Columbia, Canada - sak_2011_5_24_80m | ecosystem: Environmental > Aquatic > Non-marine Saline and Alkaline > Saline ... | reverse complement strand
CCTCAACATAGCAGATTGTTGTCAAGTCCGTGCTATCGATTTGTACGAGTTTGCCCCCCGTTACCCCAATGCTGCTGTTGCTTTTTAGCATATTGAAGCGCAGAAGGGCATGCTCGAATCGTTCGTCCAGATAGTTGTGAATCTGAGCCGTAACCGAACTATTTGTTCCATCATTCGCGGGCTGGAACTCAACATTAAGATTATTTCCATCCCACCCGGCAGAAATTGTTTGTGAAGGTTGCAGGACTCCATTTGACACTCGAATCAGGCGATATGACCGATTACCATCACAGATGGCGCGAGTACTGATATTATAAGGATAGCCGCCATCGATGTCGCCGGTGTCTTGATGAGTATGTCCCCAGAGCGCCATCTCTACACCGAGTACGTCAAGATCCAGTTCCCACTTAAAATCGTAGTGATAAAACATGACCTGAGAAACGCTTCCGGAAGCTGCAGCGAGATTATCATTAAGCCATTGCATCTGACCCGATGTAAAACTCGTTGCACCATAAATTTCATCCCGCCATCCGTCATAATTATCATAAGCCTCAAGTCCAATGTAATGGACGGGACCATAATCAAAACTGTAGTTTTGGGTGTAGCACGGCGCTCCAGGGGGAGGATCGTTTAGCCGTTTCCACCCGAAAAACTGCCACCAGGTCCGACGGGCTGTACCGTCCGGCGGTGGTGTTGAAGTCCAACCTCCAAGATCATGATTACCCGATGTTAGAAAAAACGGTACATCAAGTTCTGTCAATATACGTTGAGCACGAGTGAAATACCGAAAATGTTGGTGCTCCTCCAACTCGCCTTCATTTACCAAGTCACCTGTCAGTACAACAAATTCCGGATTGATAATATTAATATCTTTAATCACTTCACGCAGATCAACCATTTCAGCGCTGTCATTTACAGTGGCACCATCACGAAGGAATATGTGAGTCGGCAGGTGCGGGTCGGTGATATGAATGAAGTAATAGTCGTCTTTAAACTCCGGAATTACGGAAACGGCATTGCGCGAAATATCTTCGATTCCACCAGCTACCGTAACTTTCAGATCATATAAATCATAGAACGGTACAACGGGTATTTTGGTCAAAATAGTCCACCAGAGAGTGCCCGGGTCATATATGGCGCTCTGTACTTCCAGCGGAATCTGCAATTGTCCCCGGAGGAGTTCTGCCGTCCAGCCGGATGTTGCCGGATCGGCTTCACACTCAACAGGCAAAATATCACCGGATACGACTAGAGCCGGAATATTTTGGATTGGTCGCTGAATCAGCGTCAGCGTATCTCCGATCGGAATCGAAGCAGTTTCAAAGATATCCGCCCGATAGCGGGGTTCCAGTTTATAATTGCCATCGCTGTAGTTTACTATCCCGATGATTGAAGTTATGGGCGATCCGGTGGATGGAACCTCATATACCAGGCTATCAGCGTCAATGCCAACCCGGCAGCCACCGCTTCCGTCGTCTACCAGCCATTCGCCATTACCCAAATCGCGATCGTCCACAAATACGTCGTTTACCTGAGCCAAAACACCTTCGTAAATTTCCGCTTTCATAGATCCCGCCGAGATATTGCCGGTGTTTATCATCTCTACCGGCGGTAGCGGATTATTATGACTTAAGATTTCACCGTTTTCTATATCAATACCGGTTAAACCGTTATCTTCAAAAACCTTACCCCGTATTCGAAATTCATCTCCCTCATTAGCATGGAATGCGGCAGTGCTATCCCGTAGTAAAATGCCGCTCCAGCGCCCGCCGTTCGGATCGGTGATAAATGTTCGTTCGGGATGGTAGATCCCGGTCGCGGCAGTAACTATACCGCTTACAGTTACATCTTGTCCGATTAGTAAAATATTTTGTTGAATAGTGTAGATATTGATTGCCGAAGATGTATCACTGTCAACAATATCTGACTGGTATCGAGGTTCAAGTTTAAAATTATCGTAACTGTAATTTAAAACCCCGGTTATTGACAATATAACTGTCCCGATTGCCGGTACTTCATAAAACAGGTAGTTCGCAGCGTCATCAATCCGGCAGGCGCCGCTTCCGTCATCTACAAGCCATTCGCCATCTCCGAGGTTATCATTGATCACTGCTACACTGTCAACTTGAATTAGGACCCCCTCGTAAGACTCGGCTGTTGGAGAGCCCGTGGCGATATCCGCCGTTTTAACTTTCTCGGCAGCCGGTAAAGGGAATATGCCGCTAAACGGAGTATAACCGCTTAACAGAATCTCAGTCATTCCGTAACGCTCTGAAACCACTCCAATAATCCGGAATTTTTTTCCTTGTTCGGTATAAAAACCGGCTGTATTATCCCGTATTGCAACGCCACTCCAGGGTCCCCCGTTTGGATCTTGAATATAAGTAATTTCAGGATCAAATATTCCTGTGGTAACAGTCACTATCCCATATACCATTACACTTTGACCTATGAGCGTTGCATCTTGCTGAACAGTGTAGATATCGGTTTGGGTTTGTGCGTTTACTTTGAATGTTAATAAAACAAAAAATATGATTAGCAATCTTTTTTCCATTGTTGACCTTTTTAATTTAAAAATAGCTGCTATTTATTACATCAATAACTTATTGATATCTATTAAAAGACGCCTTACTCTATATACTGTGTTCTATAGCCGACTTTTCCATCCCGGTATTCATAAATCCGGTAGGTCAGCTGCCGGTCCCAATAAGCGCTAATTGGTGCACACACATACAGGGGCACGTCTCCTAACCAGTGATGTTCATCCCGGTGAAAGTGACCGGTAATTACCGCTTTGACATTATATTGATTGAGCAGTTCAACCCACTTATCCTGAATCTCCTTTTTCCACCCGTCATGCATCGTATTTTTATAGAAATCATCAACAGATAGAGTATGATGAAACACGATAACCGGCTTGCCTGCCGCCCGTTTCAGCCCGGTTTCAAGTTCAACAAGTGGATCATAAGCATCGTCCGCAAAGGCCTGGGCAAGAGGTTCTGTAAAAATGAGGAGGAAGACAACTCCATTATATTCCCGATAGGTAGTCAAACCGCCGAAGTGATCCGTATAGGAATGCTTTGTCTCTTTATACCTTTTGCGTAAAATATCATGATTACCCGGTAGAAAGTGAATCGGCATTTTAAATTTATTAAATAGAACAATCGCGTTTTTGACTGTCGATTCTTCTTCCAGTTTTTCCTGCGTGATATCGCCGGTATGTACGACACATTCAATTTTCATGGGAAGTTCATTGACAGCATTGACAACTTTTTCTATTCTCTCCTCGCTACCCGGTTCATTATAATGTGTGTCTGTGATTTGAACAAAATAGAAGTGAGGACTTTCCTCGGGATCCGAAGCGTATACTACCGCAGCCACAAAAAGCAGGCAAGCGATTACCGCGAACAATGCTATGATGCAATAGCGTTTAGACTTTGCTATTTCTTTCTGATTTTGCATAGACTTTCCTTTTAACTAAAATTGATTGCTAATGTAATAATAAAAATTATAACATTCATATCATTTAATAATTTGAATCATATATCCGCGTTTTTATTATTTTCTACTATTGGATTGACGCCTTTCTCTAATGAATGGAGTTGATCAAAAAGAGTATTCCTGTTTTTGTGATTCGATCCACTCCTTAATCACGTCACCATGACATGCTTTTGGTTTACAATAACAGCCAAGTCGTTTGCCTTTTAGCGCTAGAACAGCCTTCCTAAACTCTATTTCATAATTAATTTTCACGTAAAAATCCTGTTTAAATTTCTCGATACATTCTGCGCGGGTATGAGATTCACGACATATACCACACCATCCGATTGGATGAGGGTTTCCCAGCCAGCCCTCTTCACCGGGTTTTATTCCTTCAGTAAGCATATTCGTGGGATTGTCTCTACCTCGTCCAATATATACGTCGTAAGAATCTTTTGTTATATTAACAACTGTTGTTTCCACATCAGATTCATTTTTTGCTTTGGAAGCTTTATTCGCACAACCGGTAATAACAAGAAGTAAAATCAGGTTTAAAATTATGGTAGTTTCGTAAAAAGTGATCACATGTGTCATTCTGATGAGCGAAGCGAAGAAGAATCTCCGACGAGAACTCATAAGAGATTCTTCACTCGTACCTCGTCCAGAATGACAGTTTTTTACACTTTTTATGAAACCATCAATTATTACATTTTTCATTATTTATTTCAGTCCTCAATCATCTCCTCGATTTATCATCCAGATACTGATCCAGTGGATTATCAACTGTTGTGTTTAATGATTTTATCCAATCAATGACCGGCTGACGATAGCTCACTGAAGTATATTCAGGATCAAGATCGTATTTATGGAAAGGCGTATCTTTCCTGCTGTATAAATAATCAATGGTCAGCACGCGATAAGTAGAATCCGGATGAATCAAAGTCCCGTCGCTTAAAAGACGATCAGTTTTATTCGCAATGCCTCCGACGAGATAACGGCCCATACAATCAATCAATTCGCTTCCCGTCAGATCCAGTTCAACAATATTATTCTCAAAAGGCAATACCCCGATAATGTCTTCCAGTGTGATCTCTCCTTTGAGAATACTTTGCCGGATACCACCTGAATTGGTCATCGATACATCGGCAGAAGGAAACATTTCCAGCCAGGAGTCCATAATCATATTGCGCATAGCGTCGGAGCTTTGATTGATATCACGATTCACATAACCAATTACTTGAGATAATGATGAATCAACTTTACTCCGCCAGTATGCGACGATAGATTCGATTTCCGGATCTGCCGTACCGCCTTCATTTTTATAAAGTTCCTGAGTAAGTTTTATCACCGTATCGGCAACAGTATCAAATAGCACTTCAATTTTGCCATAGTGTATCATGCGCGCTCCGGCTTCTATAATTGCCACACCATCAATGATCTCATTTACCCGTTGGTGAGAATGTCCACCACCAATGATTGAAATCCCCAATTCCTTCGCAACAGGTACAAGTTCTTCCATTGTCGGTTGGCCGAAATGCCCGACAACAATAAGCAATTCCGCACCCTCTTTTTTTAAATTGGGAACGTATTCATACAGCGCATCAGTATAGGGAATGAAATCATAGTCTTCAACATTATCCGGGAAGGTACTGGTCGGTGTATCCGTTGTCGTTAATCCAATTATGCCGACCTTTATTCCATTCACGTCCCTAATTATGTACGGCGTGGCAAAATCCGCCTGTTCGCCGGTTTCTTTATTTTTGATGTTGGCGGAAATTAAAGGGAATTCTGCTTGTGCAATTCTTTCTTTCATCCCTTCGATTTTCCAATCAAATTCATGGTTGCCGATAGCGGCGGCATCGTAGCCCATGGCATTCAAAACTTCAGTCATCGACTCCCCACGTGTCCAGGTGGAAATTGCCGGTCCGGTCCACAAATCTCCACCACTTAAAATTAAATACGGTCCGGCTTCCGTATACCCCTCTTTTTCCTTCCATAAACCCATTAAGCCCGCTGCGCCGCCACTTCGTTCCGTGGGTTCCATCCAGCCATGTTCATCATTTGTATATAGAATTGTCAATCTTGCCGCTGGATCCGGTTTAACGATAACGCTTGTGCAGGATACACAAAAAATCGCATTGAGAATAATAAGCCATGTTAACACTTTCACATAAAGATTTTTAGATGTTTTCATAAATATTTCCTTTATTAATAAGGTTAATTATTAGAGTTCATTTTTATAAAATCGCACAACTTGTTGTTTCAAGGTGCCGTCAGATAAAACATCGCATATTATATAATGATGCACATTGCCTGTAGGGCCAAACCGGTCGTGTAAACCGGCGCCGCCACCGCCGCTGACCGTGTAATCCACACCATTCAATGTTGCAGTGGAATAGGCGTGAATATGTCCGAAAAAGACATGGTCAACTTTATATTTGCTCATCAGACCGCCAAATGCTTTGGAATGTTTTTTATCCATGACATGATAACGCCACTTCTCTACATTTCCAAAGGGACTGTGTGTCACCACAATTTTATGAAAGTTCTCGGGAGTCTCAGATAAAACCGTATCCAGCCACGCAACCGTCTCCTCAAGGGGTTTTACAGCAGTTACATTATCAATCATAACGAAGCGATATCCGCCGTAGTCGAAATAATAGTTCAGGGAATTATCACCGAATAAATAACGATATTCCAGCGCCCTTCTTTGATAGCCAAAATCATGATTTCCGATTGCAATCAAGTAGGGAATGTCGAAATCTAACAGCGGTGGAATAAAATATTCCTGATATTCTTTGACCATGCCCCTTGGAACCAGATCACCGCTGTTAATAACAAAATCGGGTCTCGGCTTGAGTGCTGCGATATGTTTTAATGTAGACGACCAAAGATTGGCATTTGAACGACTGTCGCCCATTATGATAAACCGAAAGGGGGAATTTGGTTTCAGATGCTTGTTCTTGATCCGCATGATTTGATTATCCATGTTAAATCGATCTCGATAATCCGCCAGCAAGGCTTCTGCTTCCGACATTATTTCATCAATAATCTCCTCTTCGTTTCCAGTATCAGGATAATTTTCCTCCAGTGCTCCCGAATTGGTAAAACGGGCTGATTGAATTTGCCCATCCGGTCTGGCATAAAAAGCCATATCTTCCACAACAATCAGATAACGTGTTCCGGCAAAAGTCGAGACAATCCATGTCTGACTGGGTTCGGAATCCGGAAAGATGACTCTGATTGTTTCCAATGCCTTTGATGGTGCCTCTTCGAGCGGAATTGTTTTCTTACTGTCTTTTATTAAAAGATAGTACGCCTTTTCTCTCGTTTTAGTGGAATCATTTCTGTATGTGATATCTTGAATTGTCCCATCCTGGAAAATGGTATAATCATATTTCTCAACACCGGCTGCCAATCTGATCCAATACAAACTATCATTCAACATTTTCCACTTCGTGACCTCCGTATAGGACGGGGCAAATTTTCGAACAATATGTAAAAGTTTATCCGATGGAGGTATGTTTTGCGGCGTGGATTCTTCGGGAATCTGATAAAATTCATTTCCGGGAGGTCCGACTTCAACGCGCCAATCACCAACCTGTTTCGGAATTTTTGTGCAAGAAAAAACAGTTAAAATAATCAGTAATGAAATTAATGTCAGATATACACATTTCTTTTGGAACATATCGTTTCTCCTCATTGGTTATTATCTTTCATCCATCACTTATAGGGTTTCAATTGCTCTATATCTTTGCTGGAAGCAGGTGTGATATGCAGCGCAGTACCGCCGCCGGCGGGTAAAGTTATCGGGAATACTTCATCCTGCTCTATCAGATAATGAGCAATTTCGAAATCCGCAGGATTGTTCTTCCAATCCGTGTTAATTCCATCGGAATAAATATGGACAACATACTGTCGGTCCGCCTCTAAAAAGTCGAACTTCAGTTCCAGATCACGTCTGTTTTCATCCGTAATCGCACCGACAAACCACTCCTCATGATTGCGTCGGGCGATGACGACATAATCGCCAATTTTCGCATCCAGTATCCTGGTTTCATCCCAATCCACCGGCACATCTTTGATAAATTGAAATGCCGGATGATCCTCATAATTCTCCGGAAAATCCGCCGCCATCTGCAGAGGACTATAAAGCACTACGTACAGCGCCAACTGTTTCGCCAGTGTAGTATGAACCCGGCGGTTCAGGTTGTCACGCAAACCAATATTTTTACGGTAGTCTATGTACCGCTTACATTCCACATCAAAAATACCTGGTGTATAATCAAGCGGTCCAGCCAGCATGCGTGTGAAAGGAATAATCGTGGTATGCTCGGGTGGATTACCGGGACTCCAGGCATTGTACTCCATCCCCTGGACACCTTCACGGGTCATCATATTCGGATATGTGCGCCGTATCCCGGTTGGTTTTATGGGTTCATGAGCGTCAATCATAATCTTGTATTCGGCGGCTTTTTTAACAACTTTACGGTAGTGATTTACCATCCATTGCCCATGGTGATACTGTCCTTCCGGGCGAATTTTACCGGCATAACCCGTCTTAACTGCATTGATCTCAAGCCGTCGATAAATCTCAAACGCCGCCGTCAGGTTCTTTTCATAATTTTCGATCTGTCCTCCGGTCTCATGATGTCCGACTAGCTCAATTCCCTTTCCCTTGGCATAACGGGCGACTTCCACCAAATCGAAGTCATCATAGGACGTCGTAAAATCAAAAGCGTCTTCCGTACCCCAGCTTTCCCAGCCGGTATTCCAGCCCTCGATCAATAAACCGGGGATACCGTGCCCTGCGGCAAAATCAATATAACGTTTTGCATTCTTCGTTGTAGCGCCATGATAAGGTCCCTGCCCCCAACTTTCCGTACCGATGTGCATGCCCCACCAGATACCCATGTATTTCATCGGCTGAATCCAGAATACGTCCTCTATCTTACACGCCTCATTCAGATTAACGATCAAATGGGATTCAATCAAGCCCCCGGGCCTGTCCGATATTTGTATGGTTCGCCAGGGAGTCTGATGAGGAGTAGCCGCCTTCACTTTCACGCCATCCGGCCAGGGTACCAGATCACATTCCAACGCTAAGGAATCGCCCTCTATCCTTTTCAGGGTCATGCCGGCGTAGTCGGTCAGGTTAGCTTCATGGATGCTGAGATAGAGCCCGTTTTCCGTCTCCATGGTCATTGGAGTATTGACCGCTTCGACTTCACTCAAAAGAGTCTGACTGTACAGATGCTCATAGCTGTCATAATCCGCCGGAATCCACCACGCCGTATGATCACCGGTAAAACGGAATTGAGTCTCCTCGGAAATGATCTCAAAATCCTGAAGATTGGGCTGTTCGGGCAATACATAGCGAAAACCGATACCGTCGTCATAGACACGAAAGATAAGCTCCATTTCACGTTTTAGGGATGACTTTTCTTTCAGGCTGACAGTCAACTCATTGAAATGATTTCTGATCAGACTCGCCGTCCCGTAAACCGGTTTCCATTCTTCATCGACGACACTAAGCGTTTTTTTTATTACCATAAAATTGTTGTTCATTGGCTCTGCATTTTTAAATTCAAAACCTAACTTAGAAAGGTTTATTATTATCTCCTTTTCATAGAAGACCTTATAGTACGGAACACCGTCCTGAATAATGACCTCGGCAGTTATCTTCCCATTGGGCGAATTGACAGCAACATGTTCCACAGGTTTCACAAAGCTGCAAGTAGAAAGCCCTGTCATAACAAGACCGAGAATAAAAAGTATTACACTCTTGCGCACCGGTTATCTCTCCTTTTAACTATGAACATTGTTGTACTCGATTACTATTCCCATTTTTATCCCTTTTCTGTTAATTGTTTCAGTTTCTTAATGGCATACCGGTTGTCCGGATCCAGTTTTAATGTTTTTTCAAATGTTTCAATCGCTTGTTCCAGGTTCCCATTCAATCGATATGCATCTCCAAGGTCGTTGTATGCCCTTGGAAATTCAGGATGAGCATCTATATTGAGTTTGAATATTTCTATAGCTTCCGTCGTTTTCTCCAATTTTATCAGATCGTATCCTAACGAGTTTAACTCCCACTTACTGAAGTTATATTGCTCAGACTTATTCTTTTTTAAATCCTGATATTGAGAGACAGCTGCCTCGATTCCCTGTGTAACCACCGTTTTGCCAATAATCTGTGAAATGTTGATCTTTGGTAAAGAATATGGCCTGTCATGCAGTATAAGATCGATACCCTTCCGTATTTCATCAAAATAACGGCTCGAATGGTTGGTCAATATTATAATTGTGTTGTCTTCTTCAATTTCACGTAATATCCAGGTTCTGGATGCGATCCATCCGCCGCCATGGCTGACAACTTTCTTGCCAGTCAGGCTTGTATCGATACCCCAGCCAAAACCGTAATTACTGGTTTTTCCGCTATTCAGAACAACCGGCGTAAAGGCTTCTTCCAAACTTGATATTGGGATAAGTTTCTCGGTATAAAGCGCCCGGTCCCATTTAAATAAATCGCCGGTTGTGGAATA
>Ga0265594_1003686_pt1 | contig 10033 bp, 8 predicted proteins | sample saktaG_11_FD_190147 | JGI IMG/M metagenome (GOLD analysis project Ga0265594, IMG submission 190147) | Saline water microbial communities from Sakinaw Lake, British Columbia, Canada - sak_2011_5_24_80m | ecosystem: Environmental > Aquatic > Non-marine Saline and Alkaline > Saline ... | reverse complement strand
CCGACTCTTCTAGAATCGTAACCTGTTCTGCGTCTTTTTCTCCCGAAGGAGATAAAATGGCCGCAGGAGAAAGATCGGCAACTCCAGAGAAGAATGACTTTATCGCATCCCAAGCATCGGTCAACCCTAATGATTTTCCGGTGACTTTAGTGATTATGACCTCCACATCTTTAATCGTGGTCTCGATCGGCTTCAATAAAAATCTTTCCCAAAAATTTAAAGGCCTGATTCCAAAATCAGGCACTTCTGGAGAAAAATCAATTTCAATTAAAGGTCCTTCAATCCATTGATAATAATCTAATTTCCCCTCTCTTACTATTCCTTTAGCTTCTACAATAAAAGGAGGTAGGTCATCCTCTAGATCGGTGTACATTCCTCGCGCCATACCGAAATTCATTTTATTCTGTGGAGGCTTAAGCGGATTTGGCGAATAAAATCTTACCGCCATCTCCCCCTTCTCAGCATCAAGAGGCTTGTAAATCATAACATATTGGATAAGGGCCCATCCTGTTCCTCCTTGTTTCAATTCATATTCAAACCCTATAGCACCAGGTCCTACCCTAATCTCATTCTCCAATAAAACATCCATCCCATAATTAACCGCCCTATCCACGCTTTCTTTTTCTAATTCATTTAAAACGACGGAGTAATCCTGGGATAAAAATAATCTGGCTGCTTTCGTTGCACTTTGAATTATCGTCAAAATTGTTTTTGCAGGAGCGTCTATCAAAAGATCATTTTGGACTTGAGTCTGAATAATCCTTTTCATAATTATAGGAACTGCTGTTTTTTGCGAACTGGAAGCCGGATCCGTCATTAATTTTGCCCATTCTGAATGAAAAACATTAATAAACGAATGTATCAAACTTCGAACCTTGCTTTCAGATAATTCAAGATATTTCGCAGCTTCTCTCGGGGTAATATTATCAAGATCATCTGCTAAAGAAATTTTAGGTAAAATTAAAAATCCTGCTAAGCAAATTAACATTATAGCATTAAAAAAGCACCTATTTTTGAACATTTTCTCCATTAAAAAATTGGCAAAGATGTCAATTTTCCTTATTAATTTTGTTTTTAAAAGACGACGAGAACTTCATTCTCATCTTCACCTACCCGAGTCGCAATGAAAGGGAGAGAAGAAGGAATCTTCTTCGATTCGCCTCCATGAGCGTAAGTTCTGTTATTAAAGAGCCGTTTGCCTCCCTCAAGCCGAGGTCCGCTTTGTTAGAAAAGGAACTATTGGAAAGAACTATTTGATTGAAATTATTTCTAAAAAATTCTCAAATCCTTGAACGCATTTTTCTTTTTCATCGCTACCCCAATAAAGATAAAAAGCATATCCTTTATTTTCCATGGGGATATAAATACCTATACCATGTCCATATTTACGAAGACTAAAAATGTTTTTTAACGCTTTGTGGTTATTTATTATAATCTCTTCAAATTCATCTGACTCTACGCCCAATGCAATATGAGTCATCGTTGCTTCCTCTCGTATTTGTTCAAAATCCATTTCTTCATACACTACATTGGCTTGAATCAAACACCCCCTCTTTATCGGAAGAACAATCTTCTCTTCTTGTAATTCTATATCTGTATCAAGGGAATAAAAATTTATTGCGCCCTCTTCAAATTCTACTTTTCTTACCTCCCATCCTTCCGGTACCCTCACTACCAATCCCGCTTTTTTATTTTCTACAGATATTCCTTCTTCTGTCTCTTTAACAATATAATCATCCGGGCTTCCTTTTATTTCTTTATTCCCCTGCCACCAAAGTAACCCTCCAGTAATGAGAATTAAAAAAATAACCAAAGCAAAGATAACTTTTTTATTTTTTAATAATCTTCTAAAATTTGACATGTTTTCTAACTTTACAAACTGTAGAAAATAAAGGCAACCCCCCAACTGTGGAAAACTAGGCTAAGCCAAGTTTTGAAATAAATACTAAAGATTGTCAAACTTTTAAGCTAAAAATGCAAAATATATACTTTTGCATTGGGTAAAATGCCAAACTGTGGAAAAATAGGCTTAGCCTAGTTTTCTTAACTGCTCTCAATCTGGCCCTATTCTAAAAAGAGGCTGAGAAAAATTTTTCATTCACTTTTACCAGAACAGCTTTCGAATGTTTAATCGAGAAAAGGCTTGCCCTGTTCCTGATTTGATTATATCGCAAGTTAAGTAATTATCGGCACTAGCATAATTTAACCTATCCTACTATCTGCTGTTTCGCTTTCGTGAAATAGAATCCATAAGCCCATTGACATCTAAATATAATAAAAGCAAAATAAAGATGTAATAAAAAAAAACTTAGTATGATAAAGAAAAAAAATCAACAATTAACTGACAAGGAAGTGGAAAAATTGCTCGTTAGACAAACAACAGTAATCCTGAACGCAGTAAGTGAAAAAACTATAAATTTAGAGTCGTCCCTTAAAGGAAACATGGAAAAAATGGAGCTTCAAATCAATCAAAAGATAGGTAAGCTCACTACCGTGCTTGATAGATTTTTGAAAAGATTAACTGACGCAGAAGATAAATTTGAAGTAATGAAGGCTGATATTAATTAAATGAAGAAAATCATCAGGGAAAAACTGGGCGTAGAGTTATCGTAAAAAACCTATCTTAGAACATAAAAATAGCTGGCTGATGCCACTATTTTTTATTTTGGCTCCTCTTATTGGATACATTTAGAACCTTGGATTAGAAACCGATAAAGATAGAAATAAATAATTTAAATTTTATTAACTCAGTTTGATTCTTTTAATAAATTTTAATACAATTAACTTATTATGGAAGATTTATCTAATTACACTAAGATAAGAGAAGATGCTCAAAGGCTATATAATTCTATAGGAAGGATCTTTTCTCCTGCCCTTAATCAAGAAGTTTTTTTCTCGTCTGAAGCGTTTAATCATATTATTTTTAAAAGTCCTCGAACCGAAAGAGAAAGACCGTCTCAAATTTTAAGATTTAAATTACTTCCCTTGGCAAAAAAATTATTAAAGAATTCTACTACTTACCAAGAATTTGAAGAAACAATAAAAGAATTTGAAGTAAAAAGACACAAAAAGAAAGTGAGGGAAACAAAAATTGTAAAATATTGGGGGATAATTGCCATAATTGATAATCGTAAAATTAAGGTAATAATTAGAAAAATTGGTGAAGATGGAAAAATGCATTTCTGGAGCATTGTTCCCGCTTGGGTTACTAATACATATAGAGATAAAAAACTTTTTGCAACAATGAAGGGAAATCCCGAAGAAGATTAGCACAAAAAAACCACCCTTATAGTGGTGTTTTTGTATGCCTGCCTTCAGCTTATGTGTTAGCCGAATAGGGCTGACGCCCCACAAGCACAATTTAATTCTAATCCAACCAAGACTATGTGTCAAGCACATGTACTGGTTCACCTGATATGATACACCTAGCTCCTAAAAAATATGAAAGGAAAGTATAATGGACGCCATATGACAATCTATGGCGCAATCCTGCCGGGAGCGGTCTCTATCGCCCGTTCAGCCTTCCTGACGGGCAGATTAACGGAACGGGCAAAATATAAGATAAAAATTCTGGATTGGCGCAGGGCTCACGGTAATAATAATTCCCTGACCGCCAGATACTTCGGCATTGGAAGGATGACTTTGTATCGCTGGCTTATAAAATTAAAACAATCAGGAATAATGGGATTGAACGAGGAATCAAGGAAACCGAAACAACTAAGACAGCCAACCGCTGCCTGGCGGGCAATAATCCGGACAGTCCAAATCAGGAAACAATATCCGGCTTGGTCAAAGTACAAGATTAATGTCTTGCTGAGAAAAGAAGGGATTGGCATATCGGTCAGCGCGGTAGGCAGAATATTAAAAAGGCGGGGGCTGATTGCCAAGAAAATATCGGCCAAGAGAAGAAAGGCGGCTCTCCGCCCCAAGGCCAGATTTCCCAAAGGATTAAAAATAGCTGAAGCCGGGGATATGATCCAGATTGACGTAAAGCATATTATGCTGCCAGGGGGCGGGAAATTCTATCAGTTCACGGCTATAGATGTTTTAAGCAAAAGAAGGGTTTTGAGGGTTTACGCTTCCGAGTCGTCCCGGAATGGAGCTCAATTTATTGGAGAATGCCTGTCGGGATTTCCCTTTCCCATTAAGGCAATCCAGACGGATAATGGTTCTACTTTCCAGAAAGAGTTTGATAAGACCTGCCAGCTAAAGGGAATTCCCCACTACTTTATCTATCCCAGGACGCCCAAACAAAACAGTTATGTGGAGATTTCTCATGAAGCGGATAAAAAAGAGTTCTATCAGCAAGGCAATGTCTGCTCTCTGCTGCCGGCGATGCAAAGGAAGGTTAAAGAATGGGAAGACGTCTGGAACAATATCCGCCCCCACCAAGCTCTGAATTATCTTACCCCGGCCGAATACCTTTTTAAGGTCCAAAACAGTCGAATTCCGACGAGAGATATTATTACTTTGCAAACTTAACGAGTGTATCATATGTATCTGAACCTAGACAGCACATGTACTAGAAGGGTACATAGGTAACACTTTTAGGTATTTTGCCTGGAAGTTGATGGGGGGCATATAGCCCAGGGCTTGGTGAGGGCGGCGGAAGTTATATTCCACCAGCCACTCGGTGAGAACCTTTTTGAATTTATGAAGATCTGAATGGAAGTTTCCCTGTCTCAAGAATTCTTCCTGCAAGGTGCGGTTGAACCTTTCCAAAACAGCGTTGTCTTTGGGGGTATGGTTCCTGGAAAAGTAGTGGTTGATTTTTAATTCATGGCAGGCCCGATCAAAATATTTCAGGAACTCGGAACCGTTGTCTGTTTGGAGATTATCTATCTTACCATCCAGAAGGTAATTAAGTCTATGCAAGAAGTCGCGACTGTTGTAGGAGGAGCGGGTTGAATACATCCTGGCAAAAGCTATCTTGGAGCACTTGTCTATGCTGGTGAGGATATACCTTTTAAAGCCGTTGGCATAAATAATAATGGTATCTATCTGCAAAAGGAAGCCGGCAAGCTTTTTCTGTTTTAGCTGGCTAATCCTTTTCTTTTGCAGAGATCTCTGTCTTTTCCGCCTGGTTAAAGCGGCTTTTTGCGGATGGTAATAGAGCTGGCGCTTCTCAATGACCTTTTGGATCTTCCAGGCGGAAACAATTTCTCCGTAGACGGTCTGGTATATCCTGGCCAGTTTTTCTTTGCCGTACAGCATATGCTGCTTTCTAAGCCGGACTATTTTCAGCTCCTGGTCCGGGGTTATTTCTCTCCGCCTTCTCTTTCTCGGAGCCCGGCTTTCAGATTCCAGGCTGGCTATCCTGAACCTATCATACCTTTTGAGCCACTTGTGCATGGTCTTTCTGGATATGCCGAAATAACGGCAGGTTAAAGAAGCGTTGTTGTTGTGGTCCCGGTAGTAATCCAGCCATTTGAGCCTTAACTTAGCTTCCTGACTAAGGATGGGCTGCGGCTGGCACAACTTAGCGTATCCTGGAAGCCATTTACCGATAAAGGTGACTTGCATATTGATACATAGGTTAATGGTTAATGGTTTATCCCCCTAATTTTACCAGTTTTTGGCACCTTAGGGGTGTTACCTATGTATCTCATCTTTTGCAGGCACATGTACTGGTTCATATGATGCCATTCACTTAAGGGTTGAAATATTATGAAGGGAAAGAATGCTGGTAGGCATATGACAACCCATAGCTCTGCTCTGCCCTGCCTGGTGCGATAAATTTGGCTAACTGGATTTCCAAGACAAGTAATGTGTCAGAGAAAGTTAAACAAAGATTAAAGATTGTTGATTGGCTAAGTTCCATAACAATGCGGAAAACTAGGCTTAGCCTAGTTTTCTTGCTACGGCAGTGAGGTCTCTTATCAATCTCTCGCTGGCAGACTAGAACCAATTGAAAAGCTTAACAACGAAAAGAATATACACGGAAATGTAGAATATTCCTTCCCAAATATGAATTCTTCTGGAAATGCCGGAAATTACAAAAAGAAGCGTGGCAAAAGCCATGGTTGGAACTCCAATGGCAAACGTTTGGCTGTCTATCCCAAGATTATAGAATAATCCCGGAAGACCTATAACAACCAGAGCATTAAAAACGTTTGAGCCGAAAATGTTGCCAAGAGCCATTTCCGATTTCTTTTGGAAAGCCGCCCTAGCGGAGACCAAGAGCTCTGGTAAAGAAGTTCCGATTGCAACGGCGGTAATAGCAATAACCCCAGTGGCAATGTTCAAAATTGCAGATAAATTTACCAAAGCGTCAATAAGATATTTTGCCCCGAAGGTCAAGCTGACAACGCCGATAATCAAAATAACAAAATCTTTAACGGCAAGCCGGGGTCGAATAAATTCTTTTTCTTTGCTAACGGCGATGTGCCCTCTTCTATTTCGGCGCGAAGGCAAAACTTCGGCAATTTCCGACGAATCTTCATCGTCTTTATAGAGAATAGTATAAAGCAGATAAACTCCATAAGTGGCAATCATCAACAAAGACTCGCCGAAAGTAATTTGTTTGTCCCAAACGATTCCTAAAAGCAGAACCGTGCCGATAGCCAGAAGCGGCAGATCAAGGTCTATCAAGCTTTTGGTAACTATCAAACGCTTGCCAATAATCGCAGAAACCCCAACAACCAATAAAATATTGGCGATATTTGAGCCTACCGCATTAGCAACGACAACGTCTGTCACTCCCTTAAAAGCGGCGACAAAAGACGAAATGAGCTCCGGGCAAGAAGTTCCTATGCCGACGATAGTAATACCGACAACGAATGGCGATAAGCCCAAGGCGAGGCCTATTCTTTCCGCGCTTGAGATCAGCCAATCCGCCCCTTTTACAAGCACTACCAAGGAAACGACGAATACAACTATCCAAAGAATAAGCATATGGGCAGTAATAAATATTAATTTTAAATTAAAGGGAAAAATACCAAAACATGGCGTAAATAAGGGACAGCCATGCCACAACTATAAATAGAGATTGAAACATATTTACTAATTGTATCTGCATTCTAAAAAAGAGTAAAGGGGACGCTGTAAAAGCCATCCCCTTTTTTCTACCTTGGCTAAGCCAATTTTTTCACTTGGCCACCTTCGGTTTTTTCCCGAGAAAGCTCTTAACGACCTCTTCAATATTGAGGTAGCCTTCGGGCCGCGGAACGTCAACGTCGGCACCTATCATTGTCTGGCCGGTACAGGAAATAATCGCGATGCCCGGCATCTTTAGGTTGAGAGTGTTTATGATTTGCTGTTCGTCCAGTAAGTCATCCCGATATCGGGAAATTTTGCCTACAACAGCCACTCTGATACCGATCTGTTTAGCATTCTCCGCCTTGGCCAGCGCATCCTGACTAGTTATAGTCAGAATAACGCTTCTCAGCTCGGGCACCAGCACCTGCAACCTGTACTCTACCATCGGGCCCAAGGTTGGGTCCTTTTCTACAATAAGCACTTTCGCCATTTTTTCACCTTCCTTTTCTATCAGTATTAAAATAAAAGAGCGCTAGAATGTAAATATAGCACTTTTACTCAAAAAGTCAAGTTTAGATTCCGACAAACTCTCTGATTTTAGAAACCGGAATAGCGCTAATTCTGCCCGAGAGACCAACTGTATTAATTCCCAGTATCTCTCCTTTGATATTAAAAAGAGGGCTGCCAGACAGAGAATAACCTTCAATAATACTAGTTTGAATAGAATCTTCGTCAAAAGATCTAACAATACCCTCGTTTACCACCCGAGTCACAACAAAGGGTGAAGAAGAGGATTTATCCCCTTCGCCGAACACAGCCCCAATTAGAAATACCCTTTCTCCCATCTTTAGTTTCTCCAGATCGGCAAAGCCTGCCGTAGTCAAGCCAGATTTTGAAAGCTTCACCAAAGCCAAATTCTCATTCAAATCTCTTTTTAAAATCTGATAAGAAACCCTCTCCCCTTCCACGAAAAAATCAAAATTAGAACCAAAGGGGACTAATTCAGCCAAAGTGACCATTAAGCCGTCGGAGGTGACAACAAGACCAGAGCCCTCTAACAATTTTCCCGTAGGCAATTGGGTTTTTACCGCCACAACTGCTCTTTCCGCTCTTTCGACAGCTCCGACTAAAGCAACATTCTCCTGAATGTAAACCTGCTTGGTTTCACTTAAAAAAACGGGGCCCTGTTCTGCCAAATCCCCGCCGATATTGGGCCAAAAAACACGGCCCAAAAGACCGCCGGCCAAACCGATGACAAAAATAGCGATTACTGTAATAATTTTTTCTTTCATTAGCTATCAAGCTTTAATCTGTCTTGCTAAAGCGAAGATAAAGATGAAGTTTTAACTTCATCGGCTTTCAATTAATGCTTCTTCTCTCCTGGAAAAATTCCTTCTCAAACCGCCACTTGTCTTAAAAACAATTTTATTATCCTGTAGATCAGCCGCAATGCTGCTTTTTTCCCTCAATTCTCCAGAAACTATCTTCAAAGCCAAAGGGTCCAAAATCATTTTTTGAATTACCCTCTTCAATGGTCTGGCTCCCAAATTCCGGTCAAAGCCTTTTTCCGCCAAAAATTCTTTTGCTTTTTCGCTAACCTTAATCTCAATTCCTTTTTGCTTCAATCTGGCGGTAACATTTGCCAATTGCAAGTCAACTATTTTTCCGATTTCCGACTTGCTTAAATAATTAAAAATAATAATGTCGTCAACCCTATTTAAAAATTCCGGCTTGAAGTCTTCTTTCAAAGCTTGCATCACCTTATTCTTAAGATTTTCCCTGTTTTCCGCCTCCTCATTTTTCCCATTAACAAAACCCAAGGAAGCCTCTTTGGCAATAATATCAGAACCGGCATTGGAGGTCATAATAAGAATGGCGTTCTTAAAAGAAGCTGTTCTGCCCTTGGCGTCTGTCAGCCGGCCGTCTTCCAGAATCTGAAGCAAGATATTAAAAACATCAGGATGAGCTTTTTCTATTTCATCCAGCAGAATCACGCTATAAGGCCTCCTTCTTATTTTATCAGTCAGCTGCCCACCTTCTTCATAGCCTATGTATCCCGGGGGAGAACCTATCATTTTGGAAACTGTATGCTTTTCCATATACTCTGACATATCCAACCTGATCAAAGACGATTCATCGTTAAAAAGAAACTCGGCCAAAGCTTTGGCGGTTTCCGTTTTCCCCACGCCAGTGGGGCCCAAAAATATAAAAGAACCAAGCGGCCTGTTTTCCTCTGAAATTCCGGCCCTGGATCTGCGTATGGCGTTGGACACTGCCACCACTGCCTCTCTCTGTCCGACAACTCTTTTGGAAATAATGTCTTCCATTTTTTCCAGCTTTCTCACCTCTTCTTCCAATAATCTCGTTACGGGAATACCGGTCCAGCGAGAAACCACTCTTGCCACATCTTCTTCGGAAACTTCCTCTTTTAGAATAGGCCTTACTTTCTGGAACCTAGTCAATTTTCTTTCGGTCGCTTTCAGTTCTTTTAAAAGATTGGGGATTTTGCCGTATTTCAATTCAGCCACTTTTTGCAAGTCAGCTTCTGATTGCGCCCTTTCCGCCTCAAAGCGGGTGTTCTCTATCTGCTTCTTTAAGCTCTTAATTTTGCTGATAACTTCTCTTTCTGCCTGCCATTTCGCCTCAATCTCTTTGGCTTTCTCTTTTAAATCGGCCAGCTGGCGAGAAATGACTTTTTTCCTTTTTGCTCCCTCAGGCGAAGGACTTTTCAAAGTTTGATTTTCTATTTCCAACTTCTGAATTTCATTTTTCAATTGCTCAAGATCAACCGGTTCAGATTCAATTTCCAATCTCAAAGAACTCATAGCCTCATCCATTAAATCCACTGCTTTATCCGGCAAGAATCTGTCGGCTATGTAGCGGTCGGCCAGTTCGGCCGCCGAAACCAAAGCTGAATCCTTTATAGTCACGCCATGATGCAGCTCGTACTTCTCTTTGATTCCTCTCAAAATAGCGACCGTATCTTCTACTGAAGGCTCTGCAACATAAATTGGCTGGAATCTTCTTTCCAGGGCGGCGTCTTTCTCGATGTATT
>Ga0265594_1003685_pt1 | contig 10035 bp, 11 predicted proteins | sample saktaG_11_FD_190147 | JGI IMG/M metagenome (GOLD analysis project Ga0265594, IMG submission 190147) | Saline water microbial communities from Sakinaw Lake, British Columbia, Canada - sak_2011_5_24_80m | ecosystem: Environmental > Aquatic > Non-marine Saline and Alkaline > Saline ... | reverse complement strand
AAAAACCCAATAGCCAAAAACCATGGTTTTTTAATTGAAATATTTTAAACTCTTTTAAAAATCTATGTTCTCTTACTCTCCAAATCCAAAACAAAAAGATTAAAATAAGTAGAATATCAGTTAGATAAAGATAAGCAGTAGTCCATTCATTAAAGCCATCTCCCCACTGATAAATTATCTTTCTTGTTTGAAAAGGTAAACAAAAAATTAAAAGATAAAAGAAAATTTTCTCTAATAAAATCATTAATCTAATGTAATTTCTTAAATTCCTCCTTAGCTATTTTTCTATCATCCCAAGGAATCTTTTCACCTTTGCTCATACAAAGCCATGATTCGCATCCCTTACCAGTAATAATTACAAAATCTCCATCTTGAGCTAATTCTAATGCTCGATGTATTGCTTCTCTTCTATCAATAAACTCTTCAGCTGACTTATTCTCTAATCCCTTAACAATATCGTCTATAATCGATTGCGGATCTTCGTTATAAGGATCTTCGTTGGTGATAATAATCTTATCCAAATATTTTTCAGCAATTTTACCAAATTCAGGACGCTTCCATTTATCTCGTCCCCCACCAGCTGCTCCTAGCACACCAATAATCTTTCCAGAAAATGATTCTCTAATCATTTGATAAACTTTTTCTAGAGCATCAGGTGTATGAGCATAATCAACCATAACCGTAAAAGGATCTTTAATAACTATTTCTAAACGACCTGGAATACCTTTAATTTTTTCTAATGCTAATTTAATTTCATCTAAACTAATTCCTTCAATTAGTCCAATACTTATACTTGCTAAAATATTATGTAAATTAAACTTACCTAATAAACTTACATTAAAATCTTGACCATCAACTCTGAAATCAATGCCTTTTTGGCTTAATTGATAATCACTCGCCTTAACGGTCTGATCAACTTCTTCTGATGATTCAAAATCTATTCCATAACCCCATTTTTCTTTAGCTGGAAATTGTAAAAAATATTCAGCACTAGGATCATCTAAATTAACGATCGCCTTACCTTTAAGCTTAAGCATTTGAAAAAGTTTTGATTTAGCTTCCTTATATCTTTCGAATCCTCCATGACTTTCTAAATGTTCTTCAGTTAAATTAGTTAAAACGGCAACATCAAAACCAATAAAACGATGACGATGTTGTTTGATTCCTTCAGATGTTATTTCTAAAACAGCATATTTACATCCCGCATTAAATGCCTGACGTAAAAGCTTTTGCAATTTAAACCTACCAGGCATAGTCATTTTTAAATCATTATTCCAGGTCTTATCTTTGATTTTAAATTCAATTGAAGAAAAAGCAGCTACTGGATAACCAGCTTGTTCTAAAATACGACTGATTAAATAAACTACTGTTGATTTACCATTGGTGCCAGTTACGCCAATTATTTTCATCTTACGAGAAGGAAAACGATACCAAAAAACAGCCAATACAATTAGGAGAAGATGATATATTGGCTGAAAAAAATTAAATACTGGTCGTGGGATAATATATCTGCCTAACTTTAATATTTTTTCTAATATTGTCATAAAATTTTTCGAGCTAGATTATAAACAATATACCAAATTGGCCTATAAATCAAATCAAAAACACCTAAGTGATTAATCTCTTGACCATTAAATCCTTTTTTAAAACGAGTTACTCCAGGCCACTTCTTTTCATTGATCCCCCAAAAATCATAATATTTTAATCCCTTCTCTTTCGCTTTTAAGATTGTCTGCCATTGAAGTAAATGGGGGGCCATTAATTTACGATAATCATAATCTGAAGATCCATGTAAATAAACAGAAGTTTGATTAAAAAAACAGACTAAATTAGCTGCAATAACTCGATCTCTATACTTCGCTAAAAACAATTGGATTGTTCCGTTTTGTCCTAATGCACTTAACATTTTTTGATAATATTCTTCAGAATGTAAAAAGAATTTATCTCTTTTCGCTGTTTCTTTTAATAGTTTTAAAAAAGCATTTAATGATTCTTGTGTATTTGATTGTTCAATCCTTACTCCTTTTTTCCTAGCCAATCTAATGTTGTATCTTGTCTTTTGATTCATTTGTTTAAGTAAGTCTTCTTCTGATTGATTAATATCCAAAATCATTGTCTTGCTCGGCTGAATCTCTTTAATAGATTTTTGAAAATTAAACTTTAAAAATTGAAAACTATTTACTGGTTCTATTTTAAAGAATATACTTTTCTCTTGTTTGGCAACTTTATTAACTTCTTTTAAAAATTCTTCAAAATCTCCTTTTCCAATTGGTCCATAGGGACAATATAAGTAATTTTTCTTTAAAGGTAAATCGTGTTTAATAATTAATCCTTTTAATCCTTCTGTTTCAATCTGCCAGATCTTTCTATTGATAGATTCCTGAAATTCACCCCATTGCCAAGACTGCAAAAAAGAACCTTTGTTCTCTTTGACAAACTGATCCCATTGTTCTTTATTTGTATCCATTTTTATTTCCCCAGAATCTTCAAGGCTTCTTTAATTCTGCTTTCTATTTCTTTTATTCTCCCTGGTACTTGTTTAAGAGCATCATGAACCTGATACTTGGCATATCCTAAACCAACCAAGGCATCAACCACCTCATCATCAGAAACTAATTTCTTAACGTCTGAACCAGAAACTAAAATCTTGCTTCTTAATTCTAAAATAACTCTTTCAGCTGTTCTCTTGCCAATACCAGAAACTTTAGTTAACAAGTCAACGCGCCCACTGGCGATTGATGCTTTAAGGTCTTTTATTGAAGCAATTGATAAAACAGACAATGCTGCCTTAGGACCAATTCCGCTAATAGAAATCAAAAGTTCAAAAAAGTCTAATTCATCAGTATTTAAAAAACCATATAAATCTAAAAGATTTTCTCTATGATAAAGATGAATAAATAATTTAACTTCTTGTTTAGGAATTAGTTTTTCTAAAATAGGTGCAGGACAATATGCCTTATACCCCACTCCTCTAACATCGATAATTATAAATTTATCTTTTTTTAATTCTATTTTACCTTTAAGCAAAGCAATCATGTTTATATGATAACTCAGAGCAATTTATTTGACAACTTATCTAATTTAGATAATACTATAATATATGCCTATTACTAAATCAGCAAAAAAAGCTCTTCGTCAAAACCGTAAAAAACGGTTATTTAATTTACGTCGTATGAAAACGATGAGAGAGCTAATCAAAAAAAGCAAAGAATTAATCAAAGGAAACAAAAAAGAAGAAGCTTCTAATCTTTTGCCAGAGACATACAAGGCAATTGATAAGGCAACTAAGCGTGGAGTGATCAAAAAGAACACAGGAAGCAGAAAGAAATCTCGCTTAACCAAAGCAATTAGCAAGATGTAAATATTAAAAAGTAATGCTTGACAGGCACTTTTAATCTTGGTATCCTAAAGCCATACCTATGGGTATAAAAAAACATTTAGAAGCCAGTATTATACGCTCTAATAAAAAACTGCTGCTAGCGGCAGTTGTTTTATTTATTATGATTTTTGCCTTAATTGGCCCAGCAAGAGGAGCTGAACAGCTTATCTCTATTTATTTTGATAAAAACAAACAAGAAATTGTTGGACAAACAGAAATATTTACCAATAATGAAAATTATCTAATGGCAAGTAGTTTAGCTAGTTTAACCGATCAAATAGAATTTAGTAGTGAAGAAGATTCATACTTAGAAGAAATTGATTTAATAACATTGCAAGAGAATGCTCTTTTAAGTCAGGCTAGTCCAATTACTACCATTAGCCAAGAACCAAGAGAAAAGATTTCTACTTATGTTGTTCAACAAGGTGATAGTTCTTCAAGTATTGCTGCTAAATTTGGAATTAGTTTAAATACCCTATTATGGAGCAATGATCTTAAAGAGACTAGTCTTATTCGTCCAGGAGATGAATTAACTATTCTTCCTATCAATGGGTTAATATATGGAGTTAAAAGTAATGATACTATTGGTGCAATCGCTACAAAATATAAAGCAAATACAGAAAAAATTATTGCTTTTAATGACTTACCAGCTGATGGAGCTATTCAAATTAATCAAAAATTAATTATTCCAGATGGTCAAATGCCATTTGTAAGTACAATTAGCAGAATCGTTCCACAAAGCTATGTTACTGGAGCTGGCACTGGCGTAAGCAGGGTATTCCCTTATGGTCAATGTACTTGGTATGTTGCTCAAAGAGTAGTGGTCACTTGGTCTGGACATGCTAAATCTTGGTTAACTAATGCACGAGCTTATGGACGTCAAACAGGATCGATCCCTAGAGCTGGATCTATTATGGTTATGAATGAAGGTGGTTGGATGGGACGAATGTATGGTCATGTTGCATATGTTGAATCAATAAATGGTAGTTGGATAACTATTTCAGAGATGAACTATACTGGATATGCTCGTAAAAGTGTAAGAACACTTAAAATTGATGACTGGCGTATCAGAGGATATATATATTACTAAAATGCTTAAGCTTTAAAACAAAAAACTGCCATCTGGCAGTTTTTTTAATTAATCTTGTATAACAAATTTTTATTTAGAATTTTTACCACATTCTGAACATAACCTAGCCTCAGGCACTATCTTAAGACGTTCTATCCTAATCTCCTTATTACATTTTTCACATTTACCATAATCATCACCGCTTATCTTCCCTAGTGCTTTTTCTATATCTTTAAGACGTAATTCTAATGTATGTTCAATTGGTAGCAAGCTCTCATATGATTCTATTCTTTCAGCACTTTCGTCTACGTGAGAACGATCATTACCCAAAAAAGGTAAATTGGTTAACCAGTTCCCTTCTTTCTTGGGATCTTTTTTCGCAAAAGAACTAATCTCTTTAGTTAGTTTCTTTTTCTCTTCCTCTAATTTCTTTTTTAATTGTTCTTTTATTTTTGCATCCATATTTAAATAATATCATAAAAAATGAAAGAGAGCAACCATTATTGACATTGATTGCTCCCGTTATTAAGAAGGATTATGAAACCCCTTTTTTGTTATTTTTGGAGTATAATCCCTCCGTGTCTTTTTGTAAAATAAATGTTATCGCACTTTTTATATTATATATATTTATAGCACCTCCTGTGCAATAACCATTGTATTTTCTCAAAAAAACATTTTCTTTTTGCCAGCTATACGCTTCCCCCCAAAGCATTATTTAAAGAACTAACTAACTATCATTAGCCAGCAAACTTGTTCTCGTAGAACAGACTTCATGAGAACACTATCATTTTACTAGTTTTATGACCCTAGTGTCAACCCCAAGTTTTCCACAGGTTATCCTAGTTAAATATTAATGATAGAATCAACCATTTTTTCTAGTGATTCTTGTGAATTGCTAATAACAAAATACCTTTCTATTTGAGCGTAAAAATAATTATAATATGAGTTAGATAAAGGACTAATTTTCGTTATTTTAATCTGACGATAATCTTGATTATATAAATTGAATTCTTTATTAAGCTCTGATTCAATACTATTCAAAATTTGGCTTACCTTAGCCAATTCTTCTTTTCTTTCCAAAATGACTAAAAACGGCAAAGAAACTTCTGAATTAGCTGGTAAAATTATAAAAGCAGATTGATTCTTAAACAAAGATTGAACATCACTTGAAAAACTTAACCCAGCTTGATTTAAAGAACCGTTAATTTTACTAATTATCTCTTGAATAAATAGATTATTCCCTTGTATGACCTGATTAAAATGGGATATCTGTGGATAAAGTTCTGTCTGATTAACAATACTATAAACTACAGCATTTTTAGGAATTAAATCATTGAATGGTTTTTCTTGAGAAACTGAAAACCAATAATTTACTCCTAAATAAATAACAACTAAAAACAAAAATGCACTTATATAAAGCCATTTTTTTGAAAATTGTTTCTGTCTTTCTGTCGGTTGATTATTACGTAAGTCTAATTTAGAATCTTCAGAAACCTGATGATCAGAAGAATTATTTTTTTTAATAATAATTTGAGACATAATTAAAGAGAGTCATTTTCTTCTTCAGCTGTTAATAATACATCTATTGTATTAAACATGGCTTCTCTGGAAGTAGCAATGACTAAATTACCAGTTACAATTCCATAATCAAGACTTAAAATAGGTGTTGGGAAATTCATATAACGAATATATATGTCGTTATATGTCCTATCTTGAAACTCTTCACTGTGTGTATCTGGAATATCTTCTATTAAAAATAATTGATCTAAATCATCTATTATTGTATTTTCCCAATTATTTAAATCTTGAACCAGTGTATCACTTTCTCCCATTTTTATAACAATCCCCAAACGATTACCTTCTTCCTGTCCATACAAAAACAAAGTGTAATCATTTGCAGTGGCTGAAAGAATATTCTCTGGTATATTAATATTTAAAGCCAATATTAAAGTATTTAAATCAATATATTTCTCTTCTTCTTGATCAATTGACTTAACTAAAATACGTTTGATAGTACTAGTTGCTTGATCCTCATCAATTATTAAACTTAATTGACCTGGTAATAGGTTTTCTTGTCCAACAATCAATTCAATTGTTTTTGTTTCATTTACTAAAATTAGTGAATCTGGGACAAGTGGTTCTTGAATAATTGGCTGACACTCTGTATCAATTTGACATTCGCTATCTCCATCTCCTTCGATACCAATACATTGATTATCTTGACATTCAAAATGAGTAACAACTATTGGAGTTACTGGAGTTGCTGGAGTTGCTGGTTTAAGATAATTTAACCAATAAAAAAATCCTCCGATTCCTATTATCAAAAGAAGGATTATTGACCCAGCAATTAATTTAGGGGCATTCTTCACTAATTTTATTCTTATCTCTTTTTTTTGTATCTTTTTCTGAACCCTTAGCTTTGGGGTTGGCACTGACTTCTCTGTAGATTCAACTATTGGCAAATCAGACTGAGAAGAAACCCCCATGTCATCAGCCATAGTTCTAATAAGAGACTCATCAATATTAAATTGCGTTGAATTCTTAATATTCACAATTACTCCTTCTTAATTATCAACTAGCGTCTTTCAATGTAAGACCAACACGACCCAATTCATCAATTTTTTTAACCTTAACAACAATTATTTGACCTTCCTTAACAACGTCTTCTACTTTTTCAACATGATTATCAGCTAATTCTGAAATATGAACCAATCCTTCTTGATTAGGTAAAATTTCAACAAATGCACCAAAGTCAGTGATCTTAACTACCTTGCCACTAAAAACTTCTCCAATTTTAACTTCTCTAGTTAGATTCTTGACCCATTCAAGTGCTTTTTGACCAGATTCTTCATCAAACGCAGTAATATTAACTATGCCATCATCTTCAATATCTATTTTAACACCTGTTTGATCAACTATTTCATTGATTATTTTACCACCTGGTCCGATTACGTTTCTAATTTTATCCTTATCAATTTGAATAGTCAATATTCTAGGAGCTAAAGGAGAAAGTTCTTTACGAGGCTCCTTTATCGTATCTTCCATTTTTTCAATAATTCCTAAACGAGCATTCTTAGCCGATTTAAAAGCATCTTTTAATATTTCTAAACTAACTCCCTCTATTTTAACATCCATTTGACAAGCTGTCACTCCATGTTTAGTTCCAGCAACCTTTAGATCCATATCTCCATGATGATCTTCTGGTCCTTGAATGTCTGTCAGTATCCTATATCCATCACCTTGCCCCATAATTAATCCCATAGCTATTCCAGCAATATGCGTTTTAATAGGAACACCTGCATCCATTAAAGCCAAACTAGAACCACTGATTGAAGCCATCGAAGAAGATCCATTAGATGAAAGTATTTCTGAAACCAAACGAATGGTATATGGAAAATCTTTTTTATCTGGGATTAATGGTAAAAGAGCTTTTTCTGCTAAAGCACCATGTCCAATTTCTCTTCTGCCAGGACCACCAACACGACCAGTTTCACCAACGGAATAAGGAGGGAAGTTATAGTGATGCATAAAGTTCTTAGTAAATTCATCTTTAATGCCATCAATTATCTGTCCTTCGCTTGGACCACCTAATGTTACTACAGAAAGAGCCTGAGTGGTTCCCCTATTGAATAATCCTGAACCATGAGTTCTATCTAAAAGAGCTACTTGAGTATTAATTGGCCTAACTTCATCTAGTTTTCTACCGTCAGGTCTTTTATCGTTTTTAATAACATTCTCATGAACTATTTTATCAACTTCTTCATTAAATATATCTCTAATTTGACTTTCTTTTCCACCACTTTCGTCATCTAAGGCTTTAATTGAATCAAGTTCTAAAATAGAGATATCTTTACTACGCTCTATTTTATCTGGTTGATAAACAACTGCTTCTAGTTTATCAGATAAATATTCTTTTACTTGTTTAACTAATTCTAAATCAAATTCTTTAATATCTAAATCTATTTTTTCTTTGCCAACTTCTTTAACAACGCTTTCTTGAAATTCAATTATCTTTTTAATATGTTGATTAGCAAATTCCATAGCTGACAAAAGTATTTCTTCTGGTATTTGCAATGATCCGCCTTCTAGCATATTAATTTTATCGTTTTTACCAGCTACGATTAAATCAAAATCACTTTTTTCTCTTGCTTGATAGGTTGGATTTAAAATCCATTCTTGATCAGCTCCTGATTCACCAACTGAAGAACGACCAACTCTTACTCCTCCAATTAATCCGCTCCAAGGAATACCTGAAATACCCAAAGCCAATGAAGCAGCAATTAAAGATGGAATATCAGGGTCATTTTCTTTATCAAAAGAAAGAACCGTTAATACAATTTGAATATCATTTCTAATCTTTTGATTAAAACCAGGTCTAATTACGCGATCAATCATACGTCCAGTTAAAATAGAAGTATCAGAAGGACGACCTTCGCGTTTAATAAAACGACTACCATTAATTTTTCCAGCAGCATAAAGCTTTTCTTCGTAATTAACAGAGAGAGGCATGTAGTCTGTATTACTTATATCCTTGTCAATCACAACAGTAGCCAAAATAGTAGTTTGGCCATAGGTTAACAGAACTGAACCATTAGCCTGTCCAGCTAATTGTCCAACTTCTACTTTTAGTTCCCGACCTGCCCAGTCGGTTTTAAATTGTTTAGGCTTCATATATATGTAACGCCTATTGTTAATTCAAGTTTCAATTTTCGTACAGGTTTCTATCTAAATCCCATTAAACAGAAACCTAAACGAAATATTTTGATACCAAGATCAACAACAAAGCGCTTAATTATCTTTTAATTAAATGTCTTTTTTCATCTTTACTTAAATCAATAAAATCATCTGATATTTCAATTAATTTGGCTGAGGCACTTTTAGCAAAAGCCATTACTTCTGTCTGAATTCCCTTGTTTATCTTAAGGTATTCTACTAAGGGAACAAAATCTCCATCGCCAGTAACTAAAATAACTGCATCAACTTTATCAGCCGACTTAATGGCATCTACAGCAATACCTACGTCCCAATCGCCTTTTTTCATACCTCCAACAAAAACCTGTAAATCTTTTGATTGAATTTCTAAACCAGCCTTAACTAATGCATCAAAAAATGTTTTTTCTTCTGGGGTTTCGGTTTGAATTACATAAGCAATTGCACGAACTAACTTACGCCCAGCAACAGCCGAATTTAAGACTTCTTTAAAATTAACTCTTGCCCCATAAAGATTTTTAGCCGAATGATACATATTCTGTACATCTATAAATACGGCTACTCGTTGTTCTTTGTGTTTAATAATTGACATTAGCGTTTTAATCCTAACTTTTTAATTATTTTCTTATAACGCTTCTCATCTTCGCTTTTAAGATAATCTAATAAACGCTTTCTTTTAGCAACCATTTTTAAAAGACCTAAACGAGAGTGATTATCTTTAGAGTGTTTTTTTAAATGTTTAGTTAGTTCTTCTATTTGCTTAGTAAAAATAGCAATCTGAACCTCCGAAGAACCAGTATCATTATCATGAACTTTATATTCTTTAATTATCTTTGTTTTTTTAGTTGGTTTTAACATATTTATTATTATATCAGAA
>Ga0265594_1003683_pt1 | contig 10037 bp, 9 predicted proteins | sample saktaG_11_FD_190147 | JGI IMG/M metagenome (GOLD analysis project Ga0265594, IMG submission 190147) | Saline water microbial communities from Sakinaw Lake, British Columbia, Canada - sak_2011_5_24_80m | ecosystem: Environmental > Aquatic > Non-marine Saline and Alkaline > Saline ... | reverse complement strand
ATAAAAATTAGAGCGCCTATTCCAATAATTCCAAAAGCAAGTAAAAAAACAATGCTTATGAGTATTTGATTCAATGTCATAATTTTTGTTTATCTTTGTTCTAATTTTCCAGCTTCAACTAATTTCTTATAAAACTTATCAATTAAATCATCATGAAATTCATCTAAAATATATGGATTGTTAAGTTTTTTGGCTTCTTCGATAGCAGTATCTAATCCTTTTTCAAATGCAATTTCGCGCAATACCTTAACTTGTTCTTCATTTTTTAAATCATCAGTCGGTTGAACTGGCGTTACGGCTCTTGGTTCAACTTCTTTTGCAATCTCTTCATTTGTTGATTGAGGAACTTCAATCTCCGGCTTTTTTTCTTCTTTTATTTCAGGAACTTCTTGAGATTGTTCAATTGATTGCTCATTTGCAACAATTGGATCTCCTTCAATTAGCTCCTTATATTTGTCTTGCGTTTTTTCTTCCATGGTTATTTATTTATTTATTATTTATCTTCCTTTATATATTTTACCATAAAAATATTAATCATAAAAATATTCATCAACTTTTAATCCATTTTCATCATAAAGAATAATTGTATCACTAACATTATCAAAAATATCAATAGATTTGCTAAGCGAAACTCGCCATTCATTTTCAAAAAAATCGACTTCTTGATAATAATCCAAATAGCATTGATTGTAATTAAATTTTTCAGTTAGAAAACTAGTACATTCACTATCTGAACTAACTGCAAAATCATCAGAATAATCAGGTAATTCACATCTATCTAAATCATTAATAAAATCACGACATGTTGATTTTAAATGACTATATTCTGACTCATTTAAATATGGACAATCCTCATCCAGAGAAGGATAAAATTGCGATGATTGATCTAAATATCCAGTACACTTATTTATCTGAAAATCTACTCCTTGAGAACTTAAATTAGAAGAGATAATGAGTTCACCTCCATAACCTAGTTCAATGTTAGAATTATAGTTGCTTAAAAAAGGATGACGCAATCCCCTAACTGCCCTAGGAATAGTGATTGTGTCTCTCTTGGTTTTAATTGTCCAATCAGTAATATTAATTAATTGATCTTCTTTGTTCCTAAGAATTAGATAATCATCTTCAAAATCATCTTCATCAGCATAGACATTTCTAATTTCTACTTTTTGATAGTAAGGAGAAACGCCTATTTGAAAACTACGAGAAACAGGACTAAAATCAACATATCCCTCTTCGTTTTTAGCTCTAACATAAAAAGTATATTTCTTATTTTCCTCTGATAATCTATATGTTTCAGTATCCGAGGATTGATTACGCCATCTAGTGTCATAGCCATTTAAATATGTTTCAAAATCTAAATCACTTTTTAATCCCAATGGATTAGTTCCAGAATATTTAAAAGTCACTTCTGCGCTTTCTAAAATTGTTCCATTCTCAGGACCTTCTAAAATAATTGTATCAGGATAACGATTTGGTTCATTAAAAGTAACATTATTTCCTGTATCGTAATCATCTAAGTCTTCATCATCGACTTTAAGAATATATTTCCAACCAAAATTATTCTTATTAAAAACAGCTGGACTTGGAATCCATCTTTTTTCACCTAATTCAATTAAATATACTTCTGGACCTGATCCTTTTAATAGAGAACCATTGGGATAATCATCATATCTACTCCAATCATCATCTTGAGGATAACTTTCTATTATTGCATTAGAATAGGTTTTAATATTTTGCCATTTAAAACGAAATTCATTAAATATTTCTATAGTAGGAATCCAATACTTGGTTCCATTTTCTAAAATATATACCTCAGGACCACTTCCTTTAATCAAATCTGCCTTTGGTAAATATGCATAAACAACAGTATTAAAAGCTAATCCTGCTAAAATTAAAATTATTAGAATAAAAATTCTTTTCCACATATTTATAATTGTTATTATAACCCATATTATGTTAAAATTAAAGCATGAATAGAACTATAGTAAATATTTTAGCCGGTTGTTTATTACTTCTAATGTTTGGACTGGCTTTTTTTAGTATTTTAGGTGACGCCAATACAATGGATGAGTTAGCTCATACTCCATCAGGTTATTCATATATTGTAAAACAAGACATGCGTTTAAATCCTGAACATCCACCATTACTTAAGGATATGGCTGGATTGTCTGTTTTGATAGGCTCAAAAATAACAGGAACAACAATTAATTTTCCTGATCAAAAAGAATCTTGGACAGAAGCTATCAATGGTCAATGGGATTTTGGACGTGAATTACTTTTTAGAAATCAGAATGACGCAGATAAAATTATTTTCTTTGCCCGTTTACCAATGCTCTTGATAATGCTTATTCTTGGTCTTTATGTATTTAAATGGGCACGCGAACTTTATGGAGATAAGGCTGGATTAATAGCTCTTTTCCTTTATTCTCTTTCACCTACTTTTATCGCTCATGGACGTTTAGTCACTACCGACGTTGGAGCAGCAGCAGCATTTTTCATTTCAACATATTATCTTGTTAAATGGCTTCAAAAACCAGATAAAAAAAATCTAGTTATTGCTGGTCTTATTTTTGGACTTGCTTTATTAACTAAATTTTCACTTGTTCTACTTATCCCATATTTTGTTTTAATTACATTGATTTGGGCTATTGTAAATAAGAATTGGAAATTAATATTTGGATTAGCATTAATTGGAATTATTGCTATGGTATTAGTATATCCAGTTTATCTTTTTCATACATGGAATTACCCTTTTGAAAAACAAATATCTGATGCAGAACACAATCTTGCAACTTATGGGAATAAATTATTTTCAGAACCAACTCTTTGGATGAACACAAAAACAATTTTACGTCCTTATGGACAATTCTTTACTGGCTTATTAATGGTTGTTCAACGCGTTGCAGGTGGCAATACCACATATTTCTTAGGTGAAATATCTAATATTGCATGGCCACTTTATTTCCCGATTGTATTTTTAATAAAAGTTCCATTAGCATTACTTATTTTAATATTATTTGCACTTGGAATTGCTATTATAAAAAGACGTGAAATTAATTCATATCTTGTTGAAGTATCCTTATTTATATTCTTAGCTATTTATTGGTACACAAGTATTACGAGTAATCTTAATATTGGAGTAAGACATGTTTTGCCAATATTCCCTATCATATACATTCTTATTAGTGGTCAAATTAGTAAATGGTTATCTTTGCCTCCTGGACCATTTCTTGAAAAAATTAAATTAACTCCAAAAAAACTCTTTATCTCTGTTAAAATGACATTTAAAGAATACTTTAAATTATATCTAAAGTATTTAGTATTATTTATTTTACTTGCTTGGTATGGATTTGGTGTAATAGGTATATATCCTCACTTTTTAACATATTTTAATGAATTAGTAGGCGGACCAACCGAAGGATACAAATATGTAACTGATTCTAATCTTGATTGGGGACAAGATCTTAAACGATTAGCACAATATGTTGAAGACAATAAAATTGAAACTATTTATGTTGACTATTTTGGAGGTGATGACCTTGAATATCGTCTTGGTGATAAATATGAAGGATGGTGGAAAGATCGTCTCCCTGGTGAGTTACCTCCTAATGCTTGGTTAGCTATTTCAGCAAGCTTCTTACAAGGAGGACGAGGTATTACTACTAAGGGATATCAAGAAAAAACTGACTCATATAATTGGTTAAATCAATACGAGCCAGTTACAATAATTGGTAATTCTATCTTTATTTATAATATAAAATAGTTACTTATAATAAACTCTTCCCTCTATTTTTAAATCGATATATTCTAAGGAATCAAGTTCTTGCTTGATTTCTTTTTCAATAACTATTCTTAAGGCTTCTAACTGTGATCCCACTGAATAAGTAGGATTAAAATATATATGCAATCCTTGAGATGTGATTACTCTTAAATCTTCAAAAGAAACAATTTCAAAATCAATTATTTCAGGCAATCTTTGTCTAATAGTTAAAATAAATTCAACTAATTTTGGAGACATTACATTGTCTCTGATTTTAATTGGCTTCTTAGTCCCATAAACATTTAAAACTAGACTACCCTTAATTAATGATGCTTCACGGAAAATAATGCCATCAGAATCAAAATAGAAACACTCATTAATTTTTCTTTTAATCTCTTTTTCTATTAATTCTTCTGTGCTAATTAATCTTTCCTCTAATTCTATTTGACACCAAACTCCAATATTTTTTCTTTCCTGTATTTTAATGTTTAAAGTATTAGGTAGTCGCTTTTTAATTTCAACTATTTTAATTTCTGGATATTTATCTAAAATCTCGTTTTTAATCTGATCAATTGATATTAAAAAGATACTTTTTTTCGGAACAAATTCTTCGATTTCTAAAGAAGAAATATATGTCATATTATCTTCAATATTAATATTCTCTATCCAAAAATATGGTAGCCAAATTACCACATAGGTTAATCCAGCTAGTAAACAAAAAAATATCCCTGCAAAAATATATATCTTAAGGGATGATTTTTTCTTTCTTCTATTTAAATAATTATTTCTCATATCTTCTTCATTCCGCCCATATACTCTCTCAATGCCTTAGGGATTTCAACACTCCCATCTTTCTGTTGATAATTTTCAATAATAGCAATTAAAGTCCTTCCTAATGCAAAAGCAGTGGCATCGTTTGTATGAAGTAGTTTTTTATTTCCATCTTTGTCTTTATAAAAAGATTTTATTCCCCTTGTTTGATAATCTGTCATATAGTCCGATGTATGAGTCTCTCTGTATTTATTTTGACTTGGCATCCAACATTCAATGTCAAATTGATCATAATCAGGACTTCCAGTATCTCCTGTACAAATATGAACTAAACGATAAGGAATTTTTAATTGTTGAACTAAATATTCTTGTAATCCTACAATGAATTTCTGTTCATCTTTTCCTGTTTCAACGTCTGTAAAAGATTCCATTTCTAGTTTATCAAATTGGTGAGTTCGTAAAATACCACTCATGTCCTTACCGTATGTACCTGCCTCTCTACGAAAAGCAGTAGAATATCCAATATATCTAAGGGGTAATTTTTTTTGATCTATTACTTCATTCATATGATATGGAGCCATTGTATGTTCAGCACTAGCAACTAAATTAAGTTTTTCATCCTCAAAACAATAAGTTTGGTCTCCAAAAACCCTATGAATACTTTTTTGAACATTATCTCTAATCATTACAGGAGGAAGTATCGGAGAAAAAACTTTTGTAGAAATCTTTAAACCCAATTTCTTTACTATTTTTTCAATTATCTTTTTATTTATTAAAGTTTCAAAAACAAATTGGATAATTGCAAATTGTAATAATACTGCCTCATTTTTAAGATAAAAAAATCTTGAACCAGAGATTTCGGCTGCTTTTTTTGTATCAATAATATCAAGATTAATACCTATCTCCATATGGTTTTTAATTTTAAAATCAAACCTTGGTATTTCTCCCCACTTTTTAATTTCTACATTTTCATCTTCGTTTTTTCCAATTGGCATCTCTGGATCTGTAATATTTGGAATTTTGTAAAGTAACCCATTAAATTCCTCTCCAATCTTTTTTAATTCTGGCTCTAAGTTCTTTATTTTATTTTTAATTTCTTTAGCTTCTGATTGATTATCCTTGCCTAATTTATTCTGTTTAGCTTTTAATCCTTCTATCCCCTGTATCATTTCTCTTCGTTTTTTATCCAATTCTAAAAGTAAGTCGATATCACATTTAGCCTGTTTATTTTCACAGCCCTTTTTAACCTTATCCGAATTTTCTCTTATGTATTTTATATCTAACATAAAATTATTATTTAGATTTCATTAAGGGGAATAGAATGCTTTCTCTCAAACTCTTTGCATCTGTTAAAAGAAGCATTAATCTATCTATGCCAAGTCCAAAACCTGCTGCTGGAGGCATCCCATATTCTAATGCCTCTAAAAAATCTTCATCCATTCTTTGAGCTTCCTTGTCTCCTTTTTTATGTAATTTTTCTTGTTGTTCAAATGATTTTCTCTGTTCTAATGGATCATTCTGCTCTGTAAATGCCTTAATCAATTCCATCCCATGAACAATACCTTGAAGAGCTTCTCCCTTTTTACAAAGAGGAATATCTGGTATGTATAATACGAAAGTTGGTTTTTCAATCTTAGAAAAAGCTTCTTTTTCATTATTGTTTTTAACAATATCACTATATTTAACTCTATCCCATTTTTTAGGAAAAATTTTAGGATCAAGATGATGCATCATTTTTTCCATAAAACTCATTAAATCTTCCCAATCCCAATAAGCTGCATAACATTCTAACATTGTAAAGTCGGGATTATGCTCTCTATCTATTCCTTCGTTTCTAAAACATCTGCCAATTTCATAAACTCTTTCTATCCCTCCAACTAACAAGCGTTTCAAATATAGTTCAAGGGCGATTCTTAGATATAGGTCCATATCCAATGCATTGAGATGTGTTTCAAATGGTCTAGCGCTGGCCCCTCCATAAAGTGATTGCAAGATTGGAGTTTCCACTTCAACAAATTTATTCTCATCTAAAAAATTTCTTATATCCTTAATAATTTTACTTCTTTTCTTAAAAATATCTCTTGTTTCTTTACTCATTATCAGATCTAAATATCGTTTTCTAAATCTCTCTTCTACATCTTTTAATCCATGCCATTTCTCTGGCAAAGGAGCTAAACTTTTAGTCAAAATATTGAAATCTTTAATTAAAAGAGTTTTTTCTTCTTTTCTTGTCAAAAAAAGAGTTCCTTTAATTTTAATAAAATCACCAATATCAAAATTGTCTTGAAAAAACTTATATTTTTCTTCGCCTAATTCATCTTTTTTGAAATAAGCCTGTATTTTCCCAAAACTATCTTCAATATTAATAAAAGTAGATCCACCATGACCACGAATAGTTATTAATCGTCCAACTAAAATCATCTCTTTCCCATCTTCAAATTGCTCAATTGCTTCTTTGCATGTATGAGTTCTTTCAACTTTAGCTGGATAAGGATCAATTCCAGCCTTACGAATATTCTTTAACTTCTCTATTCTATTTTCTCTTATTTCTTTAAAACTAGCCATATTATTTAATCCCCATGACTTTATATTTAACCTTGCCCTTTGGTGTTTCTATTTCTATTATATCACCAATCTCTTTATCTAAAAAGGCCCTACCTAGTGGTGACTCATTTGAAATTTTACCATTACCAGGATCTGCTTCTTGAGAACCAACAATCATAAAAACCTGCTTTTTAGAATTATTACTCATTAATTTTATTTCTATTACTGCTCCTACTTTAATGCTTTTCTGTCCTTTTCTAGCTGGTTTAAGAACTACTGATTCTTTAATAATCTTATCTAATTCTAATATCTTGCCTTCGTTAAAAGATTGAGCTTCTTTAGCAGCTGAATACTCAGCATTTTCACTTAAATCACCCAATGATTTAGCTTCGTCTAATCTCTGTGCAATTTCTCGACGAGAAATTGTTTGTCTCTCTTTTAACTCTTTTTTAAACCTTTCTAATCCCTCTAGTGAAATATATTTCATAAAATTAATCTCCTTAATTATTATTTATTGATTAAAATACCATTCTAAAATTTCTTTTGCTACTGGCACAGCAGATTCATATCCTTCGCCACCAGCTTCTACTAAAACAGTAATAACAATTTCTGGATTTTCATATGGAGCATACCCAATAAACCAAGCGTGTGTTTCTCCTTTGTTACCGAATTGAGCTGTTCCTGTTTTTCCAGCCACATCAACTGATAAACTAGATAAAGAAACTGCCGAGCCATCAATTACTGCCTGACGCATACCTTCTTGAACTACTTTAATATTTTTAGGGTCAATAAAATCTTTCTTGATTACCTTTGTTGATACATTCTTAACTAAATTGCCATCTAAGTCAATAATCTTATCTAATATTTGCGGTTGATACAATACTCCTCCATTGGCAATACTAGACAAAGCCATTCCTATTTGCAATGGAGTAACTAAAATGTCTCCTTGTCCAATTGATAAATGATAAGTATCACCCAAATACCATTCTTCGCCTTCTTTAGCTGTCTTTTTCCATTCTTCATCAGGGATTAAACCTTTTCCTTCATTAGGCAAATCAATCTCTGTTTTCTGTCCTAATCCAAAATATTCTAAATACTTTTTAATTCTATCAACTCCCAATCCCTCTATATCACCATGCCCTCCACCAACTGTATAAAAGAATATATTACAAGATTGAGCGATTGCTTTAACTATATTGGTTATCCCATGTATTTTCCAGTCAGGATATCGATAAACAATTTCAGGATTATATTCATTAACAATTGTAATTACTCCATGACAATTAATTGACTGATTAGGGCTAACTATTTTTTCTTCTAAAGCTGCTGCTGCAATTAATGGTTTGATTACTGAACCAGAAGGATATTGTCCTAATAATGCCCTATTTAAAAACGGTTCATTTGGATCTTTTTTTAAGTTAGTTAGATCTTCCTGTGAAATTCCTTGAGCAAAAAGATTATTATCAAAACTTGGTAAACTAACTAATGCTAAAATGCCACCATCACGAGGATTAATTGCTATTGCAACTGCTTTTTTTTCTGTTTTTTCCAAAGACTGAGAAAGTTTTATCTGTAATTCCTTGTCAATATTAAGAATTAATCCCATCCCGGGGATAGGGTTTTTATTGGCAAGTAAATTTTGAATTTTACCTAAAGAATCAACCTCTATTTGTTCCTGCCCAGATTCTCCTCGTAACAATTCTTCATAAAAATACTCTAAACCATCTTTTCCAATTTGATCATTTAACCAATAATTAGAATCCCTATCTAAATCTGGCTGACTAACCTGTCCTGTGTATCCAAGAATATGAGAGAAATATGAACTAGCCACATACTGACGCTGAGCATTTTTTTCCAATCGTAAACCAAGCCAATTATCAACCAATGTTTCCAAAATCAAAGCAGATGAACGTTCAATCCCCTTAAGTAAAACCAACTGACTAACCTGTCCTTGTGCGTCTTCTATTCTAGAAAATAGCTCTCCTTTATCTTCTCTGGTTATATCAGACACTTTTATTAATATTTCTTCCTGTATTTTATTTGAATTATCAAAAAAATCACTTAAATTAACAACTAGGTCAAAACTAGGAATATTATATACTAATGGATTAGATTGCTGATCGTAAATTATTCCACGCGGAGCACTAATGGGATAGACTCTCAAACGATTTCCTTGAGCTAAATCACGATAATAATCTCCTTTAATAATTTGAAGATAACCAGCACGCAAAAACAAACAAGACAAACAAAAAAGGATTAAGATAAAAAAGAAAATAAAGTTACGATTTTTAATAGGTTGTTCTAGTTTCCCTTTTTCTTCTATTGAACGTATTGCTTCTACATCCAAAAAAATCTCCTCCGCTTCAATATCTTCTTTATTACTATGCTTAACAAAATATTTTTTTAACCCCAACATAATAAAGGATAGAACCAATTAATAGGTTGTATAAAATTTCTATTAATAAGTATTTTAAACCGAAAACAAAATCAATTTGAAAAAAATTACTTAAACTAAATAATGATATAAGATAGATAAAACTACCCGAAGCTATTAAACTACCAATAATCCATAATTTAATTTCAGAAAAAATATTCCGATTAAATTGGTCTATTAAATAAGCTGTAATAATTAAGCTTAAACTTATTAATCCGAATGGCAAACCAGATAATAGGTCTAAAAATAAACTAGTGAGAAGAATCATCCACCAAACATTTTCAAATCTTTTCCAAATAATTAAAATTAAAATTAAAACCAAGACCAAATTAGGAGTTACTCCAAAAACAGCCACAAAAGGAATCAATGTGGTTTGAAAAATTACAGATAGTAATAAGGTTATGAGAATTAAAGTAGATTTCATAATTTCACTTTATAATTACAAAAACTTTTTCTAATTTATCAAAATCTACTGCTGATTCAATTTTAGCCATTTGTGAAATCTGAACATCAGAAGAAATAACT
>Ga0265594_1003680_pt1 | contig 10042 bp, 11 predicted proteins | sample saktaG_11_FD_190147 | JGI IMG/M metagenome (GOLD analysis project Ga0265594, IMG submission 190147) | Saline water microbial communities from Sakinaw Lake, British Columbia, Canada - sak_2011_5_24_80m | ecosystem: Environmental > Aquatic > Non-marine Saline and Alkaline > Saline ... | reverse complement strand
GTTGATGTCCGGCAGATCTAAAATTACTTTTCGGTCAAACCTACCCGGTCTTAAGAGGGCCGGATCAAGAACATCTCCTCTGTTTGTGGCAGCTATTACAATAACCTGGGCATCTCTTTCAAATCCATCCATTTCTACAAGAATTTGATTCAGAGTTTGTTCTCTTTCATCATTGCCTCCTCCTATTCCTGTTCCTCTATGCCTTCCGACTGCATCTAATTCATCAATGAATACTATGGAAGGAGAAGATTTTTTTGCAGTTGAGAATAAATCTCTGACTCTTCCTGCTCCAACTCCTACAAACATTTCAACAAATTCAGAGCCAGATATATGGAAGAAGGGGACATTGGCTTCTCCGGCCACTGCTCTTGCTAAAAGTGTTTTGCCAACTCCTGCCGGACCCAAGAGAAGAACTCCTCTGGGAATGGTGGCTCCCATATCAAGATATTTTTTGGGGTTCCTTAGAAAATCCACCACTTCTTTTAATTCTTCTTTTGCTTCAACTAATCCGGCTACATCTTTGAATGTTGTCTTTTTCTTACTTTGTCCATCTGCTCCGAAAAGTTTGGCTTTTGCCTTTGAAAAATTTAAAGCCTGGGAAGCTCCTGTTTTTGCCTGTTTGAATATGATCCAGAAGAAGAATCCAAAGAGCAAAAGAGGAAGAAAGATAAACAACAACGGTTCCATCCAGACAAGAAATCCTCCTTTTTCTTTTGGAATAATATTTATCCCCAAGAGAGTTTCTTTTGCTACTCCGTAATTTAAAAGCGACTGGGAAAAAGCTATTTCTGTTTCTTTCCTTGATTTTGCTTTTGTCCCGTCTTTATATGTAATAGAAATATCATTTCCGGAAATAATAATTTCCTCAATGTTTCCCTTATTAACATCTTGGGCAAGTTCGGTTAAAGGAATCTCTTTTTCAGCGCTAGGTTGTGATGTTAATGAAAAAATACCGGCAACAGTTAGAAAGATTATGATAATGAATATGAAGTTTTTCCCCAATGGTTTTATGTTTTTTGCTTTCATAAGACACTTGTTTTTTAAAGTTTAACATGGAATTTTAGATAAAGGAAGCCCCTGCACAAAAGATGCACAGGGGCGGTAAGCCAAATAGGTAATATGTGTTGGATGAGTTAATGTGCCGCTTCAGCAAGAAGCTTATAGCGCTCTCCTCTGCGAAGATGATCTTCGATGATCATCGCAGGGCCGATTTTCCCGTGTGTCCTCAGTTCTTTGGAAGCTTTTTGTAGAGCTTCTTTACCAAGGAAATACACGATGAACGGCCTCCCATTATCTTTCTTCCTGATCTCTGCTAACCCGACAGAGATCAAGTCAGACAACATCAATCCGTTGTCCAAAAGCTTCTTTACGGCACTTGTGTTGTAGGCGACCGCTATCATCTTGGCGATTCTAGCGGTTACAAAGAGGCTTTGAATCTTTGCGTCGCCTTCAAGAACTCTCTTTGAGAGGAGGAAGACAAGCCTTCTCTGGCTTTCCTCGTCCAACTTGGCGAAGGAATTTTCCAGAATATTCAGTTCTTTGGGCTGATCCTCTGGGTTCCTTGCCTGAATGTTGGTTGCAGCCTCGAAGGCTGCCCAGAAAGGATTCCGATCTCCTTGGGTCGCCTTAGTTGCCTTTTTTTCTTCTTTCACGTTCTCTCCTATCTCTCATTATTTATTCCTATTTGGCTTCAGATGAACTATTACTATTATACCATAAAGAAAAAATCTGTCAAGGATTACCTGACAGATTCTTCTTATTCTTAATCATCTCGTTTTTGGAAAAGTTCAAGAACTTCTTGTGCTCCTCCCTCGCTAACTCTCCCTTTAATTAGAGCCACAATAAATCTCTCTAGAACTCTTACTGCATTATTTTGCCATTGTATAGTTTTATTCTTTCTAAAAACAATAACATATATTGGCCAGAGATCTTCTGACTTGAAGCTCATTGACACGAATTCTCTTCCTTCCCTTATCTTGAGAACGACAAAGTCTTTCTCTTTATCAATACTGGTGACGGGTCCATATAGGAATCTCCATCTCCCGTTGAACCACTCTTCTTTGCCTAGAATGTCTCCTTCATAGACTCTTTCGAGTTCCATATCTACCTCCTTAGAGATATTATGCCAATAGAATAGTTTTTTGTCAAGGTTTCAACGATAAGAAAACTTTATTGTCAGCTATTTTAATAATTTTTGCTTTTACTGTTTCTCCTGTTTTAAAAAGTTCAGAAGGATTCTTTGCTTTTCCGAGATCAATTTCAGAAATATGGATTAATCCTTCTAATTGTATTGAAAATTCTTCTTTTGTTCCAGCTGGCAAGAATTTTATAAATATTCCAAAGTCCGTAACTCCTGTAATCTCTCCCTTTACTTTATCTCCTTCCTTACATTGTTTTAAAATTTCTTTTAAACCCTGGGCTTCTTTTGCTTTTTCTGAAAAGATAAGCTTTTTCTCTTTTAAATCAAGGTCAAGTATTTTAACTTCTATGACTTTTCCAATCAGCTTTTGAAGCTCCCAGACTATTTTTTTGCTGTCTCCCTGTTCTACTCTGGGATAATGAGTCAATGATAACTGGGAAAGAGGAAGAAAGCCATTAACACCGTTCAGTTCAGCTATTAAACCACCTTTATTTGCTTTGGCAATTTTTATTTCAATTGTCTTGTCTTCTTTCTTTATATCTTCCAGCTCATTCCAGGAAAGCTCTTTTGCAGCTTCGTTCAAGGAAAGTTCAATGTATCCGTCTTCATTTTCTTCTTCTATTATCTTTGCGGAAACTATATCTCCTGGCTTGATTTTCTTTATAATATCTTTGGCTTTTTCAACCTCTTTTTTAGAGATAATACCGGTTCCAAAGTTTCCCAATTCAACGAATACTCCGGAGCTTTCTGCTCCTATAACCTTTCCTTCAATGATTTCGCCTTCTTTAGGCATCTTTATTTGTTCTATTTGCGGTAAAATGTTTTTTATTATCATATCCCAAAATTAGCACAGTTTTTCTGTCTTGTAAAGAGTTGGTTCTTGTGATAAAATAATAAACAGGTATGCATATTATTTGGAAAGGACAATCTTGTTTTCAGATTATGGCGACTCCCTTAAAAGGGGAGCAGGTTTCAGTTGTTATTGATCCTTTTAACGATTCTCTCGGATTAAAGTCTCCAAGTTTGTCAGCTGACATTTTAATAATCTCTAATCATGAAACTGGAAAAGAAATCAAAGGAAAACCTTTCTTGATTTCCAATCCTGGAGAATATGAGATAAAAGATATTTTTATTCATGGTTTTTCCTTTATCCAGAAGAAAGGGAAAAATACTATTTATGTTATTGAAGCAGAAGGAATACGTCTTTGCCATTTAAATAATTTTAGCAATAAAGAAATTACTTCAGAACAGCTTGAGAAAATTGGCGATATTGATATTTTAATGATTCCTACTGGCGGAGGGGAAACTATTGACTCTTCTCAAGCGGTAAAAATTGTTTCCCAGATAGAACCTAGGGTTGTAATACCGATGAATTATCAAATTCCGAAGCTGAAAGCAAAGCTTGAAGGAGTGGACGTTTTCTTAAAAGCAATGGGTCAGAAATCAGCGGAAACTTTTGATAAATTTTTAATTAAGAAGAAAGATTTTTCAGAAGGGGAAACAAAAGTAATAGTTTTAAGACCATGAAAGTTCTGGAAAAGATTCAGAATCTGCCTGAAAAACAAAGAAAGAAAATACTTTGGGCTGTTATAGTGATTATAGGAATTATTTTGATATTTTTTTGGTTCGGAATTTTTCAAGAGAATATTGGATCTTTTGAAGAAGAAAATCTTTTAGAAGAAATAAATCTTCCAAATATAAATTTAGAATGAAAAAAGAACTTCAAAAACAAAAGAAAGAAGTTGGATATATAAAACCCAGGGAAATAATAGATGAAATGAAAGAATCATACATTGATTATGCTATGTCTGTTATTGTTTCCCGAGCTCTTCCGGATGTTAGAGACGGGTTAAAGCCGGTTCATCGCCGGATTTTGTATGCAATGCACGAAGACGGACTGTTCCATAGTGCAAAATACAGAAAATCAGCGAATGTAGTTGGTTCAGTTTTAGGCCGCTATCATCCTCATGGAGATACGGCAGTGTATGACAGCATGGCCAGAATGGCTCAGGATTTCTCGTTGAGATATCCGCTGATAGACGGTCAAGGAAACTGGGGCTCAATTGATGATCCTTCGGAATTTGCTGCTATGAGATATACAGAATGCCGTCTTTCAAAGGTTGGCGGAGAAATGCTTAGAGACATTAATAGAAACACAGTTGACTTCATTAACAATTATGACGGAACGAGAAAGGAGCCCAAAGTTCTTCCTTCTCCTTTTCCTCAGCTTCTTTTGAACGGCTCTTTGGGAATTGCCGTAGGCATGGCCACCAATATCCCGCCACATAACCTTACTGAAGTTTTGGATGCTTCTGAATATTTAATTGATCATCCCAAAGCTGACACGGAAGACCTTTTTAAGTTTGTTAAAGGACCTGATTTTCCTACAGGAGGATATATTTTTAATCAAAAAGAAATTATTGAAGCCTATTCGCAAGGGAAGGGCCCTATTGTTGCTAGAGGAAAAGCAGAAATAGTTGAAAAAGAGAAAATTAGTCTTTCCCAAATTATTATTTCAGAAATTCCTTATCAGGTTCAGAAATCAGGTTTTCTTTTACAACTGGCGAATCTTGTCCAGGAAAAAAAGATAGAAGGAATAAAAGACATCAGGGATGAGTCTGATAAAGATGGAATGAGAATAGCTATAGATTTGCAAAGAGGAGCTTTTCCTCAGAAGATTTTAAATCGCCTTTTCAAGTTTACTGATCTTCAAAAAACATTTCATCTAAATATGCTGGCTTTGGTAGACGGAATACAGCCCAAAACTCTTTCTCTGCCTGAAGTTTTAAACTATTACATTGCTCATCGAAAAGAAGTGGTTTTTCGGAGAGCTAAATATGATTTGGAAAAAGCAAAGGAAAGAGCGCATATTCTGGAAGGTTTGCATAAGTGCTTAGATAATATTGACGAAGTAATTAAAATCATTAAGAGATCGGAAAGCAGGGACGATGCAATGAAGAACTTAATGAAGAAATTCAAACTGACTCAGATTCAGGCTAATGCAATATTGGAAACAAAACTTTCCGCTTTGGCAAAACTGGAAAGAAAAAGAATAGAGGAGGAACTTAAGGAATTAAAAATTAAAATTAAAGAATTGTTTGCTCTTTTAAAAAGTCCCAAAGGTATAATGGGAATCGTTAAAAAAGAATTTTCTTTATTAAAAAAAGATTTTGGAGACCAGAGAAGAACAAAAGTCCAAGTGCAAAAAGTTGGAGAGTTTGCCGAAGAAGATTTAGTTCCTCTCCAGGACGCAATCGTCACTTTGACTAGGGGAGGATACATTAAAAGAGTAGATCCTTCACTCTATAAAAAACAGAAAAAGGGAGGAAAAGGGTTCTTAGGGTTAAAAACAGTAGGAGAAGACATCGTGGAACATTTCATTTTAACTCAGACTCACGACAACCTTTTATTCTTTACGGATTCCGGAAAGGTTTTCCAGGTTCCTGTATATGAAGTTCCCGAAGGCAATAGAGTTGCCAAAGGAAGAGGCCTGTTGAACTTTTTAGAAATTTCTCCGCAAGACAAAGTACTTGCCCTTTTCCCTTTAGGAAAGAAAGACGAGACTTCTGGAACAAAATATCTGTCAATAATAACAAAACAGGGGATAATAAAGAAAACAAACTTGGAAGATCTTAAAAATGTTCGCAAATCCGGATTAATTGCTATTTCTCTAAAAAAAGGAGACGCCTTGAAAGATGTTTCAAAAACCAACGGTGAGGAAGAGATAGTTCTTGTTACAAAGAAAGGCCAACTGGTCAGATTCAAAGAAAGTCAGATAAGATCTATGGGCAGGACGGCTGCCGGGATTAGGGGAATCAGGATAAAAAAAGGAGACGAAGTAATAGGAATGGATATAATTGAAAAGCTGTTAAATGGAACAAAAAATGAAGATAAATATTTGCTAGTAGTAACGGATAATGGATATGGGAAAAGGACTTCCTTGAAAGAATTTAAGCTGCAGGGCCGGGGAGGATCAGGAGTCAGGGCGGCAAAAGTTACTTCTAAAACAGGAGATTTAATAAACTTTAAAATTTTAACAGGAAACGAAGAAGACTTGATTGTTATCTCGCAGAGAGGGCATACAATTAGAATTAAGATAAGCTCTATTCCCAAAATAGGAAGAGACACTCAAGGAGTAAGAATAATAAAGCTGGATGCAGGAGACAAAGTGGCTTCTGTAACCTGCATTTAAAATGACTAATTTTCTAAATCCTCAAGAAGTTATTGACAAACTTAAGCTGTCTAAAACCATGGTTGCTGCTGATTTTGGATGCGGTTCAGGAGGATGGGTCTTACCTTTGGCCAGAAAATTGAAAGAGGGCAAGGTTTATGCAATAGATGTCCTTTCTTATCCTCTTTCGATTCTGGATCAAAAAAGCATTAGAGAAAAGTTTTTTAACATTAAAACTATTTCTTCTGATATAGAAAGCAAAAAGGGTTCTGCTTTAGCTTCCAATTCTTTGGACCTGGTTTTAATGACCAACCTTTTATTTCAAGCAAAAAACAGAAAAAATGTTTTAGAAGAAGGAAAAAGAGTTTTAAAGGAAGGAGGGAAGCTTTTGGTTGTTGATTGGAAAGAAGATGCTTCTCCTGGTCCCGAAGAAAGAATTTCTTCTAAAGAAGTCAAAAAAATTGCTGAAGAGATCGATTTTAAACTAGAAACAGAGTTTTCGTCCGGAAATTATCATTATTGCTTGTTGTTTTCAAAATAATGTTTTAGAATAGAATAAAGTTAATTTAAAAATATTGAATATGAAAAAATATTTACTTTTAATATTTATAGGAGCTTTATTCCTTCCATTTGTAGCTAATGGAGAGAATGTTTGTGGTACTTCAGAAACTTTTGAAAGTTTAGGCGATAAGAATCCTATCCAATGGTGTTATGGCTTGTACCCCGCTGATCCTTGTAATAATCATATAGCAGATTTTTGTTTAGATAATTACCATTATCATATAAGGTGCAACTATGATACTATGGGGTTTGGCTGTCAATGTAGCGATGAAGATAGCTTTCGAGAATATTGTGAAAACGGATGCGAAAATAAGGCTTGCAAAACCGGAGGACAAACTCCGGGCACAGGGCTTTGCAGTAGTAAATTAAGTGCATTGGGAGGCAAAAGTCCGGCAGAATGGTGTCTTGATATTTATGACTGCTACGGCAGTGGCAAAACTGACATTTGTGAAGGGAATACTCTTTACCGTATTCGATGTGTTAATGATCCTCAATCGTCTTTATGTCTTTGTTCCGAGCCGATGTCCGATATCGTGAATTGTACAGCTGGATGCGAAAATGGAGCATGTCTTGAACCAGAGGATTTACCTTGCAAATGGATAAGAGATAGTTATTGTGGGGGAGGAAATTGCGAACCTTATAAAGTGCGAGATGTTTGTGGCCCTTCCAGCTGTGATCCCACTAAAAGCGAAAGCGAATGCAAAATTCCAGGAGAGAACAGGTGTATGGACAGAGAGGACTGTCTTCAAGCAGTTCAAGACTGCGATGATAGTAATAATATTATAGAAGAAAGCGAACAGTGTTCTGGAACCAACTTGAATGGGAAAGATTGTTCTGATTTTGGATTCACAGAAGGAACCTTGTCTTGTGAGGACTGTGTTTTTGATATGTCAGGATGTTCTGGCTACACAGGTGGAGGAAATGGTGGAGGAAATGGTGGAGGAAATGGTGGAGGAAATGGTGGAGGTGGAAGTATAAGTGTTACATTGGATAATCCTTTAAATGCTACTTCAGTTACTGCCCTAATTGATGGCCTGATTAATTTCATCTTCTATTTGGGATTAGCAGTTGCTCCAATAATGTTTTTAGTAGGCGGATTTATTTTCATAACTTCTTCTGGAGATTCAACAAAAGTGACAAAAGGAAAGAATGTAATGTTTTATACCGCCATTGGGTTGGCTATTGTCATAGCAGCTAAAGGACTTGTTCTTGTATTAAAAGACATATTGGGAGCTAAAGATGATCCAGTAACTTACTTTAAAAATGTTTTGGTTTCTGGTATGATTAGCAAAGAATTTCTTTTCCAGAAGATAAAAACTGTTAAAAAATCTTTAAAGGTCGATAGTAATCAATAAATTATAGATAGTTAAATGAAAAAGATATTACCAGCATTTCTTTTACTAACATTTTTAGTCTTTCCTGTCTTGGTATCTGCCCAGCCAGCAGCACCAACAGCAACAGCGCCAACTATATTTACAAGTGGTCAAAGCATGATAGATCTACTTGATGTTGTTGCTAATTGGGCTTTTGTAATTTTAATGTCATTGGCTGCTATCATGTTAATATTTGGCGGAATGAAATTTATTAATGCTAGAGGAAAATCTGAAGATGTAACTGCTGCAAGAGATTTGCTAATTTGGGCTTTAGTCGGAGTTGCGGTAGGAGTAGCAGCAAAAGGTCTTGTTGCTGTAGTAAGAAGCATTCTTGGTGGTTAGAGAGAATGCTTCTTAATACCTTTTCCGCATATTGTCCTCGTGGCGGAATTGGCATACGCGTAGCGCTTAGGACGCTATCCTGAAAAGGTTGTGGGTTCGACTCCCGCCGAGGACACTAATTCAAATACATAATAAAGAATGCTCTATATAGAGCATTCTTTATTTATTCTTTTTCTTTAATCTCAATTTTCCTTTTATTCTTTTTTTCAATTTTTGCTACTCTTACCGTTAATATTCCTTCTTCAACAATTGCTTTAATTTTAGCCGGGTCAATTTTTTCTGGGAGAATTATCTTTTTTAAGAATGGTCCCCAATAGCATTCTTGGTATAAATACTTTTTAAATGAATCGCTCTCTGGTTTTTTTCTGATTCCTTTAATTATCAGCATATTGTCTTCAATTGAAATATCCAGATCTTTTGCTTTTATCCCGGCAATAGTTGATTGAAGAACTATATCATCATCCGTTTCATAAAGGTCAATTGATAATTCAGCTCCTTTTTCCGTCAATAATTCCCACTCTTTTTTTATATTTTGCATACGCTTTTTAATTTTTTAACTTTTTTAAATCCAAAAGAAACGAAAATAGCCAATCCTATTAATATGATCATGGGTCCTAGAACATTTAAACTTCCTTCTGTCATTATAGACAGATCGTAGAATCCATGCAAGGTTATTGCTAAAATTAATCCAACAACAGCTAATCTATTTCTTTTTTTTGTTTCAAAGAAAGATAAAGCCAAAAAATATCCCAACATTGCTGAACATAATGTGTGTAAAAGGGTGGCCCCAATAAATCTTATCCAGATTGTACTTAAAGCTTCGGCTATTTCTTTTGGAGGAAGTAAAGTCAAGATGTTTTCTACGGCAGCAAAACCCAAGGCGCAAATTATCATATAGAGTATTATATCTACTGGTTCGTCAAATTCTGGAGCAGAGAAAACTTCTTTTTTAACTATCAAATATTTCATTAATTCCTCTAAAAGAGCTACTACTAAAAAGTATTTTAAGGCTAAGAACAAAAATGGATTTGAAACAAAAGCTGGCAAATCTTTGATTATTCCTATCTGGTCCAATACTCCGAGTTCAATTAAAGCAGTGGGAATTGCGATTAACATCCCAAAGAAGAAAACTTTTATTATCTTTTTGTTTGATTCTGGATGTTTGTCTTTTCTCAAATAAAACAAGAGCCAGATAATACTCGGAAGGAATCCGAAAAATAATAAGAGAATGTAAGACATAACTATTTATTTAATAATTGATGTTTTATTTCCTGAAACGGTTTTGAAAATTCTTCTTTTATTTTTTCTTTGAATTTTTCTTCTCTAAAATCTTCTTTATAGTAGCCTTCTTCTATTCTAACAAAAAAACAGGCTATGGCTATAGAAAGAGTTGCCAAGGGAACAGAAACTATTCCGTCTATAAGATAATGGCATCCTAAATAAACTGTTCCAAGA
>Ga0265594_1003678_pt1 | contig 10050 bp, 10 predicted proteins | sample saktaG_11_FD_190147 | JGI IMG/M metagenome (GOLD analysis project Ga0265594, IMG submission 190147) | Saline water microbial communities from Sakinaw Lake, British Columbia, Canada - sak_2011_5_24_80m | ecosystem: Environmental > Aquatic > Non-marine Saline and Alkaline > Saline ... | reverse complement strand
GGGCGGTATAAGGATTCTCCTCTGTGGGTCAAACGTGCAGTCCACAGCGCCTGACATGAAAAGACGCTGAAAGGCCCTGACTTCTCTCCGGATAATAGACTGCTGAAAGATCTTCTCCTCTATTGCCGTCCACTCTTCATAGGGAAAAACAAGAAGATAGCCGTCCCAGTTTGTTATGACCATTCTGTTGTCATATTTCTCGGCGAATATTTCACGCAGTCTGGCAGGAAAAATAATCCTGCTTTTCTCATCGATGGTATGGTAATATCTTCCCCTGAATACAGACAATGGAATAACCTCCACAATCACCCACTTTTCTCCACTTAATGGTGACTATAAAGGTGTCCTTTTTCTTTGTCAAGGAAAAATTACTATCTTTTTCTTTTAATTTGATACTTTATGACTGCTTTATTGTGACTGGCGAGGTTGTCTGAAAAGTGGTGGGATCCATCATTTTTCGATACGAAAAAGAGATAGTTTACGGGGGCGGGATAAAGAGCGGCAATAATCGAATCTATTCCGGGGTTACAGATTGGTCCGGGGGGCAATCCTTTTATACGATATGTATTGTAACGGGTTACCTTCATTAAATGTTTCCTTGTAAGATTTCCATCAAAGTTTTCAATACCATAAATGACGGTTGGGTCACTCTGCAACTTCATTCCCTTTTTCAATCTATTATAAAATACTGCGGCGATTGAAGGTTTTTCTTCTTTAACACCTCCTTCTTTTTCAATAATGGATGCAAGTGTCAAAATTTTCTCCAGCGTAAAACCAAGCTTCGTTGCCCTCTGCATCATTTCAGGCGTCACCTTCTGCCGGAACCTCCTTACCATAAATCTTATAATCTCTTTCTCCCCCATGGATCGTGTAAACTTATACGTATCAGGAAAAAGATATCCTTCAACACTGCTGCCGGGTATATTAAGTGAAGAAAGAAACTCCTTATTGATGGCAAGTTTCATGAATTTTTCTTCATTCACGAGCTTCCAGTCAGACAAACTGGAGACAACCTGACGCACAGTGAACCCCTCCGGGACAGGTATGCTGTATCCCTTGATATCTCCTTTTAACAGTTTATCGAGTATTTCTCCGGGTGTCATAGAGCTGTCGAGTTCATATTCACCAGCCTTTATGTGTTTCGGTGCACCCTTTAGAACTGCCAGAAGATAAAACAATCTCTTATGTTTTATCAGATCTGATCCCTCCAGAACGTCAGCTACTGCAGAAAAACTGGAACCTCTGGCAATTTCAATATTAACTTTCCTCTTTTCAGTACCCGTATCCACAGAGCTGTTTAAATAATATAAATAAAACAGCAACGTCGTGGAAAATATTACACATATGGTAATAACAACAGGTATTGCAAACTTTTTCATTCTTGTAATATCCATAACTGAAGGTTTCGCAAAAAGTCGAATTTCCATTTCCCTAACGGGAGGGGATTAAGGGGAGGAGGATATAACTATTATTTCTTCATTCTGTCGAGATAATCCAGATATCCCTGAAGTATAATGGTGGCAGCAAGTTTATCTACCACTCCCTTCCTTTTCTTGCGGCTCATATTTGCTTCGATGAGGATTCTTTCCGCTTCTTTCGTTGACAGACTTTCATCCCACTTAATAACAGGTATTGAAAACATCTCCTCAAGAATGCCGGCAAATCTGTTGACTTTTTCGCACTGGATTCCTTCTGTTCCATCCAGTCTTACCGGAAATCCTATTACGATCTTTTCAACATTATATTTTTCTACGAAACTGGATATTTCTTCCATATCCTTTTTCCTATTCTTTCTCGTAATGGTAGTAAGACCCTGAGCCGTAAACCCCAGTTCATCACAAACCGAAAGCCCTATTCTCTTACTTCCATAATCGATACCAAGTATCCTCATGACAGCACCCCTATTAAGACAAAGAGGACTAACACATCATGATTAGTATAATCAATATAATTTTAGGGTGTAGTGTGTGGTAGCAGATTGGATTGAGGAACGATACCCAACAAAAAATACGTTTTTTTGTTATTGTGCTAGTTTAAAGATTTTGTTATCTCTCCAAATATATAATATAGGTTGGCGAAGCCCAGCAAAAAACCAGTAAATTTTATATTAAGGAATCGTATTGCTGTGAAGCACATCATTCTTGGCACCGCCGGTCATGTCGACCATGGGAAAACCGCTCTTATCAAAGCCCTGACCGGTACCGACACAGACAGGCTGAAGGAAGAAAAAGAAAGGGGAATCACCATTGAGCTCGGTTTTGCCCAATTTACACTTAAAAACGGCGAGAAAATCGGGATTGTGGATGTTCCGGGTCATGAAAAATTTGTAAAAAATATGGTCGCCGGCGCCGGCGGGATTGATGTTGTAACCATGGTAATAGCGGCCGACGAAGGCGTCATGCCGCAAACCAGGGAGCATCTTGATATATGCCAGCTCCTCGGCATTAAAAAAGGGATTGTAGCCCTCACAAAAATCGATCTTGTGGATGAAGAATGGTGTGACCTTGCCAGGGAAGATATCCGGATTTTTTTGAAAGGTACATTTCTTGAGGAATCTCCCATTATCCCGCTTTCGGCCGTTACCGGTGCAGGTTTCCCGGAATTTATTTCAGCCCTGGAAGAAATCGTCTCTGTAACTGATAAACGCGCTGATTCAGACTTTTTCAGACTCCCCGCCGATAGAGTATTCACCATGAAGGGATTTGGAACAGTAATAACGGGAACCTTGATGTCGGGGAAAGCAAAGGTAGGCGACACAATACAAATAATGCCCGGTCAGATAAAAGCGAAGATAAGGGGAATTCAAATACACAATGAAATGGCAGAGGTAGCCATGGCCGGGCAAAGAACCGCCATAAATTTGCAAGGTATCGACAAGGATACCATACAAAGAGGGAATATCCTCACACCTCCCGACACCTTCGAACCTACTGTTCGAATGGATATATCTTTAAAATATCTTCCCGGCACCGGCAAAAAACTAAAAAACAGAACTCCCGTCCGTTTCCACACAGGAACCAGCGAAATAATTTCAAGAATCATACTGCTCGATAAAAACGAGATTGAACCGGGTGAAGAAGTTTATGCCCAGGTCATTCTGGAATCGCCGACAATTGCAACAGCGGGAGATCGATTCGTCATTCGAAGCTACTCTCCCGTCAGCACAATCGGAGGTGGTGAAATTCTCGATCCCATAGCAGAAAAATACAAAAGGCACTTTGAACAAAGATTAACAGAGTTACAGACACTAAAGAGCGGAGATAGCCTGGAGAAAACAAGAATCATCATAGAGCGTGTGCGTCTCAGAGGCATATCTGCCCGGCAGCTTTCGGTCAGAACCGGAATCCCTTTAAATAAACAAAATAAAATCATGGAAGGGATGTTTTCAAGGAAAGAAGCCCTTCTTTTAGACAGGGATGACTTCAGGGTTGTATCTTTTTCAATCTACAAGACCCTGCAGAGTAAAATATTACAGGAAATAAAAGCCTATCACAAAAGATTTCCATTGCGGGAAGGACATCCCAAAGAGGAACTCAGGACCAGGGCCGGAAAATTTATAGATTCCAAACTCTTTAATAAAGCCATAAGAGACCTGGAACATGAAGGACATATCGTTGTTGAACAGGAAAATATTCGCCGGGCGGACCACAGTGTTAATCTGAAAGGGAAACTGGAAGATCTGCGGGAAAATATCGCAGGTATATATCTTGAATCGAAGCTGACACCTCCCTCAACCAAAGAAATAATGGAAAGGTTTTCTGACAGAAAAACGGAAACCGTCAATGTTCTGAATGTAATGTTCAATGAGGGAATCCTTATAAAGATTAATGAAGACATGTATTATCATAAACAATTTATAGATACGCTACGAAAGGATTATAAAGAATTTCTTTTGAAGAACAAAGAGTCAACCCCCGCAACCTTCAGGGATATGACCGGTCTCTCCAGAAAATACATAATTCCACTTATGGAATATTTTGACAAAACTAAATTAACCATTCGTGTTGGTGACCATCGGGTCCTCAGGGGAAAAAAAGAAAATGAAAACTGAAAATACAGGAACACCCGTAGAGGAATGTGATATTCAATTTTATGATGGGAAGCAGTCTTCCCGGATTACAGATCATATAATAAGAGAAGTCCCGGTAGAAATCTATTTTAATGGCCAAAATGTAGTAACTATTGCCTGCGCCGGAATTCACCTCAAGGAATTAGCAACAGGCTTTCTCAAATCGGAAGGGGTCATTGAAACATTAAAGGACATAGAAAAGATCTATTTGTCCGATGAAGATTACAAAGTACATGTTTTCTCGAAAAACCGGGACATCCTGTCTCAAGGAAAATATATCCTGTCCAGCGGTGCGAGAGAAAGCAGACCGAAAGCAACCAGAAAAATGATAACATCAGATATTAATATTTCGGCTGTGAGGGCTTTGAACCTTATGGCCGGCCATCTTGATTCAACAAAGATCCACAGGGTAACGCACGGAACTCATTGCTCATCACTCACCGACGCGACGGGCCGAATAATAGTTTCCCGGGAAGACATCGGAAGGCACAACACTATCGATATGCTGGGAGGATATTCTCTTTTTCATAAAATTGATTGTTCCGACAAGATTATCGCGACAACCGGAAGGGTTTCTTCGGAAATTGTATACAAGGTCTGGAAATTAGGAATACCCATTATTCTTTCTCACGCGGTGCCCACCTCAAGAGCCATAACATTATCAGATGAGGCGGGAATAACCGTCATAGGATATATGAGGAATGGGAAGATGAGTATTTACTCCAATAAGGAAAGGGTGCTGTTTTGATTACTAAAAATATTTATGTCAAAGATATAGAAGCCGGCAACAAGGTCAATGATACTTTCCTTGTTACCGAAAAAAATATGGCCGTTTCTCAAAAAGGCTCTCCCTATTTGAATCTTCGTCTTAGAGATAAAACGGGCGAAGTAGAAGGAAGGGTATGGGAGAACGCTGCCGTACTAAACAGGCTCTTTCAAAAGGGAGATGTAATTGAGATACGGTCCCGGGCAACAAACTACAGGAATGTCACTCAACTTTCTATCGCCCAGATTGCAAAAGTGGAAGACGCCCATATTAACCTCGCTGACTATTCCCCTGCATCCAAATCGAACATTGATAAGATGTTTGAAGACTTGATGAAATTTGTCGAAGAGATCAAGACTCCTCCCTTAAAGGAATTAATGAATGCCATTTTCAATGATACGGAATTTTCACATGCGTTCAAAAGAACCCCGGCAGCCAAGGGGCTTCATCATTGTTATATCGGGGGGCTTCTGGAACATACCCTTTCGGTTACGAGACTTCTTGATCTTGCCGCAGATCATTACAAGCAAATAAACAAAGACCTTCTTATAACCGGTGGCATACTACATGACATAGGAAAAATACATGAACTCTCCTTTATGAAAATAACAGATTACACCGACAGGGGCAGGCTGATCGGACATATCGTCATCGGTGTGGAACTGGTTGACGAAAAGATTTCCTCCATAGAAGATTTTCCGGAACAACTGGCATTGGAACTCAAGCATATATTGTTGAGTCACCACGGAGCTCTGGAATACGGTTCCCCCAAACGCCCCAAGACACTGGAAGCTGTGATTGTTAATATGATTGACGATCTCGATGCCAAGGTAAACGCATTTCAGGAATTCATAAATGGTTCAAGTGATGACGAATCACACTGGACCCCTTATCACAGGTTATTCGACAGATTTATTTATAAGGGGAAATAGAATTATGTGCAATATCGAGGATGTAGGGCCCGTTCGCCGAACGGGCTAACATCACAGCGAGTCCCTCGACTTGGCCTGTCCTGAGTGTAATCGAAGGACTCAGGATGTACCCTTCGAACGGCTTCACTGTGAGTTTGTCGAACGGCTTCAATTTTTATGTCAGAAAAGTAGAAATATCTAAATACTTTACTTTTCTTTTTACAGGAAAACCTTCTCTCCTGAGGGTTTTTTTTATCTTTTTCACACTTGTTTTCTCATCGTCAAAAAGCAACTCCGCGGTATGGGCGTTATAGTTAGTTCTCACTTTTATCACACCATCGATGCTCTCCAGGATAAAAACTGCCTTGTTTGCCGTATCGAGCGAGACAATTGCCGGAACTGTCAGCCTGACGGCCCTGTACCCGGCAAAAGCACTTTGATAGGACACAACAACAAGAAAGAGGCTCAGCAAAAAGATAACTGTAAACAATTTTATATTTTTCATAACGTCTCCTTTTTACTTTTTCTATTTTGCCTTACTTAAGATTGATGCATTCGCAAAAAGTCAGCTTTCCCCTCCCCTGACGGGAGGGGATAAAGGGGAGGGGCATGAAATGGAACTGTATTCACCCTCACCCAACCCTCTTCCATCGAGAGAGAGGGAACAATTTTGACTTTTTACGAATGCATCAAATTTGTGCTGATTCAGAATCGTTTCCAATGTGTGTCGGAACAATATTCCCATTTCAAAGATTTCATCCTTACAGATCGATTTCTCTCGGAAATACTTTTATATCTTTTTGGATAGTTAGAAAAATCGCTATCATATAATCGGGGTAATAATATATGAGAAGTTTCATACTTATGTTGTGAAAAACTTCTCACAGATTGAGACCTTTGCAAAATGTTCAGTACGTTCTTTCACCAAAGATAGACGTGCCTATTCTTACGATAGTTGCCCCCTCTTCCACCGCTACCTGGTAATCACCCGACATTCCCATAGAAAGTTCAACCATCTTAACACTTTCAATATTTTCCTCAACAATCCTGTCTCTTAACTCCCTGAGAGCTACAAAGTAGGGTCTTGCATCTTCAGGATCATCAAACCATGGCGGCATGGTCATCAGACCCTGTATCGACAGATTTTCGAGACTTGCAATCTCTTTAACAAGATCAACAGCTTTATTCTTCGGAACACCACTCTTGGTTTCCTCGCCACTTACATTAATCTCAATCAATATCTTTGATTTCATGCCCGCATTGCGTGATCTTTTATCCAGCTCCTGTGCCAATCCCATCCTGTCAACAGAATGAATCATATCAAACAATCTGACGGCATATTTGGCCTTGTTGGACTGGAGATGCCCGATCATATGCCATTCGCCAGTTTTCCCCATCTTTTCAATCTTTCTTTTTCCCTCCTGGACATAATTCTCACCGATAATATCAACGCCGCAACCAATGGCTTCCATAATCCTGTCATCATCTACCGTCTTGGTTACAGCCATCAGTCTTATATCGGAGGGATTTCGACCAGACCTCAAGGCTGCCTCTGCAATATTTTCTCTTATTTTTTCTATGTTTTCTCTTATTGTTGACATTAATTTTCCTCCCAGGGCGGCAAAGCCGCAACCAAAATGCTTTGTAAAAACCTATCACGAAAACACGAAAGAACGAAAAATATAAAAGGTCTCAATCTAAAAGACCAGCGCGCCAACTTTCTTTAATGCAGTTACAACTTCCGTAAGCGGAAGGCCGACCACATTCGTGTATGACCCCTGGATCTCCCTGATAAAAAATGCAGCCATCCCCTGCACGGCATATCCTCCCGCCTTGTCATACGGTTCCTTTGTTTTTACATACCAATCCATTTCATCTTCCGATATCTCTTTAAATATGACAAATGACTCCACTGCATCAGTTATCATTACATCAGCGCTCTTATTCACAATGGTAAAGCCGGTTATTACCCGGTGTTCCCGACCACTCAGCCTGGCCAGCATTGCCCTTGCTTCATTCTGTGTCCCCGGTTTTCCTATGACTTCCCCGTCGATTATAACAACTGTATCCGCACCCAACACCCATGCATCGGGGTTATTACGAGAGACAGCGGAACTCTTTTCTTTAGAGAGTCTCAATACATGGTCCCTTGGTGTTTCACCATTCAGGAATTTTTCATCGATACCACTGGGAATTACGTCAAATTTGATACCCATTCCCTCAAGGAGTTCCTTTCTCCGGGGAGAAACAGATGCTAAAATAAAAGATGCAAACATGATTATTTATATTCTCCCCTTCTCCGATCTAAAACGGATATGATTTCCCCCGCAAAGAGAGTTATACAGGCAAGGTAAAATACCCATATGACCACATATATTAAAGCCTTCAGTGAACCATAGACAAAACTGGCGGGGTTTCCTCCAGAAGACAGATATAAATTAAACAGGAACTCTGCAATTTCAAGGAAAACAGCGCACATTATACCACCGGTAAGTGCATGGACAAAAGAAATCTTCTTATTGGGAATTACTTTATATATGAGTGTAAAAAACAGAACAATGACCGAAAAGGGGATAACATGTGTTATAAGGTCACTATAGATAAAAAAGCAGCATATTTCCCATTTCTTCAGAAATTGCGTCCCTGCATTTACCACTATGGAAAAAAGGATTGCGCCAACGCCTACGGGTATTACCGCAACAGCCATGAATAAGGATCTGAAGGTCTGCCTCTTGTTCTCTACTCTAAATATCGTTGTAAAAGCTGCTTCCAGAGAAGTTACAAACATTGTAGAAATCCATAAAAGAAACGCAAACGCCAGCCACCCTGTAAATCCACTGACCTCTGACAATTGTTTGATTTCAAAAAGCAACTTTTCCTCCATATAAGGATGGAGATCTTTTATAAAGTCAACAACGGCTACATATGCACTTTCCGAAGATCCTAACACAAAACCGCTTATATAAAGAATGAGATAAAGGATCGGTATGACCGATATAATGGAATAAAATGATACAGATGCCGCCAGATTGAGACAATTGTCATTAAAGAAAGACCTGAAAGCTTCCGCAAGAATGCTCTTTGATAATTTAAAATAATATCGAATTCTTGTCATGTTCCACACAACCACAAAATGTCCCAGGGAAAAACCAGCATCCAGTATCCAGTTTAATTCTGACTCTTGACTCCTGACTTTATTACCCTTATCCCCGACCTGGAAACTTCCATCTGCATGAGATCCCGGGCAAGAATCAGTGGCCCACCATAGGTCCTTCGACACTGGGCCTCTATATCAACGGAATCACACTCAGGATAAAAATGTGTCAGGACAAGTTGTTTTACCCGTGCTCTCTTTGCAATCTCACCGGCCAGGGAAGGTGTAAGGTGCCCCGGAACTTTTAATTCATCCGGCAAAGCAGACTCACATATAAAAATATCCGCATCCCTGGCAATTGTAACTGCATTTTCACAAAAATCGGTATCTCCTGTATAGGCAATCGATATACCATCTGAGGTTACAATCCGAAAGCCGACGCTGCTTTCTATGTGTTCCATTGGAAGAGTATAAAGATCAAAAGAATCAAAATGAAGCAGGTCCGGCCGTTTTTGATCAACTTCCATTAAATTCATCATTCCCGGTTCCAACTCAATCCACTGCCCGTAGACCCCCCGGAGCCGAAGATAAAAATCCTTCATCCCCATGCCACCGGCTACAAAAAAAGGAGTCCTTCTTCTGTATGTTTCAGGATATTTTGTGGCAAAGAGAAACGAAACAAATTCGCCCGTGTGATCGGGGTGAAGGTGGGTAAAAAATAAATGCGTAATCCCGGAAATGGTTGCACCGGCCTCAAGAAGTCTCCGTATCGTCCCGGCACCCAAATCCAGAAGTATATTTTCGCCACCTGTCTCCATGAATACGGAAGGAGAGCTCCGTTTCAGGGAAGGCACGCACGTCCCGGATCCAAGTATGGTTATCTTTACTTTGCCCATATTATCAGGTTATTACTCAGTTGGCACAAGTTTTACAAATACCTTTCTCGTCCTGGGGCCATCAAATTCACAGAAAAAAAGAGACTGCCATGTACCGAGGACGAGGCTTCCATTTTCAATAAAGATCATCTCTGATGAACCAACAAGAGATGACTTGATATGGGCGGCAGAATTTCCCTCCATATGTCTGTAATTATCATGGAGCGGAATTACCTTGTCCAGTTCCATAATAATATCCCGCGGCACATCAGGATCAGCATTTTCGTTGATCGTAACAGCGGCCGTTGTATGGGGAACGAAAACATAACATATTC
>Ga0265594_1003675_pt1 | contig 10060 bp, 4 predicted proteins | sample saktaG_11_FD_190147 | JGI IMG/M metagenome (GOLD analysis project Ga0265594, IMG submission 190147) | Saline water microbial communities from Sakinaw Lake, British Columbia, Canada - sak_2011_5_24_80m | ecosystem: Environmental > Aquatic > Non-marine Saline and Alkaline > Saline ... | reverse complement strand
TGTATATTAGCCAATTTAATTGGATAAAACCAGGCGAAGTTTACAATTATATTATAAGGACCTGGAACAAAAACGCAACTAACCTTTTTTATTCTTATAATCCTTCTGGTGAATATTACTTTAAATACTATTATAGAAAGTAAAAGTACAGGAGAAACTCTGTACTTACAAATTTTAAAGAAAGGAGATAGAAAAGATGAAATTTAAAAGAATAAAATTCCTATTCTTTTTGCTTGTAGCAATAAGCATGATATCTTTATTTGCTCTTGCTCAAGGTGTTGGCTATATCCAAATTAAATGTGAGCCCGGAGCTACCGTGTTTCTAGATAACAAACTTGTGGGTAATACCACTTCAGAGTTAGGTGGCTTAATCCTTCAGGATGTTCCGGCTGGTTCACACGAAGTAAAGTTAGTAAAAGAAGGTTACAATCCCCAGTCGATAAAAATTACTCTGAAGGTAAATGAGGTATATCTTTACGAGGTTTTCTTAAAACAAAAAACGGGGGCCCTTTTAGTAGAAACCATCCCCATTGATTGCATAATTGAAATCCCCAAGTTAAATATCGATAAAGAGCATGAGGGTAATAAAATTGAAAAGACCTGGGAGGTTTCTATCCCCATAGGAAGCTATAGAATAAACTTCCTTGCCTTAGGTAAAAAGGTAAAATATGACCTGGAGATTGAGGAAGGAACCCGCAAGCATTTATTGGTCAACATCTTGAAAAATGAAGTAAAAGAGTTGTTACCAATATTAACCTGGGATCGAACCTACGGTGGCGATTCGGCACGTTCCCTCATCCAGACTACCGACGGCGGTTATGCCGTAGCCGGCTATACCGGATCCAAAGGTGCCGGTGGTACTGATTTTTGGGTCATCAAGTTAGATGAGCAGGGGAATCAGGTTTGGGATAGAACATATGGCGGAAGTGGTGGTGATTCGGCATTTTCCCTAATCCAGACCACCGACGGCGGCTATGCAGTAGCCGGGATAACCGAATCCAAAGGTGTCGGCCGTTGGGATGCCTGGGTAATCAAGTTAGATAAACAGGGGAAGATAGTTTGGGATAAAACCTATGGAGGAAGTGAAAGCGATTATGGAGTTTCCCTCATCCAGACCACCGACGGCGGTTATGCAGTAGCCGGGATAACCGAATCCAAAGGTGCCGGTGGAGAGAATTTATGGGTAATCAAGTTAGATGAACAGGGGAAGATAGTTTGGGACAGAACTTACGGCGACGGCGGAAGTGGTACCGATTGTGCAGGTTCCCTCATCCAGACTACCGACGGCGGTTATGCCGTGGGTGGCTTTAACTACTCCAAAGGTGCCGGTGGTACTGATTTCTGGGTGATCAAGTTAGATGAGCAGGGAAATAAGAACTGGGATAGGACCTACGGCGGAAGCGGTTACGATTCGGCAGCTTCCCTCATCCAGACTACCGACGGCGGTTATGCCGTAGCCGGGATAACCAAATCCAAAGGTGCCGGTGGTGCTGATTTCTGGGTCATCAAGTTAGATGAGCAGGGGAATCAGGTCTGGGATAGAACATATGGCGGAAGTAATAATGATGTGGTACGTTCCCTCATCCAGACTACCGACGGCGGTTATGCCGTAGCCGGCTATACCGGATCCAAAGGTGCCGGTGGTGCTGATTTCTGGGTGATCAAGTCAGATGAGCAGGGAAATAAGAACTGGGATAGGACCTACGGCGGAAGCGGTTACGATGAGGCACATTCTCTCGTCCAGACCACCGACGGCGGTTATGCCGTAGCCGGCTATACCAGCTCCAAGGGTGTCGGTAAACAAGATGTCTGGGTAGTAAAACTGGATAGTAAAGGCAATCTACAATCTGGAGTGAGTAAATTAGATTATGAGACTGAAACCGAAACTGAAGCAAATACTACAAGCATTCAAACAATCACAGTACCTATTTTTGATTCTTACCAATGGGAAGTAGGAATCCCTGGGTTTGCTAAACCTGGTGAGATCACTAAATTTAAAGATACAACTATTAGTATAGTTCAACTTTCAAGTCCATCAAATGGAACAACATTACCACCTGGGGATATCACTTTCTCTTGGGATCCTGTCAGCAATGCGACAAAATATCAATGTATAATCCATCACTCGCTAGGAAAGGGTACAGTGGATACAAGCAGTACTTCTTTTACTATTTCCCTTGGTACTGAAGAAACAATCACCTGGAAAGTAAGGGCAGGTGATAACAGCGGTAATTGGGGCGCATGGTCTAGTATATGGAGTTTGACTATAAAATCTCTAACATAAAGTAGGGTTTTTACAGCGTATAAAATGATAATAAAAGAAATTAATAAATAGGGAAGGCGTACCAAGTCAATAGTCCGGTAACTTTTAGGTTGTCCTGGAAGACAAGAAGAGAGAAATGGTAAGAGAATGGATTGATTCCGGAAGGATTGAAAATATAAACAGCAAGTAAAGAATATTATTGAGAAATAGAAAAATTTTTTAATAATTAGGGAGGTTTTTGAATTATGAAAAGAAAATTAAGTGGACTAATTAAAAGTAACTTATCAATTATAACGAAAAAAATATTAATCATCTCCATTATCTTTACCCTATTTTTTATTATTTCTTCTTTAGCATTTTCCCTTTCGACTACATCTTCTCCCTGGCCTATGTTCCGTCATGACCCTCAGCATACTGGAAGAAGCCCTTACAAAGGCAATGAAATTAATATGTTTAAATGGAAATTTAGTATAAGGAGTAATGAATGGAGCGGAAACATTGACTCTTCCCCTGCCATAGGTTCTGATGGAACAATCTATGTTTTGGCCGACTCTTTCTGTGGACCTCTGGGGGTTACGCCATGTGAGTGTCTATGGGCAATCAATCCAAATGGAACATTGAAATGGAAGGGCAAAATAAAAGTACCGACTTATTCTTCCCCTGCCATAGGTTCTAATGGAACAATCTATGTTGGAAGTGATGGTACCCTCTATGCGATCAATCCAAATGGTAAGTTGAAGTGGAAGTTAGAAACAGAAGGTTGGATTTACTCTTCCCCTACTATAGGTTCCGATGGAACAATCTACGTTGGAATTGGTGGTCGGCCAGGTAACCTCTATGCAATCAACCCAAGTGGAACATTGAAATGGAAATTAAAAACAGAAGGCAAAATTGGTCCTTCCCCTGCCATAGGTTCCGATGGAACGATCTACGTTGGGTCAGACGATGGTAACTTCTATGCAATCAATCCAAATGGAACATTGAAATGGAAGCTTGGAACAGGAGACATGGTTGAGTCTTCCCCTGCCATAGGTTCCGATGGAACGATCTACGTTGGAAGAGGTAATAACCTCTATGCAATCAATCCAAATGGAACATTGAAATGGAAGCTTGGAACAGGAGGCATTGGTTATTCTTCCCCTGCCATAGGTTCCGATGGAACAATCTATATTGGGTTGGGGTATCGCTTGCAGATCAGTTTAGAGCCAAGCGGGTATCTCGCTGCGATCAATCCAAATGGAACATCGAAATGGACGCTTAAAATTGAACCAGTTGACTCTCCACCTACTATTGGTTCTGATGGAACAATCTATATTGGGTCAACCATCTATAACGGATGGAGGTACCTCTATGCGATCAATCCAAATGGTAGTATAGTTAAGAGATTTACAATAGAAGGTTCATTTGCGGTTCCTCCGTCTCACTCTTCTTCTCCTGTTATAGGTTCTGATGGAACAATCTATATTGGGTCAAACGATGGTAATCTCTGTGCAATTAGTGGCCCTGTTTCCTCTCCCCAGGTTTCAACAACTACTAATGAAGATAAAATAGAAAAAGAAATAACTTTTAAAACCTTCAATTACAAGGATGATTATGCAGAATATTCAATAAAGTACCCTGATTGGCCTAACATACCTAAAGCAAAATTTACTCACCCCGGTTTAAAAAAATCATTAGATGTAGGATATTCGAAAGAAGTACGGGTGCATATTATAATTTCTCAAGATTTTGATTTAATGGATCTTTTTAAATTCTTAAGGGAAGTACCAGAAGATCTAGAAAGGGAAGCAATGAAAAGAGGAAAAACAATAGAGTTTTATATGGGTAGTACACAAATAATAAAAGATGAAAAAACTGATAATGGAAATTTTATGGAGCTACTACTCGACTTAGATGGAGAATTTTTTAAAAAAGATAAAGAAGATATTAATGCTTTTCTAAATAGTTCAAAGATCCACGTTTTATTTAAGGATTTTTATTGTAAAGAAAATAATAAATATTTTTCAGTTTCAGTTACTGTAGCAGAAGATAAGTGGTCAAAATATCAGAACATTGCTAAATCTATTATAAATTCAATGAAGGTAATTAAGATAACCGAGTCCTCTCCTCAGATTTCCGAAACTACTTACTCTTTAACCGGTAGTTTGCACTGTCCCGATAAACGTGGTTATCCTTGTAATAGTTGCAGCACTGCCCCAGGTTATGATAATCATTTCAAAGGTTTTAACGTTCTGACTACCGATGAAGATTGTTACGTTAAATTAATTTATAACAATGGCGCTTATATAGGGAATCAAAATAATTGTGAAATTACTATCAAAGGAGAAAAGTGGTTAGGGTTAGAAAATGAATCAGGAACAGAATTAGTGGAAGAAATAAATAAGGGAAACTTTGACTTTACACGCGCAAATAAATTTGTTGAAAGAACAATGAACTTTCCCGGAGATGGGTATGACTACGAATTTGCCAATGAGGGCAAGGAATTTCGATTATACCTTTCCAGAAATCGAGAAGAGGCTTTCAAGGTGGTACCTTGGAAAAATATCAGTGTAGAAATAAAAAATAAAGAAACTGATAAGATTTTTAAATATAAGTTTGAGAAAGGCATTTTCCCCCTTACATACTCCTGGAGTAATGGAGTGGCAAATTATGGACAATGTGTATGGTGGGTAGCTAAAAGATGGGTAGAAGAAGTAGACTCGAAGACACTGTTTCCTTTTTATCCTCCTTCTCCAGAATCGGTTAATGTAATAACAATTGATTCTAATTACCAGCCCAAAAGATTTGATGTTCTTATTGATTATGACCCAAGACAAACAGGGGAACTCGGCCATTATGGTTTTGTAGAAAAAATAGAGGGCGATAAGATGTATATTAGCCAATTTAATTGGATAAAACCAGGCGAAGTTTACAATTATGTGATAAGGAGATGGGGAGGAAAAGCAACTGATCTTTATTACTCAAACAATTCTAATACCGTCGATCCTAGTACTGGTGAAAGATATTATTTTAAATATTATTATAGACGGGTGTATACTGAAATAACTCCCGTATTTACTGATAGTTTTGAAGATATGATTAATGAAAATAACAGATTGACCAATTCCTTCTATAACCAGAAAATATATTCTTCAAATGATATTTCATTTATAGAAAAAGGAAAAATTGGAAAGGCTGTTCATCTCAATTCATTATCGAGTTATGTGGGTTACCAAGGAAAGTATATTAATCCAGACGAAGGAACTATAAGGTTTTATTTTAAACCGGATTTTAATTTTTATAAATTCTACAACTTAAGACAATCTGCATGGAAAGATTACAGCAAGTATAAAACCCCGTTTGGTGGATTTTTAGTTGATACTGTCGCATACCTCCCTGCTTTTACCGGGAGCTTTTTTGCTTTTTTAGGTTTTTCTGGTGATATAAGTAACAAAAATACAAATTTGGCCTTTGCTACACGGAATAGTTCAGCTTGGTCTTATGCAACATATTCTAATAAAGATGACCTGACTTTTTCATCAAGTACCTGGTATGATTTTGCTTTTACTTGGAGTAAAAGAGAAGGGAAAATTAAAATTTTCATTGATGGAATAGAAAAAGCTAGCGCTAATTTTAATACGTCTCTAAGTGACAAAGAACCATTTTTTATAGGAGAAAATCCTTTTGAATATTCAGGTACATCTTATTGGCCCTATGGACCCCATTCTCTTATCGGCACTTACGATGAATTAAGGATATATGATGAAGCATTGGATTTTAAAGAATAACTATCTTTGGAGAAAATAAGGACAGAAAATAGGAACAGGTCCCATTTTAATAATAGAAAGTAAAATACAGGGAAAAACCCCTGTGCCTACAACTTTTAAAGAAAGGAGGTAGAAAATATGAAGGCTGATTTATTTATTAGGAATTTATTAATAATAATTGTAATCTTATTAGCTCTGAATATAATCCTGCCCATATTATCCAACCCCGCAACTTCTTATGCTGCAAAGAATATTGAATATAAAGTTGTTAATCTTAACTTAATTCACCGTGAGAATATGGATAATTACGATACTATAGGAGAATATCTTGTAGAGCCAATGGAAATAATATTTAATGAGTACGGCAAAGAAGGGTGGGAATTTATTGGTGAGACCCCTGCGGGTGGTTTAGTGATCTTTAAAAGATAAACTAAAGTCATAGGTATTAGGTAGAGATGGGCTTCTGATTTTATGGTTGTAAGTGCTACAGAAGAAACTATTGTTATAAAATATAATAAGGAGATGCCAGAGATTGTAGGTTTAACATTAAGTTATGTCATATGCCATAATGTCATAGCTATAAGGTAAGATTCGGCAGAAAGGAGGATTACAATGAAAGTAGGATCACTTGTCTTGGGGATTATCGGGGGATTATTGGCCTTAATTTATGGGCTAATCGGATACGGTGTAGGAAGCATAGGCGGAGGAGTCATTTCTCTAAAGTTCTTAAGCCTCGGGCTACCAATTGCAGCGTTGGTCGGGGCGGGGATAGTCATGACCAAACCCGTTATCGGTGCTGCACTCATGGGGATAGCTGCGGTGGGTATTGTGCTAATTCTGGGCTTCAACTTTTTTAGCTTACTTCCTGTAGTTTTGTTGGGATTGGGTGCGCTTCTTGGTTTTTTGGGTTCACAGCAGGATGTCAAGACACCCACGCAACCATCTTAACAGGCCTAGCAACAAGGTAAATCGGATGTGCTGGGACAGCAGTGAGAGGTATTGTATTATAGAAAATATGGAAAATATGAAGTCAGACCTTACAATAGTGCAAAGATACGCTATATTGGCAATGGGAGAACAGGGTCAAATGTTTATCCTTGACAGTTAATCATACTATTTGTTAAGAATAAAGATTTGACCTAATAACTCATAACTCACGGTGTAGCTGACTCAAAACCAGAGGGTAGAATGATCTTAAAAAAGTTTTTAATGTTATTAAAAGGTGGCCATAAAATGAAAGATAAAAAAATAATGTTTGTCTTCTTTTTACTCTTTTCAATAAGCATGATATCTTTATTTGCTCTTGCTCAAGGTGTTGGCTATATTCAGATTAAATGTGAGCCCGGAGCTACTGTGTTTCTGGATAACAAACTTGTGGGTAATACCACTTCAGAGTTAGATGGTTTGATTCTCCAGGATGTTCCGGCTGGTTCACACGAAGTAAAGATAGTAAAAGAAGGATGTAATCCTCAATCGGTAAAGATTGATCTAAAGGTAAATGAAATATATCTTTACGAGGTCTCCTTAAAACAAAAAATAGGGGCTCTTTTAGTAGAAACCATCCCCATAGATTGCATCATTGAAATCCCCTTATTAAATATCGATAAAGAGCATGAGGGTAATAAAATTGAAAAGACCTGGGAGGTTTCTATCCCCATAGGAAGCTATAGAATAAACTTCCTTGCCCTAGGTAAAAAGGTAAAATATGACCTGGAGATTGAGGAAGGAACCCGTAAGCATTTATTGGTAAACATCTTAAATAATGAAGTAAAAGAGTTATTACCAATATTAACCTGGGAGAGGACCTATGGCGGAAGTGGTTACGATGCGGCATGTTCCCTCATCCAGACTGCCGATGGCGGCTACGGGATAGCTGGCTCTACTTCCTCCAAAGGTGCCGGCAGTACAGATGTCTGGATTATTAAGTTGGACATAGAAGGTAACATACTCTGGGACAAAACATATGGGGGCGACGGTGAGGAGTATGCAGAGGCCCTCATCCAGACTGCCGACGGTGGCTACGGGATAGCTGGCTCTACTTCCTCCAAAGGTGCCGGCAGTGCAGATGTCTGGATTATTAAGTTGGACATAGAAGGTAACATACTCTGGGACAAAACATATGGGGGCGACGATAAGGAGTATGCATATTCCCTCATCCAGACTATCGACGGAGGCTATACAGTAGCCGGTAGTACAGGCTACAAAGGTGCCGGCGGCGTAGATATCTGGATTCTAAAACTTGATTCCCATGGTAATCTCCTTTGGGATAAAACCTATGGTGGAAGTGGTAGTGATCGCGCATTTTCCATCATCCAGACCAACGACGACGGCTATGCGGTAGCTGCCAATACGGAAGATTGTTATGTAAATGGTGTTATAGGTAGTAGTGTTAGTGATGGTTATCCTAGGTTACTCAAGCTGGACAGCCAGGGGGATCTGTTATGGTCCCAGCCTTATGGTGAATGGGCATGTTCCCTCATCCAGACTGCCGACGGCGGCTATGCAGTAGCCGGCTCTACCTCTTCCAAAGGCGCTGGGGGAACAGATTTCTGGGTCATCAAACTGGACAGGGAAGGAAACCTCCTCTGGGACAGAACCTACGGCGGAAGTAGTAATGATAGTGTGTTATCTATCATCCAGACTGTCGACGGCGGCTATGCCGTAGCTGGTGGTACCTCTTCCAAAGGTGCCGGTGCTGAAGATTTCTGGGTCATCAAATTAGATAAACAGGGGAACAAGATTTGGGATAGAACCTACGGTGGAAGCAAGGAGGATTGGGCATTCTCCCTCATCCAGACTACTGACGGCGGCTATGCAGTAGCTGGCTGGACTGACTCCAAAGGTGCTGGAAAAGAGGATTTCTGGGTAATAAAGTTAGATGAGCAAGGGAACCTTATATCGGGCGTAGAAGATTCTGAAGCAGTAGTTGAGGTAAAAGATACTGATAAAAATTTTGATATAAATGATTATAAGGCTCAAACCGAAACTGAAGCAAATACTACAAGCATTCAAACAATCACAGTACCTATTTTTGATTCTTACCAATGGGAAGTAGGACTCCCTGGGTTTGCTAAACCTGGGGAGATCACTAAATTTAAAGATACAACTATTAGCACAGTCCAACTTTCAAGGCCATTAAATGGAGCAACATTATCACCTGGGAATATCACTTTCTCTTGGAATCCTGTGAGTAATGCTACAAAATATCAACATATACGAAATCACTCGCTAGGAAAGGTAGGAAAGGGTACAGTGGATACAAGCAGTACTTCTTTTACTATTTCCCTTGGTACTGAAGAAACAATCACCTGGAAAGTAAGGGCAGGTGATAACAGCGGTAATTGGGGCGCATGGTCTAACACATGGAGTTTGACTTTAAAATCTACTACCCCTATTAGCACCGATTCCTCTCTCCAAGATTCTGACACTACTTGCTCTTTAACCGGTAGTTTGCATTGTCCCGATAAACGTGGCTATCCTTGTAATAGCTGTAGTTCTGTGAAAGGATATATTAATCATTTTAAAGGTTTTAACGTTTTAACTACCAATGAAGATTGCTATGTTAAATTAATTTATAACAATGGCGCTTATATAGGTAATCAAAATAATTGTGAAGTTATTATTAAAGGAGAAAAGTGGTTAGGGTTAGAAAACGAATCAGGAACAAAATTAGGTGAAGAAATAAATAAGGGAAACTTTGACTTTACACGCGCAAATAAATTTGTTGAAAGAATAATGATCATTCCCGGAGACGGATACAACTACGAATTTGCCAATGAGGGTAAGGAATTCCGATTATACCTTTCTAGAAAGCAAGAAGAGGCTTTCAAGGCGGTACCCTGGCAAAATATCGTCATCGAAATAAAAAATAAAGAAACTGATAAGGTTTTTAAATATAAGTTTGAGAAAGGCATCTTCCCCCTGGCATACTCCTGGAGTAATGGAGTGGCAAATTATGGCCAATGTGTATGGTGGGTAGCTAAAAGATGGGTAGAAGAAGTAGACTCGAAGACACTGTTTCCTTTTTATCCTCCTTCTCCAGAAGCGGTTA
>Ga0265594_1003673_pt1 | contig 10066 bp, 8 predicted proteins | sample saktaG_11_FD_190147 | JGI IMG/M metagenome (GOLD analysis project Ga0265594, IMG submission 190147) | Saline water microbial communities from Sakinaw Lake, British Columbia, Canada - sak_2011_5_24_80m | ecosystem: Environmental > Aquatic > Non-marine Saline and Alkaline > Saline ... | reverse complement strand
CACTTTACATTAACCCATTCTGAAATTCTGCTCAAAGGAGATTCACCCGTATTAGTTGGTTGATATTTTTCAACAAAAGGCAGTTTAACTGGCAAGTCTTTTTCTGGGACTGGAACTGCTCCACAGGATTTACAGTGAATAATTGGAATTGGTTCTCCCCAATAGTGCTGTCTGGAAAAAACCCAATCTCTAAGCTTGTATTGAACTGTTTTCCTGCCTAAGCCCTGCTTTTTTAACCATTGAGTAATTTTTTCTATTGCTTGTTCAGAAGACAAACCATTAAATTCTCCAGAGTTAACTAATTTTCCATAATCGACAAAAGCTTGTTTAGAAATATTGCCTCCAGAAATTACTTCTTTAATCTCCAGTCCATATTTTTTAGCAAAATCATAATCTCTTTTATCATGAGCTGGCACTACCATAACTGCACCTCCACCATAGGTACCGACCACATAATCCCCCACCCAAACAGGAGTCTTTTCTTGATTTACTGGATTTAAACAATAAGAACCAGTGAAAACTCCTGTTTTTTCTTTTTCTAATTTTGTTCTCTCAAACTCAGTTTTCTCCCTAGATTCTTTAATATACTTTTTAACTTGATTCTTATTCTCTTCTGTGGTTAGTTTTTCAACCAAAGGATGTTCAGGAGCTAAAACCATAGCCGTGACCCCAAAAAGAGTATCAGTTCTGGTTGTAAAAACATTAATTTTGTCTTCAGAATTTTCAAGCTTAAAATTAATATTTGTTCCATAGCTTCTGCCTATCCAATTTATTTGCTGAGCTCTAATTTTTTCCCAAAAATCAACTTTATTCAAATCATCAATCAATCTATCAGCATATTTTGTAATTCTAAACATCCATTGTTTCAGTGTTTTTTGTTCAACTTTCGCTCCACATCTTTCACACTTATTATCAATCACCTCTTCGTTAGCCAAACCAATTTTGCAAGAGGGACACCAATTAACTGGAATTTCTGCTTGATAAGCTAAATCTTTCTTGAAAAGTTGCAAAAATATCCATTGAGTCCATTTATAGTATTTAGGATCAGTAGTATTAATTTCTCTATTCCAATCAAAAGAAAGACCCAAGCTTTTCAGCTGTTTTTTGAAAGTAGCAATATTTTTCTCAGTGGCTACTTGAGGATGAATGCCTGTTTTAATAGCATAGTTTTCGGTTGGCAAACCAAAGGCATCCCAACCAATGGGATATAAAACATTAAAGCCTTCCATTCGCTTTTTGCGGACTATAGCATCCATTGCCGAATAAGAGCGACAATGCCCAACATGGAGCCCAACGCCTGAAGGATAGGGAAATTCAATTAAAATATAAAGTTTTGGTTTCTTGGAAAAATCTTCAGCCTGATAAAAATTATTCTCTTGCCAATACTTTTGCCACTTTTTTTCAATCTCTTGAGGATTATATTTCATATGTTTTATCTTATATCCTTGCTATTTATTTGTAAAATGTGAAAAATAAATTAGAATTAATTAATGGAGTTAATTTTTTTAAAACTTGGCGGATCCTTAATTACTCAAAAAGACAAGCCCTTTACTGAAAGAAAAGACTCTATAGAACGACTGGTTAAAGAAATACACGAAGCAAGACAAGAAAAAGATTTTAGGTTACTTATTGGTAATGGTGGCGGCTCCTATCCTCATGCTCCAGCTAAGAAATATCAAACAGCTCAAGGAATCATTAATGAACAAAGCATAAGAGGAATAGCTGAAGTACAAGATGCCGCCTCTAGATTAAACAGAATAATTGTCAGGGCTCTTTTAGACGCTGGCGAAAATGCGATTTCAGTCCAACCATCTTCTGTTTGTATTACTGAAAACTCAAGAATTATTGAGTTTTATACAAAACCATTAGAAATGTTGTTGGAAAAAGAAATACTGCCTGTTACTTATGGAGATGTGGGTTTAGATACAAAACAGGGTTGCTGTATTATTTCTACAGAAGAATTGTTTGTCTTTTTGACAAAAAAATTAAAACCCCAAAAAATTATTATGGCTGGTGTAGTAGACGGGGTTTTTACTGCTGATCCTACAAAAGATAAAACAGCTCAAATGGTTCCGGAAATAAATTCACGAAATTATCCAGAAATCAAAAAAATGCTTTCGGGAAGCGCTGGTATTGATGTAACTGGTGGTATGCTTCTAAAGGTAGAAAAGGCACTGGAATTGGCCTCAACGGGAGCCGAAGTAAGCATTATTAATGGCTTAATAGGAAATCGAGTTAAAGAAGCGCTTTTAGGAAAAGAAATTGTAAGCACAGTAATAAAAACATAAAGAAGAAATTAAGCAGGATAGAAAAGTTTCATCCTGTTTTTCTATTGACAGAAAACGAAAAATGTTTTAAATTAACAATCAGTACCATAAAAAGGTTTCGTAATATGGAATACAATAAAGCAGCTACAAAGTTACTTTTGATCCTTAACGAGGTGTGGGAAAAGGTTTGCGGAAAAACCATTGATTATGATGATTTAGTTCCTATTGTATCACCGGAAACAGGCAACACAATTCGCACCGCTGTTCCAGTGGGATGTTTTTATCCAGAGATGACCCAAATATACAAAGCCAGAACAATAGAAAGTCTACTCAACAAAAAGCTATTCGCACAAGCATTCTGGCAAATGTTAGATCTAATTATTAATGATCTTTTGCCTACAAATGAGTCTACGATATTGTTCTGTAAATCAAAAATTCATTCTCAAGCAAGTCAAGAACAATGGAGAAACCAAATCATAGAACGAATCTACAACATCTTAAAAAACTTGGATGATCAGGAACAGATGCTATGCATTGTTTCAAAATATATAAAACCGAACAATCCTGAGCCATTAAGACAAGCACTACTGCAACTTCTTCGTTAAATCACCCAAACTCAAAAAGAGAGGATTAATTCCCTCTCGCATTTTTTTATTGGACAGGTTAAGCCTGTCCAAGATTAAATAGAGCTCTAGCATTATTAGTGGTTATTTCTGCTACTTTATCAAAACTTAGATTTTTTATCTCAGCAATTCTCTGAGCTATATATTTCACTTTTAAAGGATCGTTTCTCTGACCCTCAAATTCGGGTGGAGGCAAGTAGGGACAATCTGTTTCAATCAAAACTCTTTCTAAAGGAGTTTTTTTAATTATTTCATCAAGATTTAATTTAAAAATTATTCCATTAAAACCTAAATACAATCCCATATCCATATATTGTTGAGCCTGCTCCCAGGTCCCAGTAAAACAATGCACTACCCCCTTAATTCCTTTTTGTGATTTTAAAATTTCTAATAAATCCTCGTGCGCCATCCGACAATGAAAAATTACAGGCAAACTTAGTTCTTTAGCCAATTTTAATTGTTTTAAAAGCAAGTCTTTTTGTAGTTGAAAAAATCTTTGTTTTCTACCAGCAGTTTTTGGTTTCCAATAATAATCTAAACCAATTTCTCCAATAGCAACTACTTTGGGTAATTCAACCAATCTTTTGTATTGATTAAAATCAAAATCTTGCTCCAAATGCTTTCCTTCGTTTTTATCAAATTTTACCTTTACTAAACCTGTATCCAAATTTATAGGATGGAGGCCAACAGAAGCATAAACACCTTGAGGATATTTTTGAGCGATATCAATTACTTCTTGAGAAGTTTTTAAATTGGTACCCACATTAATCATCCAAATATTACTATCTAAACATTTTTGAATGACTTGTTCTCTGTCTTTTTCAAAAGATGAAAAATTAATATGAGCGTGAGTATCAATTAACATATATCTGAATATATCATTTTTTTATTTAAATAAAAAAGGGGGCAAAAGGATTATTGATCCTTGCCCCTGGAAAGAGATATGTTGAACTCTCTGGGTAGATTTTGAACAGTTTTGGCCATAGTTTTAATGGTTTTTGGAATAAGCCTTTCGGTTATATCCCTTAATCGCATTCTTCGATTTTTTAGTTTTTCCTTCTCTTTTTCGAGCGATGACATTTGTATTCTTCCATCTTCATGTTTAGCTATCTTTGTCTTTAAAGCGATGGTCTCAATATTGTAAGCATTAAGTCTGCTCTCTAGTAGTTCGGTTAGTTCGGTTACTGAAAACCCAACATGTCGCATCATTCTATCCCCAAACCCAATGTGTCGCATCATTCTATCCCCTTGTTTTTTTTATTTCCAAGACAAGCCTCCCCAAAAGCAGGAGAACTTTTCTTCCGGCTCTCTCCTAATGCCAAAGACATAGTTTCGACTAAGACCCTTTTTGGGAGTCTTCTCACCTTTTTTCTGTTCTTTTCTTTCTTCCATTTTTCTATTCCTCATAACGGTGAATTGGCCACCAAAACTTATAATAAGTCATTAATGAACAAATCACCGCTATAAGGTTTTGCCTATAATCTCTTTTTGTCTTATTGTGCTGTAAAAGAACTAAAAAACCTCCTTATTTAATTGGGAGGTTTGAAAAATTTCTAATTTCTAATTGTTTTAATTTCTAATTTTTACTAAACCTCCCAATGAAAACAAACCAAAAAAAATGACGAGAATGGCTTGTCTTGTTAAGAGATTATTATAATTTTTCTTTTCTTGGATATTACACATTTAATCAAAAAATAGATGCAATTATTAGAATATCAAATAAAAATAATATGTCAAACTATAGCTGTGGAAAAAGTGCTTCACTCTTTTTCTTTGTTTTTAACTGTTTGGTTATTTTTTCTGAGGTTTCTGGCAAGAAAGGCTTCAACATCTTAGCAATATTTGACAAAGCCAAAAGTAAATCATTAATCACTTGTCCTTGATTGTCTGACTTCTCCCAAGGTTTAGTTTGTTCAATGTATTTATCGCAAAAACCAATCAATCTCCAGATTGAAACCAGGGCTTCATTAAACCTAAGCTCATCTAATGATTTTTTATATTCTTCTTGGGTTTTATCTGTAATTTTTTGAAAATTGGAAATTGAAAATTCATTGGAAATTGGAAATTGGAAATTGGGATTTTGAGCAAGCGCAATAACCCTTGCGACTAAATTCCCCAGTCCTCGAGCCAAATCAGCTGTATATCTATCCTCAAACTTTTCGTAAGTAAAATCTCCGTCTTGGGTTGGAGGCATTTCCCTTAAAAGAAAATATCTTACTGGCTCAGTACCATATTTTTTAACCAACTCAATAGGATTAATAACATTTCCTATGCTTTTTGACATTTTCCCTCCATCAACTGTAATATATCCATGAACAAAAATTGATTTTGGCAAAGCAAGACCCGCAGACAACAGCATAGCTGGCCAATAAACAGCATGAAACCTTAAAATGCCCTTTCCTACAAAATGAATATCAGCTGGCCAAAGATCTTGAAACATTTTTTCATCTAAGTCATAACCAACAGCTGTAATATAGTTGGCAAGCGCATCAAACCAAACCCAGACAATTTGATTGGGATCTTTGGGAACAGGAATCCCCCATCCATGAGCTCTTTCTTTTGAACGCGAAATACAAATATCTTCTAAGCCAGAATTGATAAAGCTTAAAACTTCATTCTTTCTGGTTTCTGGAATTATTTTAAATTCATTTTTTTCAATCAATTCTTTTAATTGATTCTGATATTTTGAAAGTTTAAAAAAATAATTCTCTTCTTTAACTAATTCTGGAGCTTTTTTGTGCTCTGGACATAAACCATTAACCAGTTCTGATTCCTTGTAAAAAGCTTCGCAACCAACACAATAAAGTCCCTCATATGTTTTTTTGTAAATATCTTTTTGACATGCTTTCCAAAGCTTTTCTACACCCTCAATGTGTCTCTTCTCAGTGGTTCTAATAAAATCATCAAACGAAAGATTCAAAACATCTTTTAGATTATAAAATACTTGAGAGTTTCTATCTACTAATTCTTGAACAGTTATGCCTTCTTTTTCTGCTGCTTGAACATTTTTTAAACTATTTTCATCTGTCCCAGTCAAAAATAAAACATTCTCACCTAAAGAGCGGTGATATCTAGCTACAACATCAGTCTGAATTTTCTCTAAAGCATGACCAATGTGAGGCAAGCCATTTACATAATCAATCGCTGTTGTAATATAGAATTTTTTATTTGAATCAGACATTTATTTTACAACTAATTTTTCTTGTTTTTTAGCTATTAAAAAGTCTCTCCAGAACTCAAACAAAATACTAGTAATTGGAATTGCCAATATGGCTCCTAAAAGTCCTAAAAGTTTTCCTCCAACAGCTAAAGAAATTAAAACTAAAGCCGGAGGAAGACCAATAAACTTTTTAGTCAAAATTGGTGTTATGATATTGCCTTCAATCTGTTGAATTAGAATAAAAGCACCTAAAACAAAAAATGCTTTTAACCAGGAATCAAGCCCCACTAAAATAAAAGCTACAATGGCTGAAAGCACTGGTCCTAAAATAGGAACAATTTCTAAAACACCAGCTAAAAAAGAAAGCATAAAAGCATATTGTACATTAAAAATCTTAAGACTAATAAAGACTAAAATTGCCACAAAAATACCAGTTAATATCCTTGTTCCAAACCACTGAGCAGTTTTAGTTTGACATCTTTCCCAAAGATCCAACGTATAATTTTCATACTGCTGAGGAGTAAAAATAGCTAAAAGTCGCTCAATTCCACCCTCTTCCAAAGAAATGAAAAAAGCAACTGAACCAATAAAAAGAGTGGAACCAATTCCTCCAAAAATAACTGAAAGAGCACTTAAAATATTGGTTGAAGCTTTTTCAAGAAAATCTCCAATGGCTTGAATAAAGCTTTCCATGCTTTCAAGAGCCTCAATTCCTAATCCTTGCAAAGGAGGAGAGATTCTTTCAAAATATTGTGGGAAAAGTTGAGAAAATTGTTTTATCTCTGTAAAAAGTACTGGAAACAACCAATAAATACTTAAAGCTAAAAATCCAAAAATCATTGAATAAACAAAAAGGGCAGCTAAAAACCTGGGTAATCCTCGACGTCTTAAAAAACTAATGGCAGGCTCAAATAAAACTGAAATAATTAAAGCAAAAACAGACCAAACTAAAATATTCCTGATTAAATAAATGAGGTAAAAACAGAAAAGAGCAAAAGCAATTTTTAAAATTGTTCCCCAAGAAATATCTAATAATTGAGTTTTTTGATTCATCATAATTAAAGTTTTAAAAGTTTTTTGAATTTTGTTTCTTCCCCAAATGGACCAATCAGGGTTAAATTTAACTTTGATGGCTGAAAAATGTCTTTAGCAACTTTTAAAATATCATTGGACGTCACCTTATTAATTCTTGAAATTTGTTCTTTGGGAGTAATAATTTTACCAATCAGTAATTCTTGTCCAGCATAAAATGCACTTTGAATATCAGAAGACTCTAAGGCTAGAGTAAGTGCTCCCTTAAAATTATCTTTAGCTTTTTGAAGCTCTGGTTTAGTTATTTTTTTAGTTTTAATTCTTTTATACTCTTTTAAAATTAGGTTTGTAACAGATTCTACTTTTTGATGATCTACTCCAGCTTGAGTCATTAAAAAACCTGTATCAGTAGTGCTTTGAGAGCTAGTTCTAATATAGTATGCCAAACCTTTTCTTTCTCTAATAGATATCCATAAACGAGAACTCATATAACCACCCAAAATAGTGGCTAATAATGCCTGAGCATATCTCAAAGGATGAAACAAATCATATCCTCTTACCCCAAGACAAATATGGGTTTGGTCTGTTTTTTTAAAATGAACTAAAGCTTGGGGCTTTTTTTGTTGTTCAATAACTTTTAATTTTTCTTTGGCCTTTCCGATTTTTACCCTTTTGAAATATTTTATAATCTTTTTTTCTGTTGCTTCAGAGTTTATGTCCCCTGCAATACAAATTACTGTATTTGAGGCTAAATAATGCTTTTTTCTGTAACTCAACAGGTCTATTCTTTTAAAACCGGCTATATTTTCCTTTTCTCCAATTATTGGCCAACCAGCTGGTTGATGACCATAGAGCAATTTTTCCCAAAGATCTTTAACATAACTCATTGGAGTGTCTAAATACATTTTTAATTCCTGCAAAATAACCCCTTTTTCTCTTTGAATTTCTTTTTCTTCAAGTTTTGAATTCAAATATATGTCTGAAACCCAATCTAAAGCTAAATCTAAATGATTAGAGTCTACCTTAGCCCAATAACCTGTTTGCTCTTTATCAGTAAAAGCATTGTACATTCCTCCCACCCTATCTAAAGGTTCTATCAAAGACAATGTATTTGGTCTTTTTTTAGTTCCTTTAAAAAACATATGTTCTAAAAAATGAGAAACTCCATTTATTTCTTTGGTTTCGTTTTTTGAACCCACTTTTATCAAAACCAAAACAGTCACTGCTTGAGTGCCCTTCATGGGAACAGTAATTACTCTTAAACCATTTTTAAATGTCCTTTTTTTATACATTTTAACTCTCCAATTTTTCTTTTAGAATTTTAACTAAATCCTTAATCTTTATCCTTTCTTGTTTCATTGTGTCTCGGTCTCTGATGGTAACATCATTCTGACTTAAGCTGTCAAAATCAATTGTAATAGCAAATAAAACTGCTGTTTCATCAATCCTGCGATACCTTCTTCCGACAGAACCAACTTGGTCATACAAACAAACAAAGTGCGGCTTTAGTGTTTTATAAATTTCTTTAGCTTTTTTAACTATTTTCGGGTTGTTCTTAACTAAAGGTAAAATAGCTACTTTAATTGGAGCTAATTTTTTGTGAATCTTTAAAACAACTTCTGCTTCCTTAACCGCTTTAGTTGTTTTTGTTCTGCCACCTTTTACTTCCTCATAAGCATTAACTAAAAAAGCAAAAAGAGATCTCTCTACTCCAACTGAGGTTTCAATGATATGAGGAAAGTATTTTTCTTTTGATTCTTGGTCAAAGTATTTCAAATCCTTCCCAGAATATTTAGAGTGATTTGAAAGATCCCAATCTCCTCGATTATGCATTCCTTCAATCTCTCCCCAACCAAAAGGAAAATGATACTCAATATCAACCTGTTTTTGAGCATAATGAGCTCGTTGTTTGGCTGAAATCTCCACAGCTCTTAAGTCTTTTTTGGGAATACCCAAGCTTAAATACCAATTAATTCTTTCTTTTTTCCAAAAACTAAACCATTTATTAGCCTTTTTAGGATGACAAAACCATTGCATTTCCATTTGTTCAAACTCACGAGTTCTAAAAATAAAGTTCTTGGGATTGACTTCATTACGAAAAGCCTTACCAATTTGAGCAATTCCAAAAGGAATCTTTAATCTCATTGAATTTAAAACATTTTCAAAGTTCATATAGATTCCTTGACATGTTTCAGCTCTTAAATAAGCTGTAGAAGCGCTGTCTTCTACTGGACCAACAAAAGTTTTCATCATTAAATTAAACTTTCTTGGTTTTAAAAGCTCACCACCACATTCAGGACATTTGTTTTTAGCTTCTTCTGATTTAAATCTCTTTTTACAATTTTTACATTCCACTAAGTCATCACTAAAACCAGATAAATGCCCTGACGCTTCCCAAACCTTGGGATTCATCAAAATAGCAGCATCTAAACCAACAATATTATCATGATTGTTAGTCATTTCCTGCCACCAAGCTTGTTTTAAATTCCTTTTCATCTCAACTCCAAGAGGCCCAAAATCATAACTTGAACCAAAACCACCATAAATTTCAGAAGAGGGAAAAATAAAACCCCTTCTTTTGGCTAAAGATACAATTTTTGCTATTTTGTTTTCCATTGATTTATTTTATCTTATTCTTTTTAAAAGAAAAAATTACTGCACAATACCGTTTTCAACAGTTGAATCATCCGGCAAGCTTGTATCTATACTATTAGTAGAAAATGTTAAAATTTCTTTTGTCCAATCATCCTGACCAATAATTTCTGCTTGTCCTATAATGTCTGGGGTTTGTCCTGCCTGAGAAGAGTCAGGACTAAAAGCGACCTGAAAAGCTATATTAGGGGAAGGATTTAACACTCCTTTTCCAACCTTGAGATCACCAACTCGCCAAATAATTTCTCGGGATCCAGAATCAAAAGTAAACTTTGACTCTTCGTCCTCAGGAAAAATTTCACCAGTTAATTTTACATTTTTTGATAATTTTG
>Ga0265594_1003669_pt1 | contig 10075 bp, 12 predicted proteins | sample saktaG_11_FD_190147 | JGI IMG/M metagenome (GOLD analysis project Ga0265594, IMG submission 190147) | Saline water microbial communities from Sakinaw Lake, British Columbia, Canada - sak_2011_5_24_80m | ecosystem: Environmental > Aquatic > Non-marine Saline and Alkaline > Saline ... | reverse complement strand
TCTTCACCGTATTCTCTAGTCTTTCCTGATTTAACTAATCCTTTTAAAATATAGGCTAAGAGTTGACATCCATAGCAGATACCCAAAATAGGAACATTAAGTTCTAAAATATCCTTTTTTATTCGAGGAGAGTTCTTTTTATAAACAGAAGAAGGACCACCAGATAAAATTATTCCTTTGATATGATACTTTTCTAAAGTTTTTCTATCAACACTATGATCAAAAATTTCAGCTTTTACTCCTAATCCCCTAATTCTTCTTGTGATAAGATGAGTGTATTGAGAGCCAAAATCTAAAACAGCAACCATATTTCATTTTATCAGAAAATCCTTGGCTGTAAAGCTTTCTGAATTATGAATCTATAGTGAGAATCGTGGTCTGGCAGCCAAGGCCTCTTGATTTGTTTTTTAGAAAAGATTATCTTGAATTTAGCTGTCCCAAAGGACAGTTTTTTGGAATAAAGGAGATAAAAAAATGACTAGTATCGAAAGAAATGAAAGAATAAAAGGCATTATTGAAATTAAAGATCAGAGAGTTGATTGTGATGTTAAAATGACTGAAAGACCAATTTCTTTTGACGAAATAAAAACACCCTTTATCGTTGACTATTTAAACGGGAAAACTGAAAGAAATCACTATTATCGTGATATCCCACTCTCCAACCTTGATCAAGAAAAATATCCCTCGAACTCCTTCCTAAGACAAATGCTTGAATTTAAAAATGAAATTGTAATTTATAAAACAAGTTATAAAGAATGGAGGTTTTTAACTGGTGAGTCATCGGAATTAGTATTTGTGAATCATGTCCCAAAGGATGTTACTGTCTTTATACATTCACATCACGGAAATCCATATAATAAATATATTGAATTACCTAGTATTAATGATCTTACTTGTTATTTTAAAATGGCGGAAAACTTTATTATTTCCCCCAAGGGGGTAACATTATATACTCTCCCAAAATATTTGTTGGAAATGGACAAACGACAAAGATATGAGATACTAAAAAATATCCTCATTGAGGATATCAATAAAACGGAGGAGACAAAAATAGATATAAGTAACCCATTTCTAACTGAATTAGCAGATTATAAAAAAGGGTTTGTTGAAAAAGCAGAAATAAAAATTAAATTATTTAGTTGGGAAACAAAAGATCAAATTCTAGAGTAAAAGGTCGTAACATAGTTACATACTCCCATCCATCTTCAGATTTGACAACATTAAACAAATATTGTTACTATCTATATTAGAGATGAATTTTAAAAAGTTTTCTCTTGTTGCTCTTTTTCTCCTCATACTTATTCTTTTTGTTCCTAAAATATCACTGGCGGTGGATGTTAACGATATTCAACCCCCCAAAGTCTCGATTATTGTCAGAATTCAGGAGGGAATAAAATACTTCTTTACTTTTAAAATTGAAAATAAGGTGAATGTTTTGGAAGAAAACGCAGATAAAAGACTGACTTGGGCTAAGAACTATGCCGAATCAGGAAATGACCAGGGAGTGCAGGGTATGATTCAAAGTTATCTTCAGATAAAAGAAAAACAAGACGGTTTACTTGGAAAAGTTGATGGACAAGTATTGGGGACTGTTGCTGAAAACACAATCGAACAACAAAAGGTTATGGAAGAAATAAAAGTGAAAACTAGTGATGAGGTTGATAATTGGATAATTGATGTTCAAGAAGGTGTTGTGAACCAAGTAGCAGAAAGAATAGTAGTAACGAATGGGGCTGAAGGACAAACTGAATTTTTTAACAAGGTTGAGCATGTTTGGGCACCTGGAACTGAACCCAAAGACGGGAAACCGAGTGCATCGGGTGTTGTTATTGAGGGAGGAACTATGCAGTTTGCTCCAGGGACTTCCGGAGGAGGACCAGCAACTAGTGATATAAAAACGAGGGAGGTTAAAACTGGCGGTGTTTCTAACGATGTTCCGGTAAATGGTGGTTTGGCTCCCGTCACAACAGAAAACAAGCCAGTCAACACAATTGACCCTGGAGGAGTAAATACAAGTGGAATGGAAGGTACGACAAATATAATTGACCCCTAAATTAAAAACTCCCCGTTTATAAGCAAAAAAATCCTTTCAAGCAAGAAATGTTTAAATCAATCGGTTCGTAGGCTTTTAGCCTCAGAGAGGTTCTAAACGTGTTGGCCAGTCCCAGCTAGGAAAAGACCGAAAAATAGGCAAAATTAATTTATTAATCTAAAGAGATATTTAAACTGACGAAGTTTGAGACCACTAAATTCTCTATGGTATACTCGAGGTAATGGAAAATATAAATTCTACTTCTCAAGAAAAAATAATTAACCCACTAAATCATCAAACTCTCTCGTCATCTCCAGAAAACTTACCACCAATCAAGAAAAAAACAAAAATAACTCTTCCTATATATTTAATAATTTTCTATTTTGTCTTGCCCTTTCTTGGAATTTTTATTCCCAAAGTGGGAGGAATTATTTTTGGTTTACTTATTTCCCAAGGTTTTATTTTACATAAAATTTCTTTCCTTTCTTGTAATAAATTTTTAGACGATGGTTTATGTGGTGGTATAGTCATGACAATCAATATTATAATATTGATTGTCATTTACCCAACCATACTTTTTTTGATTGGCTCAAAAATAGATAAGAAAATCAAACTAACAGAAAAATCCTTAACCAAATCACCAATAAGGAAAAAAATGATCATTCTGATTTCTTTTTCTATAATAGTTTTATTATTGGCTTTCTACATAATAAAATATACTCGGCCACAAATGCCTAGCTACATTGTCACTCAAAAAGTACTTGAAAAATCAAGTGATGTTCGTATTCCTTTTGAAAGTAGTTATAATAATTTTTTATTTGGCGGTCTTTGGGGTTTCAAAAATGATAAAGGACAAGTAGTAATTCCCGCAAAATATCGGTCTGTTGAAGAATTTGATAAAGAATTTAAGGGAATGGCCGTAGTTTCTGACATCAATGAAAATAATAGGGGTGTCAGTCAAGGAGCCATAGACAAAATGGGTAATATTACTATTCCAATTAAATATAGATTTGATTTCTATTCTGAACTAAGTGAAGATTTATTCCAAGTGCTGTTATCGGAAGAATATCATAAAGACAAATTAGGATATATGAATACAAGGGGAGAATTAATAATTCAACCGGAATTTAGTGTAACTGGAACGGAATTTAGTGGAACTGGAAAGTTCCTTAACGGCAAGGCCAAAGTTGCCACCACACCAACTGACTATCCTATTATTGACCGCTCAAAAGCAAATTATTCATTTTTTTGTATCAATAACAAAGGTGAAAAACTTTTCTCAATAACCGAAGCACAATTTCTTAGTCCATTGGCTTGTGATACTATTCAAGATTAAAAAATTTAGAATCGTCCATCACCTCAATATTTTCACTTTTACTCTATTGTAGTTTTTTTAAGAAAATTTAAACTCTTCTCATAAACTTCCCTCGGATGAACCCTCAAAGTAAGCTATAATCTCTACGAACCTGAAGTCTTCGGTTATAATGATAGAAAGGTTCAAGACCACGTAGCTCAACTCGTTAGGAATAGCACCGTAAGTATGGGATAGAAGGGGCCCAGACCAACCTGCTCAACTTATTAAGAATAGCACCGCAGGCAGTCGATCCGTTATAATAATAGAAAAGCGTTAGACTAATATACTAACCATGAACAAGAATAAATTTATAGTTACTTTTGCAGGACCAATTGGAAGTTCTAAAACCCCCATCGCTCATTATTTAAGTTGTAATTTTAATCTTCCAATTTACAACAATGATGTCGTGAGAATAGAAGTAACAGAAGATCTTTTATCTTTCAATAAAGAAGAACACAAGAAACGTCGAAATATTCGAATAAAAGAAATTCTTAATAATGGAGATTCATTTATTTTAGATGCCAGTGTAGATAGAGAATGGAAAAATTATATAGATGATATTAATAAATCAGGATATAAAGTTTTCATAATTAGCCTTGACTTAAGTAAAGAACTTCTACTTAAACTTTATAAGGCCAAACAATATAATGAAGTAGTTGGGAAAGTAGATAAGTCTATAGAAGATCATAACAATTTTCTTGAAAAATTTGGAGGCTTTGTAAACCTACGTATTACTGATCAGAATTTTAGCAAACGTCTTGAACTTAGCTCAAAAAAGCTTAAAGAATGGTTAAAGCAACTTTAATTTATAAAGATAGAATGTTTCTAGATCGGTCTATTCAACTCGTCAGGAATAGTACCGTAGGTATGGGATAGAAGGGGTCTTGACCAACCTGCTCAACAAATTCAGAAATTACAGCCTAAACATCTTCTCCTTAATAAACCCCCATTAAAATGTTAAATTAGACTTGTGTTTATAAAATATAATAAAAACCCAATTATTACCCCCAATTGTAAATTAAGCTATGAAAAAGAATGCACCTATAATCCCTGTGCCGTTACTCATCAAAATAAAATCTTTCTTATTTATCGAGCTGAAGGCATCTACGGTGGCTATATTTCTCGACTCTGTTTAGCTATTAGCAAAGATGGCTTTCATTTTACTAAATATAAAAATAATCCCATCATCAAACCAGATAGACCAGAAGAAAAAAGAGGCTGTGAGGACCCTCGTATAACTAAGATTGGCGACACTTTCTATTTAACCTACACCGCCTTCGAAGGCTATAAAAATCATCAAAATAAAATCAATCTCTCCCTAGCTATATCAAAAGACTTGATTCATTGGCAAAAAAAAGGAATTATTTTAAAAGATATAAAATCAGGCTATATTTACCCTAAAAAAGTCAAAGGGATGTATCTAATGTTCGTTGGTGATAAACAAATAAAAATAGCTAAATCTAAAAACCTTATAAATTGGCAATTAGAAGAAAAACCATTATTATCCCCAAGAAAAAATAGTTTTGACAGTAAGCTTGTTGAAGTAGGCCCGCCTATTATTGAAACTAAAAATAGGCTTATTATGATATACAATTCTGCTGATAAACTAAACAAATACTCTGTCTCTTATATTATTTTAGATAAGCAAAACCCAACAAGATTAATTTATCGAAGTGATGAGACTTTAATAATCCCTTCGGAACAATTTGAGCTTTTTGGGAAAGTTAACAATGTTGTTTTCGCTGAAGGATTAGTAAAATTTAAAGGAAATTATTTTTTGTATTATGGTGGTGGTGACAAATGTGTAGGCGTAGCTACATTTAACGGAAAAGACTTATCAAATTATTTTCGTCAGTTTGATAAAAAGTCGTAACATAGTTGCATACTCCCAACTTATAGGTATAAAAATTGTTTAAGGTAAGAAGTGCTTAAATCAATTGGTTCATAAGGTTTTAGCCACGAAAAGGTTCTAAACGTGTTGGCCAGTCCCAGCCAGATTGTAAAAGCACACAACCGTACCTTCACTGTCTACACTCTTAAAAAAACTTAGAACTTTATATCTGATAAAATTTAATTGAGTTATAATAATAGAAAGGTCTTAGGCCAACCTGCTCAAATTTTTTAAACTTCTTTTATGTTAAAATAATCACAGATGAAAATTATAAAGAGTAAAATCTCTATTAATGAACTAAAAAAGATGGCGGAGATGATGTTTGGCAATTTAGTCAAAGCGGTCGTTGATATAGATAAAGAAATCATGGCGGTTAATGGAGAGCTACATTCTGATGAAGAAGCTTTACTTTTGGAAAAAAATTCCAAACAAGAAAACCTCTGGGGAATAAATATCTACCCAGAAATTAAAGGCGATGATTGGATTGAATTTGATTCGATGATTAATCTTCGCCCTTCTTTAAAAAATTTCAGTCGTGTTATTGATAACCCAAATATTAGAAAAAAAATAATAAAAATTGTCAATAAATTAATAGCCAGATGAGATATCAACATCAAAAATTAGCCTCCGGCGGATGGGAAAAACTAAATTTTTTTGAACAAATGGCAAATATTGGCAGTGAAGTTGAAAGAAGTATTACCTGGAAAAATAAAAATAAGGGGACCCTTGTTTCTCGCTCCACTCAAAATAATGATTTATATAGCCAAAAGGCGATTGAAAGAGCTTTCGAACTTCTAAATCTAACGATTGCCAGCCAGCAAAAACAAAAAAGACTAAAGGAACTAACAAGATTACGCGAAGTACTCGTTGATTATTTTTTTGGTCAAAACCAATATTCCTCAACAAACAAGCTTTGGCAAAAATATTTTTATGCTTTCAATTATGCGGCGATGAAGTCACGCTCTTTTTGAAATAAAGTAAGTTTAAAAGAGTTTTAATAATGTTAAAAATCAAAGACGAGGGAATAATTTTAGAGAAAACAAATCTGGAATTTGAAAATAAGGCTGTTTTCAACCAGACCTGCATCCAAGTGGATGATATTACTCATATATTCTATCGGGCAATTAACCATAATGATATTTCTTCCAAAGGTCTGGCTCCAGGTACTTCTTCGGGAAAGGAAAGAATGACAGTTGTTGGAGAATAAATATTAGTATAAATAAAAAGAGGGAAAAGCATACCCCAATGTCGTCATAAAAGATTTCAATCTTGAAAGAAGATTCAATCAAAAACGCAAAATTACTTACAAAAATATATATTAAAATTGATTTAAAGCTTCCCTTGCAACAATGCCAATTAAATCTTTAAAGCCTTCGGGATTTACTTGATAAGTAATTGCTAGCGCACCGGTAAAAATAATGACTGCCAACCACCTGGTATATCTTCCACGGGTGCGAACAAACAAAATAATCGAAAGAATAGCCATTATTGCTGGGAATATTGCTTTCAAATCCCCAAAAGTTACATAATAACCGGCTACATACTCGCCTTCGGTTCCTAAAAATTCAGCTAAATTAAAATTAATCTTAAAAATTACCAGGATAAATTCTAAGATAATGACAATTAGCATGGTCAAGGAAGCCCATTTAGTGGATTTCCCTTCTGTCCTGTAAACTTGGTAAATTACTGCTGGCAGTAAAAAGCCCAAAATATAAAGGACGTTTTTCTGCCAAAATCCCAAAACAATGCCAATGACAAGAAGAACTGAAATGGCAATGCATATTGCTGTTGCGTGTTTTGTTGGTTTCGCCATAGGTTTTATTTAATTTATTATATTATTTATTTATTTATTAAGTCAATCTCTGAATATTTAAAAACTTTCTAAACCGACCTGCTCAACCAAAAAACTAAGTTTGTTTACCATAAGCGCAATTACTTACACTGAAGATAATTCTAATCTCCCAGCTCAAATGAACTAATAAGGGCTTTTAACTTTTCAAGACTATCCCAATCATTAATAGATATAGGTAGAATTTGTTTTTTTGTTTTTTTCAAAATATTAAGGCAAAGACTTATCTCTTTTTCTGATTTTAGGTCTGTTTTGGTAAGAAGAATTATTTCTCGTTTGTCCATTAACTTTAGATTAAATTCTTTTAGTTCATTTCTAATAGTTTGGTAATTTTTTACAAGATCATCAGTTTCACAAGAGATGCAATGAAATAAAAGGGAAACCCTTTCAATATGTTTCAAAAACTTAATTCCCAAACCTTTGCCCTTAGAAGCTCCCTTGATAAGTCCAGGAATATCAGCAATGATTTTTCCATTTAGCTCTCCAAGATTGGGTTCAAGGGTTGTAAAAGGATAATTGTCAATCTTAGGTTTGGCAGAAGTAAGTTCTTTGAGCAGGCTGCTTTTGCCTGCGTTAGGAAAACCGATTAACCCATAGTTAGCAATCAACTTAAGGTTAATTTCCAAATCTTTTTGCTGACCTTTAAGTCCGCTTTGAGCATATAATGGCGTTGTGTTGGAGCTGGACCGATATTCAAAGTTCCCTAAACCACCCGAACCTCCACTACATAGTCGGAAATGATCGTCTTTTTTAATTACTTCGAAAATTTCATTAGTGTCTTTGTCAGTAATAACCGTACCAATAGGCAATTTTATTTCTAAATCCTCAGCGTTTCTCCCATTTTTTTTATTTGCCATTCCATCTTGGCCACTTTCGGCTTTGATTTCAGTATTTTTAGTCAGATTATTAAGAGCATAAATATTTGAGGTGGAAGAAACATAAATACTTCCACCCTTACCGCCATTGCCACCATCTGGGCCTCTTCTATTCTTATAAAAAGAGACTTTACCATTGCCACCATTGCCGGCTATAAATTTAATATTAATCTCCGTAATAAACATAATTTTTAGAATATAACCTTCCTGTCTATATTCTACATGATTATTTAAAGCAAACTAGCAGAAAGAATTATTTTTAAAATGAACCTATCTATAAACTCCAATAAGATATATAATTTAAGACACTAACCACATAGAAATATTCCTTCCCCTTTAATATTTATTTTGTGTCTTATTAGAAAGATTTTATTATGAACCAAATCACAATATTTGATGTGTTGGTTGTCTACTCTGAAAGAATGGCCAAAAGTGCCAGTTCTTTATCAAAAGACATTACCACACCATTCTCTAAAAAATCTATTAATAAAAGCTATAATCTAGTTTATAGTTATTTTTTAAAAACCTGCCAAAAAAATAATTTAAAAGCAACTTTTACAACATCTGCTGATATTGTAGGTGCGGGAAAATGCCGAAGTTATTGGCTTTTCGAAAATGAAACTTGGATAAAAATTCAAAAACCAGGATTTTCGAAACTGATTTTTGACAAATTCTCCCCGACAAGTAAAGGAATAAAAGCAAAACGTAATTTACTTTTTTCTTCAAGAAGAGTCAAACCTTTTAATAATCCATACCTTTTTAATCTTTGTTTTGACAAACAAAAAACTTACGATAAATTCCATAAATTCTCTATTCCCACAGTAACTATTGATGATAGTACAAAAAAAGAAGTTGATAAAAAGTGTAAGGCGCTAAAAGAAAAAATAGCCAGGCATATATACAAAGACGATTTTACCGAGGAAATCATAATGAAAGACAGATTTGGAGCTGGTGGGAGAAATATCTACAAATTTAAAGCCACTCAATCCAATATGATGATCGCGTCAATGAAAAAACATAAAAAGATCTCATTTATTATTCAAGCATTTGTAAAATTTGATAAAGGTTTCAGTTATCAAAACTCTTCAAATTCAACCGACATTAGGTTAATATACCTTGGAAAAAAGATTATTCAAACATACACAAGAATGGCGAAGAAAGGGGACTTCATATGTAATGAACACAAAGGTGGAATATTAAAATACATGCCAAAGAATAAAATCCCTTCGAAAGTGATAGCATTTTCTAGAAATATTGCTAATATTTTGGGTAAAAGATCTTCTCTGCTTGCTCTTGACTTTATTATTAGCAATAACGGTAATATATATCTTTTAGAAGCGAATACTGGACCAGGATTGGATTGGAATTTATCAATCAAGGAAAACGAAATTGAATCTAAGAAACTAATAAGGATTATTATAAAAGAAATAGAAAGAAGGATTAATTCGTCAAAAAAATACTTCTAAAAGAAAAGCTATAGTAGTTTCAGTAAATATTCCAATGATTAGTGAATACCCAGTATCAATAAATAGATTAACGGCGATAAGAACTACTTAATTTTTTTGTAAATTAACAGTTTCATTTTTTATAATGTCTCATTTGTCTCGTTTAGCCTCGAAGTGATACACTTAGAACACTGAGTTATAATAATAGAAAAGTCTTAAACCGACCTGCTTAGTATATAAATTTTTTATGATAAATAAATGTTCTCAGTGTGGCCTTTGCTGTTGTTTATTTTTAGTGAATTTAGACGAAAAAGAATACCAGTCAGGTAAATACAAAACTCAGTTTGAAGAATTTGGTTTGATTGATGACTTCCACAAGGCAGTCGCGTGTGGGGCAAACACTCTCAAACAAAAAGAAAATGGCGATTGCATCTATCTTAAGAAAAACAAATGTTCTATTCATAAAATTAGGCCCCAAGCTTGCAAAGAGTTTCTTTGTACCTCAAAATTGAAAAAATTCAGAAAGATGATTGAACAGATTAAAAAGAGGCGAGCCAGTTTGAAAAAAAGAAAGAATTAAAAGCTTCTAAATCAATCTAATTCAACAAAAATTCCAGAAACTTGACAAT
>Ga0265594_1003664_pt1 | contig 10082 bp, 12 predicted proteins | sample saktaG_11_FD_190147 | JGI IMG/M metagenome (GOLD analysis project Ga0265594, IMG submission 190147) | Saline water microbial communities from Sakinaw Lake, British Columbia, Canada - sak_2011_5_24_80m | ecosystem: Environmental > Aquatic > Non-marine Saline and Alkaline > Saline ... | reverse complement strand
GATGAAGCCATACGAGCGACAACAAGTGGAATTGGATCGGGATACTCTATAACGCTTATAATACTGTCATCTGGAGCATAAGTACCAGTAACAATAGTAAGCACTACCGTCTGTATATCTGGGACAGACTCAATGACTGTCGTTTCATAAGAATTTCTATTCTGAAGCCGACAAAGCTGCCCTATCATGAACGCACCAGAGTCTAGAACAGAAGCACTCACGCTAGACCCGGGAGAAATCGTTCCCGTCAATTCTGTTTCAAAACTCTTGATACGTCGAAGGGGACAAAGGTAAAATGGTCTCAAACGAGAATCGATATACTGAGTGGCATATTGAATGTAATACCTAGCTTCATCAGGAGTTATATTAGACCTCTTGGTAGAAGCCCTTCCCGGAGTAGGCGTACCGATGTTTTGATCCCCGATAGTTACTTTTTCGGGAAGAATTCTCCGCATATCCTCTACTGTGCAATAAGCCATTACTTCGTACCTCCAATATATAGACCTAATCACCTATATATTTCGACACGAAGAAGCCGTAATCCTTTGCAAAAATAAGAGGACTTAACGGAAGTGAACTACCCATACACTAAAGATGTATGGGCTTCAATAGGATAGTCCCTACCCTTTTTGAAATCCATATTTGTAAATGCAAAGTCGATAATATTTTGTGCAGCATTGATGTCTCTATCGTGCTGAGTGTTACACTTTTTACATGTCCACTCTTTTTCATCTCTACTTAACTCATGATAGACATTCCCACAAACAGAACAAGTTTTACTGGATGGATCAAATCTTCCTATCTTTATGAAGTTCTTTCCTAACAAACCTTCTTGCGTCACTAAAACAAATAAAATTTCCTTTTTTAACCATAAAAATCACCTCTTAATTCATTATACAGATTAAGAGGTGATTTTTTCTTTATTATTTAAAAACGAATCTTATTTATTTTTTCTTTGCCAATCAGCTATAGCTCTAATACAAGCTCCCTGTGAAACGGAATAAAAAGGATTTTCAGAATGTCTTACTTGGTAAATTTTAAAAGGCATCTCAACTCTTCTAATCGCATCTTCAAATCTCTTACAAAAGCCGGGAACCATAGATGTTCCTCCTGCAATAACAACCTCTATCTCTCCATCCATTTCACTACTCTTGTCTTGAAATTCATTACAAATGTGATGAATCATTCTATCAAGCATTTCATCATAATAAATAGACAAAGCGGACTGAACTCGATCCGACATATCAATGTCATCCAAATTAAGTTTCCTCTCCTTAATCTTAATAACCTTATTTTCAGATATTCCTGTGGCCTTTGCGACCTGATTATCTAAATGATCTCCAGACTTAGTACAAGAAAATTCTACTAAACTCAACCCCTTAAATGAAAGAGAAAGATTCCACATACCTCCGCCAGCAGAACAACAAATACCACTTAAGGGAACTTCTCCGTCATCAGATTTCATAACCGGATTACAATCATATGCAATACACATAGCTTCATTAATCGCCTTGGCATCATAACCCATTTTTGTAAAGAAACCATTTAAAACCATCTTATGAAACACATTATCAATATCTTCGTCGATTGGATTTGCTGGCAAGGAAAATCTCAACGTCTCTTCTTCCACAATGGGATTTCCAATTACCGCCCTAATGATGTAAAACAATAATTCAGATGACTCTTTTAATGTCGGATTTAATATTCCATTTTTCATAGGACGTACAACTTCGCCCTTACCAATAGCATTAACTAGATTTAAAGCATCCTCGCCAACAACATAATATTTATCATTGACCTTGACAAAAAGATAGTCGCTACGTTCCAAAAGATCTGCCGACTCATCAGAAACATCTAGCGGATACAACATATCTCTATGAAAACGATTAACAAACGTCCCATCTTCTGCCTGACGAGCAACAACGATATTACTGGTCCCAACATCAACTCCGACACCGGGCTTAAACTTCATCGAACCTTCTACCTTGGAAGGCGTTTGATCCTTCTTTTCTTCTTGAGGTTTTTCTTCGCCAAAAAGGGCATCAATATCATTATCTTTGTCTTCACTCATAATTAGTCTCCTTAATTATCCAGTCCGGCCAAAAGGTCTATCGTCTGGTTAACGTTTTTACTATCTTTCTTTGTCGTTTTAACTGTACCTAAATCTTCAAAATTAGATTGGCTATTACCCCTTTGGATGACCATTGCATCTGCCAATCTCGACAAGGACTCACTACTATCAAATGTATCAGCCGAAATACTCGAAGGTGTATTAACAACGCCCCTCTTATCCCCAATAGCGCTAATTACTGCGCTCGCAATAGCATTAATGGCATCTTGATCGAGCTTTTTATCCCTACCAGATTCAACCTCTTGAATAATCTCTGTCCGCTTTTCTATTATACGTTCAATATGACGCCCCGGCTCGGGTCTTTTGCCATTAACATAATCACCCATGTCACATAATCCTCGTAGGCGGTAGGGGAGAATGCTTTTGCTTTTCTTGCCAATCGCTAAAATCCATCATATTAACATGTTTACATTGAACATTTCGGCAATAAAAACGAATCTGCTGAGCTTCAAAATCAAATTCCATAAAGGTATCTGTCTCTGAACCAACAAAAATCGTATGACATTTTGCGCACGTACAGGCTATTTTCATAATAATCCTCCAACCATTCATCCACGTTAAAGGGCTAGTCTATTATACAGCACTAGCCCTTTAAAAATTCAATTTTTACTTTTTGGAACTATAACGTTTTAGGTTGAAGACCTTTGTAGAGGCGGCTTGCTGCAAAGCGCTATTGATAAACGAGGGTAAGCTTTTGGCTCCAATTCCCTTTTGGAGTGCCTCCCTCATCTGATCATCGGTTAAGCTAGCAATAGCCTGACCATTATATCCTGATTGCCACACAGAAGGAAGGGCTTTTTGTATCATCGTGCTTAATTGCGACCTACTAAGATCTTGCAACGTTTGACCTTGAGAACTCGTTTCAGGAACACCGGGAGCAGTTTGTGTTTGCTGAGTTGTCTCTGGAGCCGGAGTACCAGCGGCGGCAGCGGGAGTACCAGCGGCAGCAGCATCGGGGGCGGTAGCGGGTTTAACAGATAATGCCCCAGAATCATCGCTCTGAACTTCATACTGCTGTCCATTAACATTAATAACTGCCATTTCCATTCCGGGATCATCTGGATCAGGAACCCACTCAATTGGAGTCGGCTTATTCTGAAACATGATTGATTGGGGTATAAGCGTCTGTTCCATAGCTTCTTCAATTTGAGCCATAGGTTGCTGAAGCGCATCAATCTGCTGACCTGTTGCTTTTTCTAACTGAGCTACACCCTGCCAAATCTTCCCAAGCTGCTGAATAAACTGTTGAGTCTTAGGGCTTTTATTAAGATATTGTAGCTTGTCTGTAAAAGCCTGTTGAATTTGAGAAAACATGGTCTGAATCTGTTCTAAACCCTTACGAATACCTCCAAGTCCCGGATCCCTTAACGCCGGAAGACCCTGTGCAGTCTTGATGAATCGTGATTGTACATTGGCTTTTCTTAGAAAACTATCACTAGCCTCTAATAGTTCTTCTATTGGAAGTTTGCCGCTTTTTATTTCTTTAGCACAACTCAGAAGAGATGTGGCAAATTTAGAAAACCCACCCGCATCAGCTTCGCCAGAAAGCCTCACTAAATCCCTAACTAATGTATTTCTATTTGACATAGTTTCTCTCCATTCCATAACTTTATATCTAGGCGGAAGTCCCGTTCTAGATTTATAGCGAGTTTTATATTCACCGTCCCTACGAGAATATAGTTCAATTAATCTCAGTATTCCCCCTACATTCTCTTGAACTTTTTTAATCGAGTCAGGAGATGTGGCTAACCCATTTAACTCTTCTGGTGTAGGAAGAGACTTGATCATAGCCCTTATTTCATCGAGAGCTTCAGGGTCCACGAAAGCTAAATTATTCATCCTTAACGAATGAATAACCGCTCGCAAATTCTGCATTGCTACTGCTAGTTCATCAACCTCTGGCATTTCAACCCCTTACATTCTGGGAACAGTTGGAACACTAAGCGAAGATGGACGGCGACTTTCAGAAACACTCCCAGAAGGCACTTCAACGCTCTTCTCGGTCTTCTCGATCACCTCTTCGCCTTCTTCCTCTACGGCTCCTTCTTCCATCTCACCCCTGCTATTTCTTATGGCTCCTATACCACCTCTAGCCATTTCGAATAAAACCTCATACATCTGATCCATCTGACCTAGAAAATCTGAAATCTTACTCGCGTTTTCTGTCATTTCTTGAGCAGCAGCACACTCTTCTATTTTATCTTCAAACTCTGCCAACTCTTGTATGAGCTTAAATATAGCACCCAAACTCCCACCCTTTTTTCGTGCCTTCTCTGATACCTTCACAAAAATATCTTGATATTTTTCTTGGTATTTCGCCTGCATATTACTCTCCTTTATTCTTTTCTGTACTTAATTCTTCTCTAATAATAGATCCTACCCTAGGAAAATCTGCCGTCGTCTTAAATGCCTCTTCTCTATTCTTTTTAACCCAATCAAGAGCCCTCCAAGGACTATAAATCGCCATCTTATTAACCTTTTTTACCAAATCAGGAAAACTCAACCTGTAAGCCCAATAATCATCACCTATTTTAAATTGTACAAAATAAGCACCCTGAAAAGTCAAACTACCTAAATACGTAATCTCCGTTTGAGCTTTCTTGTACCAATTCATTATATAGCCGCCCGATGCTTTTTCTCAACAATCTTCTTCTTTAAACTATCCATTTGATCTTTATATTTTTTCCACTCTTGTTCAATCTTCTCAAAACGTTCAATCTTACGTTGAAGCGATGTGAATATAGTCTGTTGTTGCCAAAAACGTCTTTGTCCAATATTCAGAGAGTCAATCTTACTAGTTAACTTATCCATATTAGACTCTAACTTCTTTATCTTCTTCTCGGCAGCATTGAGATCTTTCTTTAGAATCTTGACATCCTGATCGGAAGAAGCTGCAACAACATAAGGCATACTTCTTTTAAAAGGTTCTGTAATACTATTCTCGGGAAACACCTTTTTTGCTATTTTAATTATTTTCATACAATTGCCCCTTATTCATTCAGGGACAATTAGTCGAAATCCTCTTATTTTCTACCAATATAACAACAATCATATTTTTCATTATTATTTTTTTTTCTATTATACTCAACTTGTGGAACCTTAAATAATCTATAGTTAACCTTTTGAAACAATCCTTCCATTATAGACTTACTATCTTGTCCAAAATTAACCTTACCATAATCACTGGCAAATATTATCATCAAACCATTATCATTAAGTAAATCATACGCCCCCTTCAATACAGGTTTAAGCCACAAATTTATCCACTGATTATAATTTGGATATTTAAGATAACTTTGATCGGAATTTTTGGCATATAGCTCCTTATCAAAATAGGGAGGGCTAGTCATAATAACATCATATCGATCATTAAGACCAAGAATCACGTCTTCCGCACAACCGCAAACGAAATCAGCCTCAAAACTTTTAGAATTTAAAGCTGCATGTTTTTTTATAATTTGCAATATTTTATTATGACTATTTATATTACTCATTAACGGATCTATCCCCATATAATATTTAATTTTACCACTCGCATAGCTTCCAATAAATCGTCCACCAAACCCACAAGAGAAATCTAAGAGTTTAGAATTGAAATTAATATTTAAATCACATAGAACCGATTTAGCCCATATAGGTGGAAATAACCCTACAGACCTGTTATTTTTATATGTTTTAAATCCAGATCGTATTGACGCAATGGTATCTTTTTCGGCATATTTTAAAGTTCTTCTTATACTATCTATGAGTAAATTATCATCCTTAAATATTTCAATTGGAGACAATGATCCCTTAGCTCCCATTTCATAAATTTGCGGACATAAATCAGAACATATTTTAATACCAATAGGAGAATACGCCAATCTATTATCGACAAAAGATATATTTCTAGAGCAAAGACGTTCTAATATATCAACATATGCATTATCGTCAACTACATCGGGATACGGGAAATCTTTTTGCCGCATCTGACGAAACAAAACCTTAGCTCTAACTATTTCGTCTTCACTGTTTCCTGAATTATAAAAGCGACCATCGCTCCCCCTTATAGACCTCCCATTTTTGCCGCACAACTGAGCCGCCTTATAGTCTCTAGGTTTTATTTTATACATATTCATATATTTTGACACTGTTAGTCTATGAACACCTAAGGTTTCAGCTATTTGTTGCTGCGTCAATCGATCTTCATAATAAAGCTTCTTTAATTGATTCTTAGTTATGTTAGAATCTATATTATTGGACAGAAAAAGATCCCTAGATTTTCCCGGCAATTTATACCACATAAAATCAGGCATATGAGGCTCAACCATACAAACAAAATCCTTAAAACTATCATCGGATATAACTAAATTACACTGATAATATTTTCCCCTCTTTATCTGATGAACATTACTACGTATGCCAAATTTATCTATTAATAATTTCTTCAATAAATAATTTTCTTCTTCTGTAAAACTATTAGTGGCAAAAGAAAAACAAGACAAGGTTTTATTCTTATAATTTAAACTCCCATCATCCATAAACCAAATCGCTATAGACAATTCGTCAACATGAGAAAGCCACCAATCATTAACTGTTTTTTTAGGAATATAGATCTTGTTCCTCCATTCAAATAAATCTTTTCTACTTTCCGAAAGAAGATTATAGGTAATATAACCATGTTTATCCACATATGGTTTAGGAGGTGAGGGAAAAATGCTTTTCAATTCTCCGTATAACCAATTTATATATTCTTTTTGTTTATCACTATGAGATATAGAAAGTACCCTTCGATCTGAAGTTTTACCCTTAATAGAGGCATCTCCGATTAAAGATCCCGCTATTATAGATATCTGTCGAGTCGTTAAAGGCTTTTGGGGGGTCTCCAAATACCTTCTTTGCTGACAATTAATGCCTTTTATACCCCATTTCTTTCTATAGCCCGAAATAGTCACATAATGACATTGGAATTTTTCAGCTATCTGGAAATCTGTCAAATTCTGGTTTAAATATAAATCTGTAAGAATATCTTTGGTAAGCGAGCTTGTCTTCATGTTGTAACTCCATAATTTTGTATAATATTATTCCATCTATATTATACAAAATTATGGATGAACAACAAGGTTTTATTTTTTAACCCAATAGAATCAGTCCAAATGAGGACTTATGCATTGGTCTTGTATAAATAACGAAACCAGCGAGAACGTCCCCCGGGTAGTGTGTATTCGGGTGTAACGTACAACATAGTAGGTGGCAATTGCTTTTTGATATTCTTAGCTGTTTCCTGCCATATAGACAAATAATCTGCTAAGAGGGACTGTAGATTTGCGATCACCTGTTGTGTTCTCTCAAAAGCATCTGGGCTACCGAAGATGATAGCTTTCTCTTGCCAGTTTAATCCAAATATTAACCTACGAATAGCCGTAATAGCCGCCCATATAATAACTGCCGGATCCCATGTAGAAGGCATTGAATCTAGTGTCTGGTACGTCCAACTAGCGGGGGGAGTAGCATTCATCATTTGCAACCCTAGCTTTAAGAAGGACAAAATTTCCATTTCGCTAAAGTATGCAAAATTATACGCAACATTAACACTATCTTCAGGAGACATAAGGCGATCAAAGAATATTCTACCATTATAATCTACATACCATCCGTCATCTACCTTCCTTGTATTCAAACGGACAATGGGCTTGGGCTCTCTATTCCAGTTATTGTAGGCTAATGAATATATAGTAGAAAAATAGCTAGTTCCTTTTTCAAAACTATCATAAACAATCGTAGCCGGTCCAGTTCCACTAACCTTAAGGAGTGTTCCCGAAGGAGCTGGATCGCCCGTTCCAACAGCAGTCAGAATTGGTCTATATCCCCAAGCCGTTGTAGTAGTTGTTGTAACGATTTCTTCTGAACTTGTTGAAGAAGACACATTACCGTCAGATTCACTAGACATGGAAGAAGAAGAGGAAGATTCTGAAGACGATGAAGATGATGAATCCACAGAACTACTCGAACTTGAACTACTTGAACTATTACCTTCGCTTTCCTGACTGGACGAACTACTAGACACATTAGGTGCTAAATCCTGCCATACTGTAAACTTCTGACCTCCAGAGAAATATACATCATCAGCAGAAACATAATATATATCGGCGTCAAGAGTAAAGTAATAGTATGTCTTATTTCTTGTCTGTTGGTTTTCTTGCTGAATTCGCATTGCCTGTTCGAAATAGACAGGAATATGCATAGCTTCGAAAATAAACTCATTAGAAAGATCAATCATTAACTGAGCGGCACGATTGGAAATCTTATGGCTAATTGCAGGACTTACAAAATTAATATACGAATTTATATTATGCACTTGGAAATCAAGTACAAGCTCAGTTACCCCAGATGTCACAGACCATTGAAACGTCCATCTATCGTAGTAGGTTCCTAGTGGTAAGTCGGCTGGAACATACCAATCTGCGTACCATATTCCGGTATTCTCTATATTGGCAGGAATGGTAGCTAATACAGTAACTCCGTCCGCATCAACAATCTCTACTAGAGGTTGTCCGGCAGGATTAGCGAGCACTCCATTACTATCGAACTCACAATACAGACGAACTATCTCATTTTGTAGGGCATCTCTTCTAGTTTGAATAGACATGGGTTATTATCTCTTAATTGCAAAGTTATTTTTAGACTTTACCCCATCCTGTTTTGGCTCTTAGTGCAAATTGGAGTTCTCTAATTAGTTCTGTATCTTTAGGATCTGCTTTTTCTCCTTTTTCTCTTTTTTTATCGTTTCTTTCTTTAGCTTTATTTAATTTCGATGTTAATTCTTTTTTTGAATAGCCTTTCCATTTACCTTTTTCACTTTCTGGGGTTTCGGTTTCGGTATCCCATTTAGCTTTTTTCATCCAACCAGCTTTTTTGCCGATATCTTTCCATTCTTTTTTGGATATCTTAAGTTTGGATTTACTATTTGCTATTTTGATTAATTTCATATTTCCTCTATCCCTAAAGTCGATAAAATATCCGTCCTCAAAATCCAAGCCTCTTCGTCACCACTATCAGAAAGCCTTCTAAGAAAGGTGGTCATCTCCTCGGGATGGATCAGACATTTTCCAGTCTGATTATCGAATGTTGAACGAGTAAATCCTTCCAAATAAGAATCTATGCCTTGATTAACCACATTTGCAATTACCGACCATTCATTTTGGTTTTTGATATGCATTGGATAACCACCGGGAGTTTGTTTCGTCACTTTTTCTTTGATAATTTCTTCAGGAGTTGTACCATATGAAAAACTCTGATAAGAATCTTCGTCATCAATCGTTTCCTGAGCCAATGTAAAACGCTTCAGATTGAATGCCTGCTGTTTCTTAACCTTTTTGACGCATCTCTCAAACTTCTCTGGGTCCTTATCTTTTTCAACTGTCGTATTACAAACTGCCCATGGATTAGGGTCCCAATCTTTCTTCTTGCCTTTTGCCTCTACAATTTCACAGCTACAAGCCTTTTTCTTCGACTTATTCTTCGACTTATTCTTCGACTTATTCTTTTTACGCTTCTCAACGGTCTTTTTGACAATATCTCTATCCATTTCATACCCCTTGCACTCTGGAAACATTTGAGTATCAAGATGTCCCTTAGGAGACTTAAATCCGCCGCAATCATTTGATGAGAGTTTAATAATTTTCATTAGACCATAACCTCATAAACCGCTGTCCAATCTACTCTAACATTAACGCCGCTATTGGTTGTAATACGAACAGCCTGATCTATCGACAAAGTATGAATATCGTCATGATAACGATCTGTATCTGCCGAAGCAACTTCATCTATAATAGGAGCTTCTGCATCTAATCCAAAAACTTCCGTATCGTTCGTAATACTAGCGCCATAAGCGGCAGTCGTTACATTAAATCCGAATAAATGACCTGCAATACTATCTCTCGTTCTTAGAGTCTGTCTCACATTAACATTT
>Ga0265594_1003662_pt1 | contig 10083 bp, 8 predicted proteins | sample saktaG_11_FD_190147 | JGI IMG/M metagenome (GOLD analysis project Ga0265594, IMG submission 190147) | Saline water microbial communities from Sakinaw Lake, British Columbia, Canada - sak_2011_5_24_80m | ecosystem: Environmental > Aquatic > Non-marine Saline and Alkaline > Saline ... | reverse complement strand
AAAGCAAAACAATCAAATTTGCCAAAAGAAAATATTGAACGAGCGATTAAAAGAGGCACTGGTGAATTAGGCGGGGCAAGATTAGAAGAAATAATTTATGAAGGTTTCCTTCAAAATAAAATTCCAATTATTATTCAAGTTTTAACTGATAATAAAAATCGCGCAGTTGCGGAAATAAAACAGATTTTAGAAAAATCTGGGGGAGCAATTTCGGGACCCGGCGCTGTGGCATGGCGATTTAATAAATTAGGAGTAATTAAAATTGAAGAATTTGATAAAAATGAATTTGAAAAAATAGAATTAAAATTAATTGAATCAGGCGCTGAAGATATTAAAATTAGTGATAAAAAAATTTTAGTCTATACAAAACCTGAAAATTTACAATTAGTTAAAGAAAATTTAGAAAAAGAAAATGTAAAAATTAATTCAGCGGAAATTGAATTTGTCCCTAAAGAGAAAATTAAAATTTTAGATGAAGTAGAAGAAAAAATACAAAAAATATTTAATCAATTAGATGAAAATCAAGATGTTGTAAATTATTATACTAATTTAGCCTGATCCACCTTCGTTCTTTAAAAACTCTTTAACACTACGGCGGACAGGTTCTAATTATTTTCACAAACAATATGATTAAAGAGAAACACAAAAATTTACCCGCCGGAGCGATAAAGGATTGTTGTGGAGCGCAGGCGGGAAGTAAAATTATTTTAGGAATTGACCCTGGTTACGCTCGCGCTGGTTGGGCAATTTTAGAAAAATCAGGACAAAATTTAAATTTAATAAAATATGGTTGTATTGAAACAACAAAAGAAACAGAGCACGCAGAACGGTTAAAAATTTTAAATTTTGAATTAAATAAAATTATTAAAAAATATAAACCAGAAATTTTAGCGATTGAAGATTTATTCTTTTTTAAAAATTTAAAAACTGCGATTAAAGTTGCTGAAGCGCGAGGAGTGATTTTAATGACTGGAATTAATAATAATTTAAAAATTAAAGAATTTACGCCTTTGCAAATCAAACAGGCGTTAACTGGTTACGGTCGCGCTGATAAAAATCAAATTCAACAAATGGTTAAAATGATTTTAAAATTAAAACAAATTCCAAAACCAGATGACTCGGCTGACGCTGTTGCTGTGGCAATTTGTTGCGCTAATTCTTCCAGTCTGTCAGGCTAAAAAAATATGAATAAAAAACAAATAACTCAACTAATTCAAACCAGCAAAAAAGTCTTTCAAGATGTTTCTTTGCCAAATGGCGCGATTATTGCGGCAAATACTGACTTGCCATATTATCCAAAACGCGCTGCTAATTATCATTTTGTTTGGCCAAGAGATGCAGCTTACATTTGTGTAGCTGCGCAAAAAGTAGGAGTGCAAATTCAAGAAAAATTTTTTGACTGGCTGATTGATCGACCAGAAAGATTTAAAAAAGAAAGTCTACTTTTTCAAAATTATTCACCAAACGGATTGCTACATCAAGGGCATTTTCAGCCTGACCAAGCTGGCGCGGTTTTGTGGGCAATTTATGAATATTATAAACAAGATTTATCAAAAGCTATGAAATATGAAACTTTAATTCGCAGATTAGCTGACGGTTTAGCAAATGACTGGCACGACACACATTTTTTTCACCACACAGTTGATCTTTGGGAAGAAGGAAATCGCCATACTTCTTCAGTTTATAAAAACAATCACACTTATTCTTTAGCGTCTTGCTCTCGAGGATTATTATTGGCAAATGAAATGATTAAAAATGATAATTGGAAAGAAAAAGCAGAACAAATGATTAAAAGAATTGATTTTAATTATGATGAAAAAGCAAACAGATTTTTACGAAATAAAGGAGATGAAGTAGCTGATTTTAATGTTGATGCTTCTTTGCTTGGTTTAGTCTGGCCCTTTAAAATTATTAAATATAATGATCCGCGCATTCTTGAAACAATTAAACAAACTGAAAAAGAATTAGTTATTTATGGAGGAGTTCATCGTTATGAAAATGATATGTATGATGGTGAAGGTTCCGGGCAAGAAGGATCTGGCGCTTGGCCTTTATTAAATTTTTGGATGAGCATTTATTATTCAATCGTTGGCAATAAAGAAAAAGCAAAAAAATATTTTAATTGGGTTTTGAACAAATTGGAAGAAGACGGCTACGGAAATTATATTCCTGAACAAATTTTTGAAGATACAAAACGCAAAGGAGTTTATCCTTTGGCTTGGAGCCACGCAATGTTTGTGTTGGCTGCTGAAAAACTTTATCCAGAATTGTTAAAATAAAAAACTCAACTTAAATTTCAGGTGAGTTCTTTGCTAAAAAATATGTTTAACTCTAAAATAAAAATTGCATCAATTTCAGCAGAAGTTGACCCTTATTCAAAATCAGGGGGTCTTGGCGATGTGGCGCGTTCGCTTCCAAAAGCTTTAAAAAAACAAGGACATGATGTAATTGTCGTGACTCCGTTTTATGGTTCAATTATTAATCCAGAAAAATATAATTTAAAAAAAATCAAAGAAAATGTAACAATTATTATTGATAACAAAAATAAAGAAAAAGTTAATTTTTGGCAAGGTGAATTAATGGAAAATTTACCAATTTATTTTATTGAAAATGAAAAATATTTTTCTAATAAAAAAGAGCTTTATGGTTCTAGCCACGAAAATGCAAGATTTTTGCTTTTTGATTTAGCTGTTTTAAAATTATTAATAAAAATAAAATTTAAAGCAGATATTGTTCATTGTCACGATTGGCATACTGGTTTAATTCCATATTTTTTAAAACGCGATTTTAAAAATTCTGAAACACTAAAAAATACTGCTTCTGTTTTTACAATCCACAATTTAACTTTCCAACTTGGACGCAATTGGTGGGAAATTTCTGAAAAAGAAAGAGATAGTGGAAAAAATGGCTTGCCAGAATTTGATGATCCTAAAATCGAAAATATAAATTTTGCAAAACGAGCAATTTTAAATTCTGATGTGATTAATGCTGTTTCAGAACAATATGCTGAAGAAATAATGACAAAAGATTTTGGGCAAGATTTGAATCGTATTTTAAAAAATCGTGAAGATAAAGTTTTTGGAATTGTAAATGGGATTGATTATAAAGATTATAATCCACGGCTTGATCCGGGTCTTTATAAAAATTTTGACTATTATTCAATCCACAAAAAAGAAAAAAATAAATTATATTTACAAAAATATTATGGTTTGCCTGAAAATAAAAATATTCCAATGCTTTGTATGACTTCGCGAATCGCAGAACAAAAAGGATTTGATTTAATTCGCGATATTTCTGATATTATTTTTCGTTTTGATTTGCAATTAATTATTATGGGAGATGGGGGCGAAGAAATGATAAAACATCTTAAAAAATTGCAAAAAGAAAATCCTAAAAAACTTGTTCACATATTTTTTACAGGTGAAGGCAATCAAAATTTAATTAGTAATTTAAAAAAATCAAATACTCCTGAAATTTTTTACAAACCAAACAATTTAAAAGAAACTTCTATTTTTGCAGCCAGTGATTTTATTTTAATTCCGTCTCGTTTTGAACCTTGCGGATTAACACAAATGAAAAGTATGCGTTACGGTTGTTTGCCAATTACTCATCATGTTGGCGGATATATTGATACAGTAGATAATTATGATCCGCGTTACAAATCAGGAAATGGTTTTGTTTTTAAACTTTATGATTCCAGAGCAATGGTTGTTGCAATTGCGCGAGCGCTTGAATGTTACAAGCGAGAAAAAGAATGGAAACAACTTGTTGAAAAAGTAATGCGAAAATCTTATTCCTGGGAATATCCTGCTAGAAAATATATTGATTTATTTAGAACAGCAATAAAATTAAAAGTCGCCTAACCCTTCTTCGCTTATGAACTGGATAAATATTCTACACTTCTACCAGCCACCAACTTCTTCAAAAGAACAAATTGATGAAGTTGTTAAATCCTCATATCAACCGTGGGTTGATTTTTTAAATAAATATAAAAAAGTAAAAATTACTGTAAATTTTACAGGATGTTTAACTCAAAAACTTTTTAGTTTAAATTATAAAAAATTATTAAAAGATTTTGCAAAAATTGCAAAACGCAAACAAATTGAATTTTTAGAATCAGCTGCTTTTCATCCAATTTTGCCTTTGCTTCCTGAAAAAGAAATCATTAAACAAATTAAAATTAATAATAAAATTAATAAATTGCATTTTGGAAAAATTTACAAACCAAAAGGATTTTTTTTGCCAGAAATGGCTGTGTCAGATAAAGTTTTGAAAATTATTAAAAAATTAGGATATAAATATATTATTCTTGATGAAATTTCTGTAAAAGACAGTGATAAAAATAAATTTAATAATAATATAAAATATAAAACAAAAAATAATTTAGAAGTAATTTTTAGAAACAGAAAAATTTCGCAAACATTTGTTCCTGAAACTGTAATAAATTTATTAGAAAAAAATAATGGTTGGCTCAATGCTCCCGCGTGGAGCCAGAGTGTGAAATCGCAACAAACAGGCTCCACCCAGAGGGATGGAGCCAACGCTCTCGATCCTACGATTATAACCGCCACGGATGGTGAACTTTATGGGCATAAATATTGGAATTGGTACCCAGATTATTCTTATTTAGCAAAAAATAAAAATATCACAACTCTTACAGCATCTGAATATTTAAAAATTTTAAAAAATACTCAAGTAGTTTCTATTCGAGATTCTTCTTGGGAATCAACAGAAAAAGAATTAAAAAATAAAATTCCTTTTGCTCTTTGGAATCATCCGAAAAATAAAATTCATAAAAAACTTTGGCAATTTGCTAATTTTGTATTAGAATTAAATTATAAAAATCAAAAAGATCCTAATCATTTTGCTTCACGATTGCATTTGGAAAATGGTTTAGTAAGTTGCTCATTTTGGTGGGCGTCAAGTAAAAATTTTAAAGAAATGTTTTCACCAATTGCTTGGGATCCTTCAATGGTTGAAAAAGGAGCCCAGGAATTATTAAATTCTGTTCGTTCGCTTGAAAAAATTAATTCTCAAGATAAACTTTTTGCTGAAAAATTATTTTCAGAAATTAGAAATTTAGTTTGGGAAAAACATTGGAATAATAAATAATTTGACAAAAAAAGTTGTTTTGTTTATAATTCAAACAGAACGATTTATATATATTGTTGTTCTATGAACAATATAACTAAAACAATATTAAATGACTGGCAAAAAAAGAAATTACCAGAAATAATCAAAAGGCAGACCAAATTAACAGATTATTTAGACTTAAAGGTAAATAAAATTGTGACTGTCAGTGGTTTTAGAAGAATAGGGAAAACCTATTTGATTTTTGACTTAATAAAAAAACTTTTAAAAAACAATAAAAAAAATGATATAGTTTATCTTAATTTTGAAGATGAAAGAATTCCACAAAAAACAGAATTTTTAACTCGACTCTTGCCAACTATAAAACAAACTTTTGGCAGATTACCTAAATTTCTTTTTTTGGATGAAGTGCAAAATATCCCAAATTGGAGCAAATGGTTGCGCCGTATTTTTGACAATGAAAATATAAAATTTTTTGTTACTGGTTCTTCATCAAAATTATCAAACCAAGAAATACCAACTGAATTGCGTGGCAGATGTTTGGAAGTAAAAATTTATTCTTTATCTTTCAAAGAATTTTTAAATTTTAAAAAAGTTAAAATTGATTTTAAAAATTTAGATTATTCTGAAACTGAAAAAGCCAAAATATTTTATAATTTAGAAGAGTATCTTTTTTACGGGGGAATGCCAGAAGTTGTTTTATCAGATGAATCAAAAAAACAAGAAATTTTACAGCAATATTTCGCTACAGTTTTAAGAAGAGATATTGTGGAAAGATTTAAAATCAAAAACGAAGAAGCGCTTAAAAGTTTGTGCCAGCTTCTTTTAAATTCAACAATTTTTTCTGCCAGTCGCCTTCAATCTAATTTAAAAAGTTCTAATTTAAAAGTAGGCAAAGCAACTTTGATTAAATATCTAAATTATTTAGAAAATTCTTACTTTTTATCATCTGTGCCTATTTTTTCCTACAAAATTAAAAATCAACTGCAATACCCAAGAAAAAATTATTTTATTGACAATGGTTTTATTAATGCTTTATCATTAAAGTTTTCAAAAGACCACGGTCGGCTGTTTGAAAACCTTGTATTTTTAGAATTAAAAAGAAAATTTTCAAAAATTGATATTTTTTATTGGCAAGACAAACAACAAAAAGAAGTTGATTTTGTGATTAAGCAAGGATTAAAAATTAAATATCTTATTCAAGTTTGTTATGATTTATCTTTTTTAGAAACTAAAAAAAGAGAAATTAATTCTCTTTTAAAAGCCAGTCAAGAATTAAAATGCAATAATTTAATAATAATTACAAATACTTGTGAAGCAGAAGAAAAAATATCCGGCAGATACGGAAAAAATAAAAAAATAAAATTTATTCCTTTGTGGAAATGGATTTTAGATTTGAAAAAAATATAAAATAATTTTATAATTAAACAAAACAAAAAACAACCCCTAATTTGGAGATGTTCTCGTGGTCTTGTTTAGAATAAGATTCCGTGAATTGATACTAAATAAAGTATATCAAATTAAAAAATAATTGTCAAATATTAAATTGTGGATAACTTTTAATAAATAATTTAAAAATATATGACTTTAAAAATTACAAAAAAAGATTTGCCAGAAAAAATAAAAATAAAAGAAGTTAATGAATTGTTAACTCAAACTGCTGGTAAGTACAAAAAACCCTTAACAAGAGAAGAATTAAAAAATATTATAAAAAAGTCTGATGATTCAACAATTAGTAAAGCTCGAAAAAATCCTAGCTACAGTTTTAGTAAAAATGAACTTGAAAAATATATAAAAGCAATGCAAGAAAATAGTGATGTTGTTTTAGGCAGAAGCGGAACTGAAAAATTTAGATCAATGCTGAGAGGAAAACGCGATGAAAATAAAACTGAAAAATTAACCAGTTCAACAAATTCTAAATCTTCTGGTCCAGGTCTTTTTAAAAGAATTTTAAAACCAAAAATACAAAAAAATACACCTTATTATTTAGCAAGAGCTAGACAACAAGATAGCCAAAATAATTTACCTTCACAAAATCCTAATCAAATTCCAACTGCTCCAACGCCAATTCAAAAACCAATAAAATTACAGCCAATGCCAAGAAGAGTGCAGGAGTTGTTGAGTAGGAAATAAAATAAATTTATGAAACAAGTTATTAAAAAAATAAATTTAGAAAGGATATTATTAAATAAAATTAATATTGAAACAATAAAACTAATTCGCTCTAATCTTTTAGGAGAAATTTTTTTAGTAAAAACAAAAGACAAAAAAGATGTATATGTTATTAATAAAAATCAAATTAAAAAACAAAAAAAAGCATTTTATATAATGTCTATTTTAAAAAAAGAAAATATTTTAGCTCCAGAACCACTCTTTTATTTAAACAAAGAAAATTTATTAATTTACAAAAGTTTAAATGGTTTACCATATTTAAATAAGTTAAAAAAAAATAATTCAACAATTGATTTGTGTAAAGATATAAACAAATTATGTAAATTAATTTTTAGTTTTCATAAAATTGATTACAAAAAAATAAAAAATATTAAAAAAGAAACAAAAAATAATTTAATTTATGAAAAAAAATGGTGGCAAGATACTATTAAAAAAAATGCAGGTAAAAAATACACGGAAAAACTCTTTACATTTCAAAACTTTTTATTTAAAAAATATTTTAATAATTGGAATATAATAAAATTTAAACTAACACATAATGATTTTACTTTAGACAATATTATTGAATATAAAAATAAATTTGGATTGATAGATTTTTATGATGCATTAATATCTGATCCAATTAAAGATATTGCAAGTTTTAATGTTCGCTTGTTAATGATGGCAAATAAATTTCCAAAACAATACAGCAATATTAAATTAAAAAAATCTGATATAATTAAAATAGAAAAAAATTTTATTAATCATTATTTAAAAATTTCAAAAGATAAAAAATATTTTAATTTAAGATATATTTTTTGGAAAAATTTTTGGTTTTCAAGAATGTATTCTTGGTTCGTAGAGGTAGAAAAATATTCTCCAAAATCAGCTTCTTTTTTACTTAAAAACATTTATTCTTTATCTAATAATATTTTATGAAAATAGCATTCTATTGTTCAAATGAATTTCCTTATCCGTGTCCAAAAGAAATTATTTACCCACCTTTATACCCTGCTTATAATTTAGTTGAGGGTTTAGTTAAAAATGGTCATGATGTTTATCTTTTTGGATCTAAAAACAACAAAACCAAAGCAAAAAATATTTCAAAAGGCATCCTTTCTTATTTTGAAATAAAAGAAAAAAGCGATTATCTACTTTCTGGCAGTTTACATAATCAAGAAATGGTTACTTTGTTTGAACAAATGATGGCTTCTATAGTTTTGCAAGAAGCCAAAAAAAATAATATAGATATTATTCATTTTTTCAGCATTCCCCGTAAGACAATTCATTTTTCTGAATTAACAGATATTCCTATTTTGTATACCAATCATGACTCAAAAGAACCCAGAAATTCTTTCATTTTTAAAAATTGCCCTTGGATTAAAAAAATTAATTTTAATTCAATAAGTTTTGCTCAAAGAAAAACTACACCAGAAATAAAATATTTTTATAATGTTTATAACGGAATTGACCTAACAAAAATAAAATTTAGTAACAAAAAAGAAAATTTTCTTATTTGGGTAGGACGAATTTGTCCTGAAAAAGGCACTCATACTGCTATTAAAGTAGCTAAAAAGTCTGGAACACCTCTTAAAATAATTGGACCAAAATGGAATAAGCAATATTTTGAAAGTTTTGAAAAAGAAATTGATGGAAAAAATATTCAATACTTAGGGACATTGTCACAAAAAGAAGTTTTTAAAATTATTCCAAAGGCAAAAGCATCTTTAGTCCCAATACAATGGGAAGAGCCATTTGGATTAACAATGATTGAATCGTTGGCTGCAGGAACTCCTGTGATTGCATTTGACAGAGGTTCTGTTTCAGAAATTATTCAGCACAAAAAAACAGGCTTTATTGTCAAAGATTCAAAAGAGATGATCCAAGCTGTAAAAAATATTGATCAAATTAATAATTACGATTGCAGAAAATCTGCAGAAAAAGATTTTAGTTTAGAAAAAATGGTAGATGAATATGAAAAATTGTATAAAAAAATAATTAATAAAAAAATAAAACAAAATGAAAAATAAAATAGATAAAAAAATACAAAATATACTTAATAAATTGAAACTTAAAATAATAAAAATTGAAAGTGGTCAGGAAAGATTTTTGATCGCTAGAGTTAAAAATGAAGAAAAAAATATTTCATTATTTAAATGTAACATTACAAATGAAAAAAAAGCTATTGATAGAATGAAAAGAGAAATTTTTTTTCATTCACAATTAAATAATGAGCAAAATGAAATTTTACATGTGCCAAAATATTTCAAAAGTGGTCTAAAAAATAATCATTATTGGCTATTAAGAGAATTTATAAATGCAAAATTAACAGGTGAAGTGCACACACTTGCAAAAAACTCAATAAACAAAAAATATGTATTTGAATTGGTTAAAATTATTTTTAATCAAAATTATATTTTAAATAAGATTGGCATTAAAAAAAATACTTTAAAAATTATTGATAAAAATTATTATATTAACGAATTAGAGCACGATATAAATTATGCAAAATTTTATAACATACCAAATAAAGAATTAAATTTTATTAGAAAAGAAATTAAAGATATGTGTTATAACACAAAAAAAGAAGATTTGATTATTGGTCACGGAGATATTAATCCTCAAAATATCTTAATTAAGAAAAATAAAATTTGGTTAATTGATTGGGAAAGGTTAAGTCAGACAACAATTGCTAATGAAGCCAGCTTTTTCTGGGGATCTTCTTGGAGTGACGAAAAATTAAGAAAATTTTTTATAGAACAAGTTGTCAAAAAATTTAATTTAATAGAAAAAAATAGATTGGTAAAAAATTTATCCGTTATATTATTATTAAGGTGTCTT
>Ga0265594_1003660_pt1 | contig 10089 bp, 8 predicted proteins | sample saktaG_11_FD_190147 | JGI IMG/M metagenome (GOLD analysis project Ga0265594, IMG submission 190147) | Saline water microbial communities from Sakinaw Lake, British Columbia, Canada - sak_2011_5_24_80m | ecosystem: Environmental > Aquatic > Non-marine Saline and Alkaline > Saline ... | reverse complement strand
GCGCTCTTTATCTTTCCCTCCAACACATACGGCATAGCACATGTCACATAACCTCCATAACCGGTTTTTTCAAAAACCGTGATATCTACATCCTCCCTGTCCAACAGGTTGTTAGCAACATTAAATCCAACTGGACCTGAACCTACAATTACGACCTTCATTTTGCCACTTAACCCCAACATCGCTTCCCCCCATCAATATACGGTTAATAGAAATTCGGGTTCTGCACCACATTTAAAGTACCGGTCAAAATGCTATTAAGGTTATTTACTTCGAATGGAATGAAACTGCAGGGGCTGTGATAAGTGGCTTCGCGCAGCGGTGAGGTTGACATTTCACTTCGAGACCAGGTTCGCAACGATTTACTGTTAGATGTGTTGGGGAAGCCGGAGCAGCCTTCAATGCTTCTTGATGTGGGCTGTGGGCCGGGTGTTGTGGCTGAACTGTTGGAGAAGCTGGGCTATGAGGTTGTGGGCGTTGACCTCAACCGGGATGATGTATACGCTGCGAAGGGGAGGGGTGTAAGCCACGTTATGGTCGCTGATGCTTACCATCTTCCCTTACGTGGGCAGGCCTTCAAATCCGCGTTCACAGGTGACATCCTGGAACATCTGCTTGAGCCTGAGAGGATGCTGCGTGAGACGCGTAGGGTGCTTGAGGGGGGAGGGGTGCTGACGTTAACTGTGCCAAATACAGGTTTCTACGGTTACCGCTTATACTACCTCTTCACGGGCAGGATCTTCCCAACTGAGGATACGTTGGATCTTCCACCTTGGAGGTGGGAGCATATCCGCTTCTACGACAGGCCGATAATTCAAGCCCTCCTAGATGAGGTTGGCTTCAGGGTTGAACGGTTCTACGGGATACCCTTAAGCAACTACGGTGCCAAGCAGATCTATCGGACTGGGGGAAGAATGTTGAAGGCATCCATCTTCTCACTGCGGCTGCTTCAAGCCCTCCTCCCTATGCTGCACAACCTCACAACCCACCTCTTCGTGAAGGCCACGAAAACTAGGGACTAACCGTTCGGGGAGGTTCACTGCCACTCCCTGTAGCTGCTTCTCTCAAGAAACTCTCTAACGTCAGGTCTTCCCTTATAGATGTACCATAGGTCCCTGTAGACCTTCACCGCGTAGGTTCCCAGGTTCCAGAGGTAGTTGAAGACGAAGTTTCCCAGCACCGGTTGGCGTCTAACCCAGAACATAAGCTCGGCGTAGCCTTGAGGGGTGGCGGGCTTAAACCTGTGAACATGATCCTCCGCCCTTTCCCCCACTACCTCAGCCTTCATGTTGCCTACGCCCCGCCTCTGCGATGTGGTTATATGTCCTATCTTCTCAGGGTTGATGCCCATTGTACGGCAGGCTACGGCGTCAACAGCCACAAGGTCTGGGGAGGAGAGAATGAGATCCCTCTCAATTGATTCACCGTTCGCGGGACCCTGTCCCTCCAAGCTTACGGTGCCGTCGATGACGGCGAAGTTGGGTTTTATCTCCCTGTTTATGGTTGCGATCACCTCATCTAAGCATATGTGGTAGAGTATGCGTTTATGGTGGGAGACTCCGAACTGGTTCTTCAACGCACCTGTGAAGCCGGTGACGCTGTGGGTCTTCATCGGGGAGACGGAGATATAGTTTCCGACCTCCAGCACACTCTTAGGCAGCCTGATGGATGAGAGCCTGGCTTCAGGCACCTTCACCTCAACCATCGGCTCCAAGCCGACGTTCCGAAGCCGCATCTTCCCATATCTCTCCGCAACTCTATCATACTGGTTTATTCTACAGCCCTTCCTGAAACTCTGCTTCGCAGCCGCGATGCCCTCGATAAGGTAGATGTCGGCCACATGGTTCTGAACCACCTCAACCACGGCCTCTAAGGCCCAAGGGGTTGTGCACATGCCGGGAAGTAGGAAGTCGCACCAGGGCATGCTGAATTTGATGAAAAGGTCTTTTCCTCTATGGATGTGGCGTCGCCAGTCTGAGAGCTCCATAGAACGCTTCACAGCCTCAAATACCTTCCCCTTAAGCTCCCCCTCCTCCCTCTCAACTTTGACGATGCTCACAGTGGACATTATCTTATGACTCAGCGGCTTGGGTTTTAAATCTTTAACTCTGAAGGTTGAGGTGTAGGGGCCACCCGCCTACAGGAGAGCCTTCTATGAGGCGTTTTGGAGCAGATGTAAGGTTGAAAGGCACTGGCAGAGAGCTAACATTCACATAACCTTAGACTGGAACAAATGGCTAATCCTCATCAGGGAGAGCAAGCCACCAAAAATTAGTGTAGTGATCTTAACGTACCTAGACTTAACAGGTCAAGTAACGAAAACTTTTAACACAATAAACGGGATGATAGCTAATGTTAAGTGACCGGTTGAACAAGTGATGGCTAAGCTCTCAAATGTGGTTAGAACTTCCCTTCTCCTCTCCTTGATATTGGTTCTCACGCTCAATGTTGCAACGCCTGTAAGCGGGCAAACAGAGACCAGCCTATCTCTCGCATTATATGTGGCACCCGACAGATTGCCCGCTGACGGGGGTATATACTCCAGCCTTATAATTCAGTTGGAAGATTCTGGGAATCCCGTTGTTGCGCCATCTGACATACAGATAACCCTGGCCTCCACAGATGAAACGGTGGGTATGGTTGTTCCCCAAATCACAATTCCCAAAGGCCAGATCTACATCGTAACCGTCTTCCAGACTACAAGAACTCCGGGGGTGACAACTATCACCGCGCTGTCTCAAGAGGCGGCCATAGGTTCTATAACGGTGACCACAGTGATACCCACTGGGACATCGACCAAGCTGGGCATCTACGCAGCCCCCTCCTCCATCCCAGCAGAGCCCGGTATGACAAGTCGAATAATAGTTCAACTGGAAGACTCAAGGGGGCTTCCGGTTAGGGCGCCCTCAAATATCAAAGTTTCTTTCACCTTAACGGAAAGCAGCATAGGATCTGTTGACAGTCAGGCTGTTATCCCTGAAGGGGAAACTCAGACCACAACTACCTTTCATGCAAACTATAACGTAGGCACTACAGAGATCAGAGCCTCTGCGAAGAGCTACACCTCTGCCGCAACCACCTTGACAACAGGGGGTTCAGCAGCCAGCACACTGACATTATATGCGCTTCCGCCGAAGCTTCATATTCTCGATCGGTTTGGATGGCTCATTGTCCAACTGCAAGACGGTAGCGGCAAGCCAGCTAAAGCCCCCTCAGACATCTCTGTCACACTCACATCCACCAACCCCAATATTGCTTACGCCGAGAAGTCGGTAACCATCCAGACTGGTAAAACTCAGGCAACAACCCGCGTCGTTCTACTAGCCGCTGGTTCAGTCACCGTCACTGCTCTATCGGAAGGTTATACCCCCGTCTCCGCCAGCATTACAATAACAGCGTACACTGGAAATCCGAATCCCATCAGCAGTCTAGGTCTCACCGTGGCTCCCAGCACAATACCCTCTGATGGCGGTATTTACACACCGGTCGCAGTGCAGCTGCTTGACAGTAGCGGCAATCCCACCTGGTCGGCTGCTCTTACCACAGTATCCTTTTCACTGTCTAATGTTGATGCTGGGTCAGCAAGTACAGCCCGTATAGAGGGAATGGATAGCTACGCTCTTGTAACCTTCCAGACAACCCGCACACCAGGCACCACCACAATGTATACCATTGCCCAAGGCTACAGCACAGCCTCAACCACTATCACAACCTCCGGTTCATTAGCAGACAGAATAGCCCTATTCACTGTTCCGTCGAAGATCTATGCAGACAACGGGGTGCATGAATCGCTTATAGTTCAGCTGCAGGATTCTTCCAATAAACCGGTTAAGACTCAAAAGGAGGTCATCCTGTCACTAGATTCCTCAAACCCAGAGGTGGGAAGCGTTGAGCCTCGAGCGATCATTCGTGGGGGCAGTGACCATGTTATTGTTCAATTCCACTCAACCAATACCCCTGGAAGCACAACTATAGAGGCTATAGCGGAAGGTTATGCTGCAAAATCAGTTCAAATAACCACATCCACAACCGCCCCCTCCGCGTTTGCCTTATTTGCAGTACCCAGCAAGGTTGTTGCTAACGGTGAGAGCTATGACTCTATATTTATCAAGCTTTTAGACTCCAGCGGCTCACTAACCATCGCCTGGTCAGATATCACCCTGCAATTAATGTCCACCAACACTGAGGTCGGCACTGCAGATTCCACGATTACCATTCCCAAAGGAAGGGCCTTCACTGTTACAAAATTCCACTCCGGAGTTATCGCTGGCGAAACAACGATTAACGCCCTCTCAGGCGGCTTCCAGTTAACCACCCTTAAGATCTCAACGTTAATCCTGCCAGCATCCCTCAACATAACGGTGGGACCTGAGAGTATAACGGTGGGTGAGGAATCTAACTTGAACATCACAGTGACCAGTAAAGGAGCAGCTCTACCATCTGCCCAAATGTTCCTTGAAACAGATCTCGGTTCCTTTGCCTCTAACGCTTCGACGACAGACAGCTATGGCAACGCAACTACAAAATATCTCTCATCCCAACCGGGTAATGCTACCATCACAGTGACAGTTAACAAACCCGGATACGAGGTCGTCAATGGAACAATAGGTATAGTGGTCTCCCCATTACCCCCACCTCAAGAGGCTGAGGGTGGTCTTAACCAAACATCCCCTGCAGAGACCCCTGAGGGCGGTCTTAACCAAACATCCCCCACAGGTCTGAATCAGACATCAGTCTTCCTACTAAAATTAGGTCCCATTGAACTAGGTTTCCAACAATTAATTATTATTGGCATTGTTGCTGCAGGTGCTGCTGTAGGAGCAATACTCTTCAAGAGAAAAAAACTGTCTTTCAAACTGCCGTTTCGTAAACCTGTAGAGTAACCTCTCATAGCTAAGTTTAATATAAGAAAGGGAGAACTGTTCACCTAAAATATTTTTCGCCTTTAGTGGTGGAAGGCTTGAGGTGAATAAATAGCCTCACACATAAGCTGCCAGTCAGCCAGCTAGCTAGTTATTTCGACTTCTTTTTTGAGCCATGGTTCAGCCGGTGGAGTAACCCACGGTTCTCTTGGAGGAAGCCTTCAACAATTTGAGTTGGGTCCTTCTCAGGTTCGCCCACTTTTAAGCCACCCCGCTATCTCCCCAAAAGTGTATTGGCGTAGGGCCTTTAAAAACCTTAATGTTTCATCCTCTTCATATCTCCGTTTCACCTCAACCCCGTTCATGGAGAGGAAGGTGTGGGTTACGCTGAAGGCGGTTCTCTTGTTGGCGTCTTCAAAAAGAGGGGTTGTAGCCAGTTCTCTCAGCAGAATGGCAGCCTCCATGTATGTGTCCTCTTCCTCTTTCATTTTGTCAAGGATCACGTTTAAGATGGAGTCGAAAAACCTTTTTTGGCGGATACCTTTATGGCCTCCGAACTCAGTCAACATGCGTTCGTGAACCATTAGGATGAAGCTTTTATCAGGGTACCAAACCATTTTTCAATTTCCCCTTTAACTAACCAGCTTCTCCAGTTCTTCCAACTTCTCTTCAGCCTTCCTTATCCTACCCTGCAGGCTTGTGTTCTCCAGCTCCACCTTCGCAACCCTGCTCTTAAGGTCAAGGTTCTCAGAGGTCACCCCGTTGACTAGCTTGAAGCTGCCTGTTACGCTCCTCAACCTTTAATTCAACTTTCTTTTCTTGAATAAATAAAACATACCTTATATTTGCCTTACAAGTTAACCTAACTGCCGCTTAAAAGAACGCAGTCAGAAAGCGATTGAAACGGTAGGCATCATGGAGCAGAGCCTTGGCTTCATTCTGATTTAGGGGAATCCTTTACTCAAAGGGTTCTCGCAAAATACAGAACATTTGATCACTTAATTGTTTCTGCATCTAGTGTTTATGGTGAAGTCGGTGTGGTAATTGCAGGCTTAGTTACAGGCTTCTTGTTAGACGCTTCCTAGCTCCCTCCAATAACCTTAATTCCAGCGGTAATTGTAAAGAGGTATCAAAAGGGCTATTCTGGAACTAGCTTAAATTTAAATTAGGTTAGATTTAAAGAAGTTTGTTGACCTCGAAAGTTAAAGTGAGACAGATAACATCGAAAGAAGGATGGGGAACTTAAAGCTAGGTTAAAGAAATTGAGTTCTGAAGAGTCTACTGGTAGCGAAAAGGAAGCGGCTGAAGAGTTAGCTGAAAAGGTGCCCCCGAAAAAAGAGGCACGCGTAAAAAAGGAAACTACACCTGTTAAGGACTTTGAGACTGGTGTAGAGGGACTGGACGATGCGCTTGGGGGTGGGTTGCCAAACAGGAGTCTCCTCCTCCTCATCGGCGCCCCAGGCTCCCACTACACTACCTTCGCCCAACAGATCCTCTATAATCATGTTCTTAGGGGTGAAAAAGTGGCTTACTACATAGTTGAAAACCCAAGTTTCGATGTTATGGAAGACATGGCTGTTTACAAGTGGGAGTTAGACAAGTACCTTCAGAACAAGTCATGGATATTCATCAACCTTCTAACCCCTGATATGCAGGAGTTAGCGGAATTGTCGCCTTCCCCAACTTCTGAAGCCCAAGTCATCCTCAGCCAATCCTTGGCTACCCTGAAAAAGGACTTTCTCAGCAGGGCTAAAGATGGAAGGTGGACAGCGTTGCATGCTTCTCATCTTCTGCTACGTTATGACTTCAGGGATTTCTTGGATGCAGTTTTATATATGCGGCTAGTGACGCGTCATTATGCTGGGGTGCACTTTATACTTGTGCCGACAGAGGTTCATGAAGATCAGAAGATTAACTCCCTGAAACATTTGGCAGACGGGGTGTTCGAATTTTCAATGCAGGAGAGGGGTAGGGAATATGAGGGAATCTTCACGGTTACCAAGCTGAGGAGAACCATCCACAAGACTAAAACCTACTCGTTCCTCCTCTCCGACAAAGGCATGTACATAGAGCGGGCTGAGAGGATAACTTAACTCATGAAGCTTAAATTTTTGGCAAAAAAGGTAGTCTACCGGAGAGGCGTGACAGAACAGCTTATGTATATCTAATCCCACGTAGATCGGGGGCATCCGGGAACTGTTTAAACGTGGAAAGAAAAAAAAGAAGGCAACGGTTGGGGAAGTGAAAACCGAACCAGTCTTGCCTAAGGTTACAGCTAAAATTATTGAGGTCCACTCCATATCCCCCCCTTACGCTCACGTTTCAATCGCTAGAGATGAGCAGGGAAGATATCAATACATCGCCATAGAGTCTTCCTTAGATGAGCATGAGACGGAAAATATAGCGAGATTAAAAGAGATACTTGCTGAGGAACTGGACGTAGCTGCAGGCGAATTTGGAAGCTACCAAGAGCGGGAGGAATTCCTGCGAGACAAGATTAAAGGCGTCATTAAACGGTATAAGTTTAAGCTCAGCCCTGAAGCAACAGATAAGTTAACCTACTATCTGATTCGAGATTTTGTTCACTTCGGTAAAATTGAGCTTCTCATGCGGGATCATATGATAGAGGATATCTCTTGTGACGGGCCGAAGATTCCCATCTATGCTTGGCATAGAAAATATGAATCAATACCCACTAACGTTGTTTTTGGATCTGCGCGAGAGCTCGACAGGTTTGTAGTGCGGTTGTCCTACCTAGCGGGGCGGCATGTCTCTGTCGCTCAACCTATAGTAGATGGCACCCTCCCAGAGGGGAGTCGACTTAACGCAACTTTCGGCTCTGAGATCACTAGGATGGGAAGCAGCTTCACTATACGTAAGTTTAAGGCAGATCCCTTGACCATCACAGATTTGGTAGCATTTAACACAATTTCACCTGAAATAGGTGCCTACCTTTGGTTTCTTGTAGAGAACAAGGCTTCTGTGCTGATTTCCGGGGATGTTGCTTCGGGGAAGACCACCTTCCTAAACTGTATAGCCACGTTCATCCGCCCTGAGCTTAAAATAGTGACAATCGAGGACACCGCTGAACTTAACATTCCGCATGAAAATATTATTCAAGCCCTCACCCGTTCAGGGTTTGGTGCCGCTGGGGAGGCAGCGGAGATAAGCCTGTTCGACTTGCTGAAGAACGCCATGAGGCAGAGGCCCGACTATATTATAGTTGGTGAGATCCGTGGAAAAGAAGCCTATACGTTGTCTCAGGCTATAGCAACAGGTCACGGCGGCTTTGGCACCATTCACGGTGACTCTGTTCAATCTGTCATCTATCGCTTAGAGTCCAAGCCTATGGATATCCCTCGCAACCTCATCACCGGCATTGACGCAATCGTGGTTTTAAGTAGGACTAAGATTGGTGGGAGACCTGTTAGACGCATGATGAACTGCACTGAACTAATTGGCATAGACACTGGGACAAAGGAACTGTTAACCAACCCAATTTTCGCTTGGAATCCTGAAAATGATTCATTTACTCGTGAAGCTAGGAGCCCCTTCATAAAGCGTATTCTGCCCTCTAAGGGCTTGACTGAAAATCAAGTCATGGAGGACTTGGAGACGAGGGCAAAAATCCTCAAATGGATGGTTGGGCAGGACATCAGACGCTACTTAGATGTAGCTAAAGTCATCCGCCAATTCTACGTTGATCCCAAACGTTTTCGTATGAAAGGTATGTATGGTCTTGAGGCATGAGCGGCTCCAAGAAGAAAGTTAAATCAAAGAAGCCTAAACAGGCCAAAGCTGGAGAGAGTAAATTTGACAGCTTCTTTGAGAAGCCTTGGCTTGCCCCATACAACTTCTTGTCTCCGAGACTTGGCCCAATTATCCGCCGTTTTAAAGGTTTGAGGAACAGTTTTGTCAGGGCTAATCTGCCTGTCGATTTTGATGCTTATGTAAGTTTCCTTTTATTAGGCACGATTATGGCTTTCGCTGTTACCCTAGGAGTGACTGCGAGCATAAATCTGGTCATTCTCGAAACGCCGGTAAACTATTTTATGGGTGTAGCCTTCCCATTCTTGACTTTGCCTCTGCTGATCTCAGCGTTTTCAGCCGGGATAGCTTTCCTCTCAGTATATATTTATCCCTCCTATGTGATCCGTGATAGGAAAGGGAAGATAGAGGCGTCCCTTCTCTACGCTGTCAGTTACATGTCTATTTTAGCCACAACAGCCACATCCCCTGAAAGAATTTTCAGGTCTCTTGCCACTAAGCCGGATATTCAAGGGGTCTATGACCAGGCTAAGTTAATTGTGAGGGATATAGATATGTTTGGAATGGACTTTGTTTCAGCTTTAAATAACGCCGTCCAAAGGTCTCCATCCAAACTGTTCGCTAGCCTACTAGAGGGGTATGTTTCTACCATTTATTCTGGCGGCGACCTACCTGCCTATCTCAAGATAAGGACTGATGAGTTAACCAAGCGGCAGACGAGCATTGTGAGGGCTTTCACCGAAAGATTGGGTCTGCTAGCTGAGTCTGCTGTGGCGATCATCGCCGTGTTCCCGTTGGTATTCCTCATAAGCTTCAGTGTGGCTTCTCTCCTGCCAAGTGGTATGTTAACAGATCCCATGTTCGCTTACGCTGTAGTTTACCTCATACTGCCCCTCCTCTGCTTGATATTTCTCGGCGCGCTGAGAACAGGCATCCCTAAAACGTGACATCTCATGATAACAAAAAAGACCTTAACAATAGGTTGGGCTGTCTCAGGCCTCGCAGGATTTATGTTAATATTCATATCTCTGTTTGGCCCCAGTCTTCTAGGTTTACCCGTATTCCTGCCAGCCTACCTAGGCCTCCTATGGATCGATAAGATCATACTCATCGCTGTCATAATCCTAGTATTGCCACCAAGCATCCTCCACCATCTTAAATGGCAGTCGGAAAATGCTGTGGACAGAAATCTGCCGAATTTTCTGAGGGATGTAGCTAACGCACAGTATACCGGAATGACCTTCATTCGGGCATTAGAATATTCCGCTGAGAAAGATTACGGCCCCCTCTCCGACCATCTCAAGTGGGCTTTGGCTAAAGTATCGTGGGGGATACCCTATGAAGAGGCATTGCAGACAATGGCCGACCGCATCGGCACGCCTTTGGTGCAGAGGGCGACGATGTTCGTCATTGAAGCTGGGAGAGCTGGCGGGAACATCCAAGAGACTATGGAGTCGAT
>Ga0265594_1003659_pt1 | contig 10089 bp, 8 predicted proteins | sample saktaG_11_FD_190147 | JGI IMG/M metagenome (GOLD analysis project Ga0265594, IMG submission 190147) | Saline water microbial communities from Sakinaw Lake, British Columbia, Canada - sak_2011_5_24_80m | ecosystem: Environmental > Aquatic > Non-marine Saline and Alkaline > Saline ... | reverse complement strand
TAATTTCTCCCGTACCATAAAGATGTTTTAACGCGGCAAGGGTAATAAGATTCGCGGAGGCCCCTGAATTCACATACACACTGTGTCTAACACCCAGCCACCGAGACCATTCTTTCTCAAAACTTGCCACATTATCCGACTGCGTAAGGCGAGGATTGCCTTTTAAAAAGTCAATGAGCGCGTTCAAGTCCCGCATCGTAATATTGTTTTCCATCAAAGGCCAGTTTAACTTCATAAATTTATCCTTCGGATAAATGGCTCTTGGCTCATAGCTGATAGATCATAGTCTAAGAGCTACGAGCCATGAGCCCAGAACTATACCATAGACTTTTTTATAGAATTTATTAAGCTTGATAGCATTTTACCTATTTCACTGGCAAGTTTTTTCAGCTCATTAAGCTGATTTTCCTGTATCCACTTATTTTGATGAAGGATTATAAGCAAAGTTATAGTTTCATACAGAGAACCTCGCGAAATATAAAGAAAATGGACAAACTCCTTTTTTGAATATCGCCCCTTACCTTCAGCGATATTCATTGCAATTGAGGTAGAAGATGCTTCCAACTGTTCTATTAGTCGATAATGTTTACGACCAGTATCAATTTTCTCAGCAAGTTCAATAACTATCTTCGAAAAACCAACTGCTTTTTGCCAAACATCCAAATCTTCAAAACTAAACTTTGTATCCTTCATCAGCAATTAATTTCCAGCCCTTAGTTTATTTAGCTCTTAGCTCTTAGCTCATGAGCCATCAGCCATCAGCTATGAGCCATCAGCCATCAGCTATGAGCCATCAGCCATCAGCTAAGATCTATGAGCCATCTCACGACAATGATCTAAAAGAAATTCCACGCTTTCATCAAAGGTATATTTTGGTTTCCAACCTGTTTCTTCTTGAAACTTACTAATGTCAGGTATTTGTAAAGTTACATCCGCCGGTCTTAAAAGATTCAGATCTATTTTGGTTGGAATATCGCATTTCGCTTTTTTCTTTAAAATATTCAAGAATTCTCCGACTGTTACTGTTGTAAGCCCTCCGATATTGTAAACATCACCAATCCTGCCTCTTGTAAGAGCTATCCAGTACGCTTCCATCGCATCTCTAACATCTATAATAGTTCGAACCGAATCCAGATTACCGTGTAATAATTTTTTCTGCAAACCCAATTCTATTCTTGCTACCTGCATAGCAAAGGAAGTCGCGAAAAGATCCATCCTGCGCGGATTCAAATAAGCAAACATCCGGGTTCTGACAATCTTCATGCCGTAGCTTAAATAATACGAATAGCTCAAAAGATCCTGCGTTGTTTTAGAAACCGCATAAGGCGAGGCGGGATTAAACGGGCAATCTTCTTTTATAGGCACATTTTTGGGATCCACTTGCCCATAAACTTCTGACGTACTGCAAATCTGAATAATCGGAGTAATTTCGCTTAGCCGGACCGCTTCCAAAAGATTGGCCGTACCCATAATATTGTTATTCAAGACAGCTAAGGGCGTAGTGAACGATGCTCTTACGTTAGCATTTGCGGCTAAATGAAAAATACCATCCGGTTTTATTTCCGTCATTATCCTGAAAACGGAACTTAAATCATTTAAATCGCACTCATGCACTTTGACTTTATCTGAAATTTTTTCCAAATTCCGGTTTGTCGAAGTGCTGTGCCATCTTGAAATTCCATGAATCTCAACTTCGGGAAAACTTCCGGCAATAAACTCCGCTAAATAACTTCCCCCCGAACCGGAAATGCCTGTAATAACAATTCTTTTAAATTCTCTATCGTTCATTTGCAAAATCCCCTATTTCCTTGTGTTGAACAATTTTCGATCTTTTCTTTTAAAACCGAAAAATGCCGGTAAACTACCTCAGGAGGATACTTCCGCCATTCGAAAACAATGGGCTTTCCCAGCAAAAAATCATTTTTAGAGATCAGGTCTATCTGCCAAGAATCCAAATCTGAAATGTTATGTGAATCATAAATATCGTCATTGTCAGAAAGATGCACTTCAAAGATCTTATCCGCGAAATCAGAAAATAATTCTTCAACAAAATCATATTTATCAAATCCGGAAACTTTTGATGCCACGTTTAAATGTCCAAGATCCAATAACAAGCCTATATTCGGATTGTCTCTATATCGATCCAAAAACTCAATAATATCTTCCCGCGTTTCCAGAAAAGACCTGAAATCTCCGTCCTTTAAACGAAAAACATTTTCTATGCCTATTTTGAAATCTTCTTCCGCGCAAAGAGTAAGCAGAAAATCGATTCCTTTATAGAAATCCTCTTTTGTATTTTTCTTCTTTACGGAATCTTCTTTTCTGTAAAACTCACCTTCGTTTTCATAAAGCGTGGTGTCAAATCCGGGATGGATCGTGTACAAATTAGACGCGAGAGATCTTGACAGGCTAATGGCACGTTTAATAACCCGAAAAGTATTATCTCTTTCGTTCCCTTCACACGCGGCAAGATTCATCACAAAGCCCTGAGACCCCCGAAGCGGTGGAAAATAATTATGAACCAGAAAGTTAAGATCATACTTATCTTTCAAAAAAACTATTTCCTCTTCCCAACCTTCGTGAATCAAGAGATTTCCGGAAAGCTCAACATTTCGAACGCCAAAGCCTATTAATTCCCGCAAAGCTTCACTTATATTTCTTTTTGACGAACATGAGGATGAAAGATAAAACATGGGTTTTTTATATTAAAAGCCTCCATAGCAGGGAGCAGGGAGCTCGGAGCTTCTTGCTCCCCTGCTCACTGCTAATGCTCCGGTCCGTAATAGATTATCTGACTGCCTAAATTGTCAAATTTAAAAGGAACGTATAACAGTTTATCCAATGCTTCTCTAACTTTGGTTTGAAATTCGGGTTTAACAAAAAATAAAAGAAATCCGCCGCCCCCGGCGCCTAACAGTTTTCCTCCGGTTGCTCCCGCTCTTAAAGCAACATCATAAATCTCATCAATAGCCGCCGTTGTGATCTTTGATGTTAATCCGCGCTTTAGTTTCCAATTTTCATTAAGAAGCTTTCCAAACTCATCAAGGCTGTCACTTCTGTCATTCAAAATATTAACCGCGAAGTCAACCATTTCATGCATGGCTTTTAACTCTTTTTTTATGTTTGGAGTTTGGGCTATCTGTTCCTTGGCGATGTCTGAAGCCATCCTGGAAAAACCTGTAAAAAAAAGCATTAAATGTTCTTGAAAATATTGCAGACGTTCAGAGTTTATTGTTATAGGCTGCACCTCTATGTTGTGATTTTTAGAAAACTTAATTTTATTAAATCCTCCAAAAGCGACAATTGTTTGGTCTTGCGATCCAACATGTTCTTTTATTCGTTCCTGCTCCACATGAATCGCGTCAAGAGCCAGATGTTTTTTACTTACCATTTTGCCCTTTAAAGCGTATAGGGCGTTAAGTAAACCTACTGTAAAAGATGAACTTGAACCTAAACCTGTTCTTGCCGGCAAATCTCCGTCATGGTGCACTTCCACGCCTTTTTCCAGATTAATAAAACCTAAACATTCTCTCGCCGAAGGATGCTTTATCTCCGAAAGTTTGTTTACCGCTTCCCTTTGGGAATATATTATTCTATACTTATAGTCAAAAAACGGAGGCAAATACCTACACGTTATGTAGCAATATTTGTTTATGGAAGCGGAAATCACAGCTCCTCCATTTTCGTTATACCAAACAGGATAATCTGTCCCTCCGCCGAAAAATGAAATACGGAATGGAGTTCTACTGATGATCATGCTAAACCTTCCATTGGATTGTAAATGTTATTACGCAATCACAAACTCGTGCCACGTTAAATAACGTCGTATACATTACTCAACTCTGTCATTCCCGCGAACAGACAGTGTCAAAAGTGGAATTTTGCGTTTTCTCTAAAAATTTTACTCCACTTTTATATTATAGATCCCCGCATTCGCGAGGATGACAATTTTTTTTAGGTGTTCTTGTGGAGATACCCTCCACTTTGAAAAAAGTCTCCGACTTTTGACACAGTCTGTTCGCGAGGATGACAAAAAAGTATCAAAAGTTCTTTAACAGAGCACTATCGAATAAACTACTTTTCTTGAAAATAGTTAACCTTTTTTAAGTGTTCATCGGGATGTTTTATAAACCAATTCCAAGTTTTTTTCAACCCGTCCGCGAGTGAGGTTGTTGGATTATAATGAATTTTTTCTCTCGCCAAAGAAAGATCCATAATTCTTTTTTTGACTCCTTTTGGTTTTGAAACATCAAAAACGTATTCAAAATCCAAAAAACCGCGAAGAACTTCAACCAATTCTTTTATTGTTCGGGGATTTCCGCTTCCCAAATTAACAAATCCAGCTGACGTTCCGTAATACAAAGCTAAAATAATTCCTTCGGCGACATCTCTCGCGTAAACAAAATCCCGCACATTGGAACCATCTCCCCATACAAGGAGGGGGTTTTCCTTGTTGTAGATCCTATACATTAGCGAAGGAATCACGAGTGAATTTTCAGGATGAAAATTATCTCCCGGACCATACACATTGGGAGGCCTTACAATTGCAATGTTATCCAATCCGTATTCAACTTTGTAGGCATAAACTTGCGCTTCAGCCATTCTTTTTGCCCATCCGGCAAAATCCATCGGCGTTGAATCTATTCTATAATCAGATTCGACAAAAACTTCCGCGTCCTGGTAAGCGCCAACGGAACTTACAAATACGGTTTTTTTTATCTTCTCTAATCTGCACGCCTCAAGCATATTGGTACTCATCATCAACAGCGGTACAAAATGACTCGCTATTCTTGATTTTATCGCTTTTACCGAAGCTCCTATCCCCGCGACATGAAACACAAAATCCATATCTTTGCATACATTTTTGCAAAAATTAAAATCTGTCAAATCACCATAAATATGTTCACATTTCTCACTCACCGTTAAACGATCCAAAGACACTATTTTTATTCGCGCACCCGTATCTTCGAGCAAATCGACAACTTGTCGGCCGATCATACCCGTGCCTCCGGTTATTAAAACATTTTTTTTCTCAAAACTCTTTAAAATTTCATCTTTAATCGTCATGATTCTCTTTCTTTTCTCAAAGCGCTCCGCGCTCGCTTCTATTGTCTTTTTCAATTTTTTCGTTTCTGAAATAGCTATCAAAATAACTACATACTGTATCCGCGAATTGATATCCCAACTCTGTAATAACGATGGAAAACTCGGAAATCTTAAGTATGCAGTCTCTCTCAAGTTCAGCAAGATCGGAAATTTCTTCTTTAAAATGCCGTTTAAAATCTATATTATATTTTTTTTCGATTTGTCTGTAATCAATAGTAAAAAAATTGCGCAAAGACAATATAACCTCTCTCCTTATCAAATCATCTTTGCTTAAATTATGTCCGCGATATATCGGGAATTTATTATCCTTAAGCATCGTCTCATAAACCGATGTTCCATGAACGTTTTGCGAATAACAACTACCCAACGTACTATAGCTATGAATCCCTATTCCTATAACATCATTGTATCTGCCCGCGGTAACACCCAACGCGTTCCAATGCATCTTTTTTTCGCTCATAGCTTTTGCTATGCTATCTTCGGGCTTAGCAAAATGATCGTATCCCGTACGCACATACCCGCTTTTCAAAAGAAGATCTAAAGCTTCGAAAAAAAGAACTTTTTTTTCATAAAGATCAGGAAGCCTCGTAGGCCTCTGTTCTTTTCCGTCAAACATAAGATTTTGATGTTTCGCAAACTTCGGAGCATAATGAAGGTAATTGAAACATATACGGTCCGGAGATATTTCTACAACTTCTTTAAACGTTTTTTTAATAGTTTCAGGGGTCTGCCAAGGTAAACCGCATATAATATCAAAATTGATACCGTTTTTAAAATATTTTCTTACTTCGGGTGTCATAAGATCGGAGATTACATTCACAGGTTGAATTCTATTAATCGCCTTTTGCACGTTAGTATCAAAATCCTGAACTCCAACAGATATTCTGTTTACTCCCTTTGAGTGATAATACTCCAATCTTCCCGCATCAACATCCCTTGGATCTATTTCCAGTGAAAATTCACTTGTTTTCTTTACTTCCGCGATTAATTCGATTTTTTCAACAAGCTCGGAAAATTCCTTTTCCCTCAACAAAGTGGGAGATCCTCCTCCAATATGAATTTCCTGAAAATTGGGCGTTATGCGGTTCTTCTTAAAAAAATCATAATATAGTTCTATCTCACGGTAAAGCAGTTCAAGATAATCTTTTATTCTCTCATAATTTTTTGTTATTATCGTGTGGCATGTGCAGTAATAACATTTTTGGGCGCAAAACGGGATATGGACATACAGCAATAAAGGAACATCTTTGTTCGACAAAAACAAATGGCTCAATCCATTTCTAAAATCATGATCATTAAACTTTTCTGACCAAAAACTCTTATGCGGATATTCCACATACATAAATGGTCTATAATTATGCTTCTCCACTAATCGTTCTATATTTTTATCTAAATTTTTTTTCATTTAACTCTTCTCTTTAATTTTAACTTTTGAGTTTTTCCGATTTATTAACTCCGTACACTTAACTCTAAATTCCCTCAAATCTGTGAGTTCAAGCTCGTACGGTTTAATAAAAAATCGATCATAATTTTTAAAATAAAGATCATCCGCCTTGTAGATGTTTTTTGGATCTAAATCTACAAGTAAATTGTCCCGCAAAGCCTGCGCATATACACGAGTAGAGGGAAAAGGCACTATATTCATCAAATGCACCTTATCAACGTCTATTTCTTTCATCATGTTATAAGTGTCCATAAGCGTTTCTTGCGTCTCTTCAGGCATTCCAATAATAAAAAACGCGTTTGTGAAAATACTTTTATGCTCCTTTATTATTTTCGTCACTTTGAATATTTTTTCCCTTGCCAAATTTTTTCTCATTACGACATTTCTAATGTAATCCGAACCGCTTTCGATCGCCAATGAAACGCGCACTAACCCCGCGCTTACCATCGCGTCAATAACTTCCCTGTCCAAAGTCTTCAAGCTCAATCCGTTCGGAGTCTCAAACTGTAGATCTAAGCCCCTCTTTTTTATAAGATCGCATATCTCAATCACACGAGATTTAACAAGAGAAAAATTGTCGTCCATTATAGAAAAATGTCTGTGGCCATATTTGTTATACAAAAATTCAATTTCATCAACCACATTTTGAGGAGACCTCGCGCGCCATTTTGGCCCCATAGCCATATACATAGAGCAAAATGGACACTGATTCGGACAGGATCTGCTGGTTATTATCGGTATCGAAGTATTTATCGGCATACCTTTGGGATTATGCCAGAAACTGGTATCCGTGTAATAATCCTTTAGATCTACCAAATCATACGCCGGAAACGGTATAGTATCGGGATCGGATATATAGTGTTTACCGGGAGTTATAATTATTTTCTTATTTTTCCTAAAACCAAATCTTTGGATGTCACTAAAATCGTTATCTTTTCTTTTTATTTTGTCTACTATTTTAACAATTGTCTCTTCCGCTTCCCCCAAAGCGATCCAATCAATAGAGGGACAGTTCTCCAATATCTCCTTAGCATATATTGTAAAGTGAATTCCGCCAGCGATAATCGGTATATCTCTAAAATTTTTCTTACACAGTTTAGAAAGTCTTAACACATCCGGAAAGTTTCCGGAAAAAAGGCAACCGAACCCAATTATCTCTGGATCAAACTTTAATATTGTATCCAGTAAAATTTTATCGTAAAATTTTTCAGACAAATCTTCTTGAGAATTTTTTACAGTCTTCAAATCTAAGATCTCTACATCTTCACCATTTCTCTGAAGCTGAGCGCCTAAATATAAAAGACTCGACGGCAAATAGAATTCATCATTATACCAAGCCGCCGGTATCGGCGGATTAACTAATAATATTTTCATAAAAAGCTTTTATCGTTTCGCGGAGTTATAAATTTGGAACAAACTGTCTCCTAAAGCGGACCAAACCCATATTCTTTTATTTTTTCCTGCAGTTTTAGATAATTATCAACAATTTCTTTACTGCTCGCGCCTGGTCCCCATGGAGTTTTATCTTCATACTCAAACGTAAGAGTCGGAGCTTCTTTGTCATACCTCGAGTACAGATGCATGGTTTTATCCCAGTCTTTATTGACACGCTTTATACCAAACTTTTTTGGATTGTTGAATATTTCCGTTCCGGGTCTAACGGTAAACATGGAAAGATAAACTGAAGTAGGTTCGGTTTCCGTAATAAAATCCCATGTCTTTTCCACAATATCCGCCGGCTCGGCCGGGAGCCCCATGATCATGTAAACTCTGGTCTCAATACCATTCTCTTTAAGAAGCCTTATTGTGTCTTTCGCTCTTTCTACGTCAACTTTCTTGTTTATGCTGTCTAACGACGCCTGAGAAACACTCTCAACTCCAAGACACATCGTAACGCATCCGGATTCAGCGGCAAGTTTAGCGTATTCGGAAGTTATTCCGTCCACCCGGCACTGCCCTCTCCACACAATTCCGGTTCTACCAATCGCCTCTAAATAAGGGATTGCCTTTTCTCGAACCAAAGGTATACCAATCTCATCAAGAAGGCTTATCCCTTGGATCCCGTACTCACTTTTAAGATATTCTATTTCCTCTTCTATAAGACCGGGATCTCTATACCGAATTCCCGGAGCATACTCCTTTATCTGAGGCATAGCACAGAAATGGCATCCATAGGGACAGCCCCTGCTGAATATCACGGTAGTGCTCAAAAGCTCGCCATATCCCTTCTTATGTTTTAAATTTACGAGCCCTTTACGCGCGATTGTTGATTTCGGCAAATATTTTCTTTTAGGATATGGAAACTGGTTAATATCTACCGGCTTTTCCTGTACGTAAACTTTCTTGAGAGTTGAATCCATAATATCTTTAAGAGCTTCTATTATGGAATGCTCACCGTCTCCGATGACGAGAGAATCAAATGTGTTTAAACATTCATCCCTAAACACCGTCGCGTGAGGTCCGCCCGCGATATGTTTCGCTTCCGGCCAGCGCGCGCGTAAAGCGCTTACAATCGAAACTTGTTCATGATAATCAAGGGTATACACGGAATAAAGATATACATCACAAGTTGGAATATGATAAACCGCGAATTCTTTTTTGATACCCCTTAGATCAATAAGCGTCACATTGATCCGGTCACCGAAATGCTCTTCGAGTATGGTCAAAATTTGAAAATGCGTATGCGGATCCCCCTTAAACGGGTCGAATAGATAATCACTGCTGGGAAAAACAAATCCTACATTCAACATAAAGTTCTTATACCTTTACAGTTGCGATATTCTCCGCATACCATTTTAAAGTCTTTTTTATGCCTTCATCCAGAGAAATTTCAGCACACCACGCGAGCAGATCTTTCGCTTTGGTTGAATCAAGACAAATCTTTGTTTTGATTGTCGGTTTTGTAATGTCATACTCCACATCAAGATCCCTACCTGAAAGCAGAATAATCTTCCGCACTAAATCTTTCACCGAAATGGAACTGCCGTATCCAGCATTAAAAAGTTCAAATTTAGAATTTTGTTTTTCGATAACATTTTGAAAAAAACTTATCAAATCAGAAACATACAAAAGATCTCTTTCTTCTTCGCCAGAGCCCCATACACTGATATTAGCTCCCTCTTTCGCGGTCATAACCTTAGTTACCGTTGCCCCGAAAACATGGGATTTTTCAAGATCGAATTTATCGTAAGGACCGTATATGTTCGAATGGCGTAAAGCCGTATACTTTGTAGAACCTATCCTCGAATAAAATTCACACATTTTTTCATTATAAACTTTCGTCCACGCGCCTCCGAAATAGTTGGGATTCATCTGCCTATTCGCGTTAAAATCGCTCTCTTTGACAGGCACATCACTTGACTCGTACATAGTTGTACAGCTGGGGAATATGAAGTGCGACACTTTATGATAATACGCGCTTCTAAAAATAAGCGCGTTCATAATAGCGTTATCAGTAACATGATAATGAGGCCGCGCGTTTATGTCTTTAGCTCCTGAGGTGTTCGCCGCCGCCTGAATAACTATGTCTTTTCCCTTTA
>Ga0265594_1003656_pt1 | contig 10090 bp, 11 predicted proteins | sample saktaG_11_FD_190147 | JGI IMG/M metagenome (GOLD analysis project Ga0265594, IMG submission 190147) | Saline water microbial communities from Sakinaw Lake, British Columbia, Canada - sak_2011_5_24_80m | ecosystem: Environmental > Aquatic > Non-marine Saline and Alkaline > Saline ... | reverse complement strand
TTTAGGCGTGGTTAAGCTTATTCCGGCTTTATCCCCTGAACCTTTATGCTGAGAACCGAATCAGCGAGATTCTTCATCTCCTCCGGGAGGATATTCTTCTTGTTGATAACAGCTTCCGCCGTGGGATCGTCAGCCATATAATCAATAGGGAAAAAAGTCTCGTCCATTATCTCGACCTCGCAGAATCCGGCTTTCTTCACCGCCGCTATGTAATCGTCTTTCATCATGGCACCGGAGATACAGCCAACATAGGCAGCCACGGATTTCCTTATAAAATCGGGGAGATCTCTAAGCAAGACGATATCCGATACCATCAGCCTGCCACCGGGTTTCAGTATCCGAAATGTCTCCTGAAACACCCTGCTCTTGTCAGGTGAGAGATTAATAACACAGTTAGAAATGACCACATTAACGGAATTATCGGCAGCTGGTATATTTTCAATCTCTCCCAGCCTGAACTCTACATTTTGGTAGTTGCCCTTTTGAGCATTCCCCCTGGCTTTCTCAATCATCTCTGGCGTCATATCAACACCGATGACCCTCCCCTCTTTGCCAACCCTGTTCGCTGCCAGGAAACAATCAAAACCAGCACCTGAGCCAAGGTCAAGAACAGTTTCTCCTTTGGCTAGAGATGCCAGAGCAACAGGATTGCCACAGCCAAGACCCAGGTTAGCACCTTCGGGAATAGAGGTGAGTTCTTCGTCTGTGTAGCCTATATTCTTGCTGATAGTCCGCACCAGACCACCGCTGCCACAACAGGGACTAACCGAAGCACAGCAAGAACTCTCCTTTTTAGCTATCTGGGCATAGCCTGCTCTCACTCTCTTTTTTATCTCCGCCTCTTTCATTTCAAACCTCCTTCGGCTACTATAGCCTCACATTATACGCTTAAGCCTGGGGTTAAGTCAGCCACAGCCTTCCCTGCTTTTTATCTAATGCCTGAAGTGCCTCGTCCCGGTAAACACCATGGCTATATTATGCTTATCCGCCGCCTTAATCGAGTCCTCATCTCTTATCGAGCCTCCGGGCTGGATAAGAGCGGTTATGCCACCCTCGGCAGCCGCCTCCACCACATCCGGGAAGGGGAACATAGCATCCGAAGCCAGCACACTACCCTTAGCCTTTTCTCCCGCCTTTTCTTTAGCTATCTGAGCACTGATGATACGGCTGGGCTGTCCCGCCCCCATGCCCAGAAGGGTCTTATCCTTAACCAGGATGATGGCATTGGACTTGACGTGCTTAACCGCCCGCCAGGCAAAGAGCAGATCGGCGACTTCAGCCTTAGTTGGCTCACGCCTGGTTACTGTCTTCAGGCTGACCTCTCCCTCGGCCAGAGAGTCCGAAGTCTGAATCAGGAAACCGCCTTTTACCCGGCGGAAATCAAGATAACCGACAGGCGTCTTGCCATAAGCGGGGGGTAACTCAGCTACCAGAATACGGAGGTTTTTTTTCTTCTTTAACACATCAAGAGCCTTAGCCTCATATTCCGGGGCAATGACAATCTCGTAGAAGACATCCTTCATCGCCTCGGCCGTAGCCAGGTCAATCTTCCTATTGCAAGCGACGATGCCGCCAAAGGCAGCCACCGGGTCGCCGCTCAGTGCCCGCCGGTAGGCTTCGGTAATATTATCATGACTGGCCAGACCGCAGGGGTTGGTATGCTTGATAACATCTACAGTAGGGGCAGCATAGTCAGTAACCACCCCCCAGGCGGCATCGGCATCCAGGATGTTGTTAAAGGAAAGCTCCTTACCCCCGAGCTGCTTAGCCCAGGTGATACCGGTATCCTGTTTCGCCCCCACCACCTGTTCGGAGTAGAAGGCCGCCTGCTGGTGCGGGTTCTCCCCGTAGCGCAGCCCGTAGCGCTTTTTCAGGGCAACAGTCATCTCCTCCGGCAAGCCTTCCGTATCCTGCCGCAGATACTGCGAGATAGCCGTATCGTAGATAGCGACGTGCTGAAAAGCCTTCTGCGCCAGCCGCTTACGCTCCGCCAACTCCAACCCTCCGGCTCTTAACTTCTCCAGAATCGGCTGGTAATCAGCCGGATCCACCAGTACGATAACATCGGCAAAATTCTTGGCTGATGCCCGAATCATGCTCGGCCCGCCGATATCAATATTCTCTATCGCCTCCTCGAAGGCGACACCCTCCTTAGCCACTGTCTGGACGAAGGGATAAAGATTGACCGCTACCAGATCAACAGTCCCAATCTTATTCTCCTTAAGCTGCGCCATGTGGTCAGGCAGGTCACGCCTAGCCAGAATGCCACCATAAACGATGGGGTGCAGGGTCTTCACCCGCCCATCGAGAATCTCAGGAAATCCGGTAAGCCCGGAGACACTCTTAACCGGCGCCTTAGCTGCCTCCAGCGCCTTCTGGGTGCCGCCGGTGGAGAATATCTCAAATCCCAGCTGGCTCAGCCCTTTGGCAAAATCAGTCACTCCGGCTTTATCTGACACACTAATGATAGCTCGCATTAAAACCTCCAAATTAATCTATTTACTTGATAATTACCTTCGTTTTCCCCACCTGCTTCACTACCTCGCCAATGATTTTAGCTTCGGGCAAGGCTTTAGTCACCTTATCGGCATCATCAGGCGAGCAGATGAGCACCATGCCAATACCCATATTAAAGGCACGGTACATCTCGTCCCGGTCAACATTACCCCGCTGCTGAATGAGCGGGAAAATGGGCGGTATAGTCCACGCCTGACTACGAAATTGGGCGGCTACCCCCTGAGGCAACACCCGAGGCACATTACCAATCAAGCCGCCGCCGGTGATATGAGCTATACCCTTGATAAGCGGCAGGAGCGGCTTCAACTGGTTATAGTAACAGCGGTGAGGCTCCAGAAGCTCCTCGCCTAGAGTTCTACCCAGCTCAGGATAGCGGGTATTTAAAGCCGATTTAGTTTCGCCAAAAATCCTGCGCACCAGAGAATAACCATTGGTATGAAGCCCGCTGGAGGGCAAGCCGATAATGGTATCACCAACGGCAATTGTCTTCCCCACAATAATCTTCTCTTTTTCTACCACACCGATTATGAAGCCCACCAGGTCATAATCCTCCCCGGTATATAGCCCCGGCATCTCGGCGGTCTCACCACCAATAAGAGCACAGCCGACCTCACGGCAGGCTTGAGTTAACCCCCGAACAATAGCCTCTACCCTTTCCGGCACCATCCTCCCCGTACCGATATAGTCCAGGAAGAAGAGTGGTTCAGCGCCACAGGCAAGGATGTCATTCACACAGTGATTGACAATATCGACGCCAACGGTATCATGTTTGTCCAGAGCATCAGCAATTTTCAGCTTGGTGCCTACCCCATCAACACTGGACACCAGAACCGGCTCCTTATACCCCTTGAACTCAAAGAGCCCGCCGAAGAAGCCGACACCGCCTAAGACCTCGGGGCGGAGAGTGGAGCGGGCATGTTTGCCAATCAGTTCTTTTACTTTGTCAGCAGCATCAATATTAACGCCAGCCCCCGCATAGGTTTGCTTAATCGGTTCACCTCTTTATCAAAAATTTCACCAGCCGTTGACACCATGAAACAGCCAACACTATCTCACCGCGACAACGGACATAGTTCTTACAAGGTAAAACGCCCCTTGGTTCAACGCCATGTGCCCTACACATTGCTTCCCAGGCTGCTTTGCCCTCAAAAGCCAGGTCTATATCATCTATGTCCGTGAGCTCCAAACCACATCTATCACAGACAAGTTTCTCCATCCGACTAGTAATCCTACCTAGCCTAGAATATAGCTATTTTTTCCCTCTTCGACCAGCCGCCGCTAAAGGTGCTACCGCCAGCCAGAGAGTAATAGTGATTAGCATAGCCATAGGATAATCTATCTTCTCTATCCCGAAGTTCGGGGCAATAACACCCCACAGAGCCATGAAAATGAGAGAGCTCAGAAAGAAGCCAGGTATAGCCGCCAGTATAGTAAAGTAACCCATCATATTAAACCCTCCATACTAATAATGGTGAATTTAATCATAACACCTCGGCCAATCCGCTGGCAATCACAGAAAATTGACCGGCATAGGCGTTAATAAATAATGAGAACTACAAGAACCAGTTACTTTAGTCTACAGTCTACCGCTGCTTTATACCAAAGGGGCTATATTCTTCAAACGGTGTAGTCTCCAGTGCCAGCTTATCCATTTCAAGCTGCACCGGTATGGGGTAGTCACCGGTGAAACAGGCTAAACAAAAATTATCTTTAGGTAAAGCTACCGCCTTAATCAAACCTTCAATGCTCAGGTAGCCCAATGAATCCGCACCAATAGCATCCCTGACTTCGGCTACGGTCTTCTGGGCGGCAATTAGCTCCCGGCGGGTAGCCATATCTACACCAAAGAAACAGGGGTAACGGATAGGTGGAGCACAGATGCGCATATGCACCTCTTTGACGCCCGCCCTTCTCAGCAGCCCTACTACCTTTGGAGTAGTAGTACCGCGGACAATACTATCATCAACCACTACTAAACTTTTGCCTTCCAGCATCTGGGGCAGCGGGTTAAATTTGAGCTTGACACCAAGGTCCCTGATGCGCTGGTCAGGCTCGATGAAGGTTCTCCCTACATAGCGGTTCTTGAGCAATCCTTCACCTACGGGTATGCCCGACTTATGTGCATAACCAATACCCGCCGCAGTAGCCGAATCAGGCACACCCATAACAAAATCAGCATCTACCGGGTGCTCCTCGGCTAGCCCGGCACCCATCGCCTGGCGCGCCGGGTAGAGCAGCCGCCCGTTAATCACACTATCAGGGCGGGCGAAGTAGATATATTCAAAAATACAAAGCGCCCTTTTGCCTACCTCTCCCCGATAACTATCAACACCGTTCTCGGTAATAGAAACTACCTCACCCGGTTCAACCTCCCTGACAAAGGTGGCACCAATATGGTCAAGAGCACAGCTTTCCGAGGCTATAACCCAGCCGCCATTAATGGCGCCCAGACATAAAGGACGTATACCCAAGGGGTCACGAACGCCAAAAAGATTATGGTCAGTCATAATGGTCAGAGAATAAGCCCCCTGGAGCCGATGCATAGCGTATCTTATCTTAGCTACCCAGTCTTTTTCAGGAGATGAGAGGATGAGATTAGCGATAATCTCGGTATCCGTAGAAGTGTGGAAGGTATAGCCCTGGCCGGAGAGTTCCTTATACAGGTGCTCAGCATTGATGATATTTCCATTGTGAGCTACAGCAATAGTCGCCTTACCCTCACCCACCACAATCGGCTGAACATTAGCTACCCGGCTAGAGCCCCTGGTAGAATAGCGATTATGACCTATAGCAATGTTCCCGGTGAGGTGACTTAACGAATGCTCATCAAAGACCTGGGATACCAGCCCCATCTTGGCGTGAATCTGGATCCTTTTACCATCAGTAGTAGCGATGCCAGCGCTCTCTTGACCGCGGTGCTGCAGGGCAAACAGGGCAAAAAAGGTAAGCCGAGCTACATCCTCACCAGGAGAATAAACACCAAAAACGCCGCAAGACTCGTGCAAGTTTGCCTGCCTCTCAATTCACTTCAACTAGTCTTACCCAGTAAATTATAGCCCATTTTCTACTTGCGGGTCAACTAAATTGGGCTGGCAGGCTGTGCCGGATAAAAATAGGGTCCATAGAGCATTATTTAAGTTCGATTGATATGGACTTTAGCCCAGGTAGGCAATATAATTACACCAAGCCATTCCTATGATAGCTACACCAGGCAGTTAACTCTATTGCCGGTAGCTTATACAGAACGTGGGTAGAGAGCCCGGGAAAAAGATGATAGCTATATCTTGATAGAAAAGATGATAAAAGGTGCAGGCTAGACGTACTGACAGAAGTGAAGCAATGGGAACAGCCTCGATCTGGAGGCTGCTGTTTCGTTTTTCTGGACCAGCCATAATAGCCATGGTGGTGGCGTCCAGTTATAACCTGGTTGACGCAATCTTTGTGGGACGTCTTGGCGCTGAGGCCCTGGCCGCTTTGACCGTTGCCTTCCCGCTGATGATGGTTTTTATGGCCATTGGCGGGGCTACCAGTATGGGTGCCGCCTCTTTAATCTCACGGCGCCTGGGGGCAGGAGACCGCGCGGGAGCAGACAGAGGCGCCGGTGTTACTATTACCCTCGTCATCTTGCTGGGCGCTCTCATGCCCGCCATCTGCTTGCCGAACCTGGAAGCTCTGTTACGCCTATTTGGGGCCACGGAATCTGTCCTGCCGTTTGCCAAGAGTTATATGTTTATTCTGGCAAGCTTCGCCGTGATAGAGTTTTTCCCCATGGTAATTAACATCATTGTCAGAGCCGAGGGGAACCCCATATTTGCCAGTGTGACCATGATTATATCAGCGGTAACCAACATTATTCTGGACCCAATCCTGATCTTCGGCTTGGGGCCAATACCGGCTATGGGAATAGCCGGGGCTGCGATTGCTACCGTAATAGGGCGGGGGGTCGGTGCGCTAATCATGCTCATCTATCTAGCCTCACCAAAAACCTCGTACCGATTTCGACCCAGCTATTTCCTGCCTAATCTAAAAATATTAGCTGAGATCTACCGCGTAGGAATGGCATCCATGGTCCAATCGACAGCCGGTTCCGTAATGATGGTATTAGCCAACAGAATAACCGCATCTTTTGGAGTTATCCCCCTGGCGATAAGAGGTGTCCTCTTCCGCGCGGCCAGTTTTGCCTTCATGCCCTGTATGGGCCTCGGACAAGGGGTGCTACCACTAATTGGATATAACTTCGGCGCTAACCGGAAAGACCGCATTGGTGAAGTTACTATAAAGGCTTCGCTGGCCAGCTTTCTTTGGGGAATGCTGTGCTGGATAATCGTCATGATATTCTCAACTCAGGTTATGTCGCTGTTCAACACCGAACCAGAGTTCTTGCTTGAAGGAAGCTCAGCTCTGCGCATATTTTCCATAGCCTTCTTTAGCATCGGAATCCAGATGGTTCTGAGCTTCTTCTTCCAGGGGATTGGCCGGGGATTCCCGTCTCTGGTGCTGGCATCGGCTCGCCAGATCATCTTTCTGCTACCGGGCCTTCTGATTTTCCCCCGCTTATTCGGCCTGACGGGAGTATGGATGTCCTTTCCTATCGCCGATGTTTTATCCCTCATACTTACCCTGATTTGGACAGGTATCGAGTTCCGCCGACAGGGAATACGCTTTCGCCTACGATACCATTAACCAACATCGGGGTGCCTGTTCAACCATAATAAAAAGGTATTTTCGAGGGATAGCTACTTAAATACTATAAACAGCCCAAAAAATATACCACAAAAGACTTGACAAATGTTACCACATATGCTATAGCATACTCCATATGTCTAAGCTAGCCAATAAGATAAAGCAATGCCGAGCCCGAAAAGCCTGGACACAAGAAAAACTAGCCAGAAACATTGGCGTCTCGCTGAACACCGTGCAGAGATGGGAATCGGGCAAAACGCGTCCATCGCCACTGGCGATGGAGAAACTACAGAAACTGCTAGAAGATGTGCTTGAGGGAGACCAACTCAGGTTATTTTTAGAATGAATAATACCTACACCCTAGCCGACGGGACCGTCTATAGCAAACGGAAGGACTTTTGCCCCTTCTCGACTTACCCTCTAGCCGCCTACGCTGACATCGTGGGCGACCGGAAGATAGAAAGAATACAAAATATAAGCCACCGCCTCAAAGGTCTGAAGATACTGGAGCTAAACTCCTCTGCCCGAGGCGGGGGCGTTGCCGAAATGTTATACAGCTCCGTTCCCTTTCTCAACATGCTGGGCATAGAGGCAGAATGGAAGATTGTTAACGGGCGTGAAAGCTACTTTGAATGTACCAAGATGCTACACAACCTATTACAGGGTATGAAGGGCTCTTTCACCCGTGAAATGAAACAAACTTACCTCAGTCAACTTCAGGAGTTCGCCAGTAACAATATTATTGATTATTCCTCGGATGTGGTAGTCATCAATGACCCTCAGCCGATGCTGCTCTGTAAATACCTGAAAAAGGCCGGAGAAACCTGGCTCTGGAGATGCCATATCGATATAGAGCCAACGATAAAATCCAAAAATGGCCTGCTGAGCCTGCTCAATAACTGGCTCGTCGGGTATGACGCGGCCATATTCTCCGCGGCACGTTATGTTTTCCCATCCTGGCTCATCCCCAAGTTCATCATCCCCCCCTTCATTGACCCCCTCTCCGAGAAGAACCGTGAGCTATCCCAGCCGAAGATAGACCGGGTGCTGGACAAATACGGCATTGATTCCCAGCTACCTATCATCGCACAGATTGGCCGATTTGACCCCTGGAAAGGGCTGGAGAGGACAATTGCCACCTACCTCCAATTGAGGAAGGAGAAAAAATGCCAGCTTGTCTTAGCCGGCGGCCTGGCTACTGATGACCCGGAGGGAGCCAGAATCCTGGCCAAGGTCTACGAGCAGACAAGAGGTGACGAGGATATTCACATACTTAATCTGCCGCTGGAAGACCGCCTGGAGAACTGGCGGGAGGTGAATGCCCTGCAGCGGGCTGCGACCGTAATAATACAACCGTCCTCCAGAGAGGGCTTCGGACTGGTGGTTACCGAAGCATTGTGGAAAGGCAAACCGGTTATCGCCAGTAACGTGGGAGGTATACCTTTCCAGATTAAGAAGGGCAACACGGGATATTTTTACCAGAACCCACAGAAAACCGCCCAAAAAATAAGCTACCTGCTAGATAACCCACGGGTTGCGGAGAGGATAGGCAACAGAGGCCGGAAATACGTACAGGAACACTTCCTCATTGTTGACCGAATAACCGACTATCTCATGACTATAGACATCACTGCGAATTCATCTTCAGGTAGAGGCAAGATTACCGAAAGTATAACCAGCTTTTATCCGTGGTAAATGCCTTTTTGTCAACTGATTCCAAGTACCGCCCCTTTTACACCAGACACCCTGCTTTTTACGGAGTATCTTTAATTCAAATCTACCTACCGCTGGGCAAAAATGACCTTGATTATCATGCCATTACCAACCTACTTCGGCAGGGCTTTCTGACCGACAATCTCCTGCTTAACGTGCCATTTCTGGACAGCTTCGACTACCTCATCAACATGGCCGCAAACCCTCAGCAGGTCAAGGTCATTTTCAGAGACAAACCCCCTGGCTAAGACAGAAACCTTTAGCCAGTCCAGAAATCCTCTCCAGTATTGCCCGTCGAATAGCAATACGGGAAACGGTCTTATCTTATGGGTCTGTATCAAGGTCAGCACCTCGGTCAACTCATCGAGTGTGCCCAGTCCACCGGGCATTATAATAAAGGCAGTGGCATACTTGACCAGCATGACCTTGCGTATAAAGAAGTGATTAAATGTTATCGATTCCGTGGTGTAAGCATTACAGGCCTGTTCTTCCGGTAGTTCTATATTAAGTCCGATTGACGCCGCCCCGGCTTCGAGCGCACCCTTATTGGCTGCCTCCATGACACCGGGGCCCCCGCCAGTCATAATTGTGAAGCCCATCTGCCCCAATCGCCTAGCTATTTTCTCTACCTGCGCATATAGCTCATCCTCTGCCTTGAGCCGGGACGAGCCGTATATCGTAACTGCCGGCTCAATACCCGAAAGCTTATCAAAGCCCTCTACCATTTCGCCGATTACCCGGAACATGCGCCAAGATTCTTCCTTGGCCAAATCATTTATTTCATATCCTTGCGGCATTTTGCCCTCCTGCCTGCAGTGCTGCAGTAACTGATATTAGCCGAGCACCAGTTATCATGTAACTAGTCCAAGAGTTCCTCCGATTCATATTCGGGCACAGATATATTCCAACCCGTCTTTTCCCTGAGGAATTCGCTGAAGTTTTTAGCTGCCGTAGCTTCTCCATGAACAACAAATACCCGCCGGGGTGCTCTATCAAGTCCGGAAATCCACCGAAAGAGCTCGTCTCTATCAGCGTGTGCTGAGAAGCCGTTTATTTGGGCTACTCTTGCCCTGACCGGATAATACCGACCCAGAATCCTGACCCTCTTAGCACCGTCAACAATCTGTCTACCGAGTGTGCCGATTGCCTGGTATCCCACGAAGAGTATCGTGCTTCT
>Ga0265594_1003652_pt1 | contig 10100 bp, 16 predicted proteins | sample saktaG_11_FD_190147 | JGI IMG/M metagenome (GOLD analysis project Ga0265594, IMG submission 190147) | Saline water microbial communities from Sakinaw Lake, British Columbia, Canada - sak_2011_5_24_80m | ecosystem: Environmental > Aquatic > Non-marine Saline and Alkaline > Saline ... | reverse complement strand
TCGCGAAGCACAAAAAACATTTAGAAGAAAATCTTTTTAATTTTTAAAATATGACTCATCGAGTTCACCCAAAAGCACTTAGAATTAGAGGAATAGACAGCTGGCATTCAAGAGGATTCTACGAAAAGAATATGGCTGAATATTTAGAAATGGATTTAAAAATCCGGAATTTTTTAATGAAGAAACTTAAGACCGCTGATATTGAAAAAATTGAAATAGAAAGATTTCCAGCTAAAGTTAATGTTATTATATTCAGCGCAAGACCAGGATTGATTATCGGGCGCAGAGGACAAAATGTCTCCCTTTTAAGAAAAGAAATAGAGAAAATAATTTCTAATAAAGAGGAAAATTTGAAAATAGAAATAAGGCCAGTTAAGAATCCTTGGCTTTCAGCATCTTTGACAGCGCAAAATATTGCGCAACAAATTGAAAAAAGAACTGCTTTTCGCAGAGCATTAAAACAAGCTTTAAGTAAGATAATGAGCAATAAAGATGTGCAAGGAGCAAGAGTACAGGTTTCTGGGCGTCTAAATGGAAGAGAAATGGCACGTACAGAATGGTTAAAAGAGGGTAAATTACCAAGACAAACAATCAGGGGCAAAATGGATTATAGTCTAGCAGAGGCCTTTTGCTCATATGGAGTAGTTGGGGTTAAAGTTTGGATATACACAGGAGAAGAAGAAGATAATGATGCGGACAAAAATAAAAAATCAACAACTTTATAGAGGTAAAAAAATATGCTCCAGCCAAGAAAAATGAAGCATGCCAGATGGCATCTACCAAAATTAAAAAAAATGGCCAGAAGAGGCACAAAACTATCTTTTGGTTCTTTTGGTTTAAAGTCCTTAGGCTCAAAATGGATTACTTCACGGCAGATTGAAGCATCAAGATTAGCAATTGTAAGAGCTCTAAAGAAAAAAGGAAAAATGTGGTTAAGGATTTTCCCGTATCATCCAATAACATCAAAGGGATCTGAGGCTGCTATGGGTGGAGGGAAGGGAAAAATTTCTCATTATGTTTTCCCAATTAGCCCTGGAAAAATTATTTTTGAATTGGACGGTATTGAAGAGGAAGAAGCAAGAAAGATTTTAAAAAAGGTTGGCTCAAAACTACCAATAAAAACTAAGTTTATTAAACGTCCCGTTGCTGGTGATAACTGACGTTTTGACTTCGTTTATTTACCACAACAATAAAACAAATATTATGAAAGCAAGCGATTTAAATAAAAAAGACAAAAAAGTATTAGAAAAGTTATTAAAACAAACAAAAAAGATATTGTTTGACTTGCGTTTTATGTCAAGAAACAGTAAGCTTCAAAAGAATCACAAGATAAAGGAAACGAAAAAAGATGTTGCTAGGATCCTTACTGCTTTAAATTCACAAAAATAATATGCCAAAAAAAAGATTAAAAGGTATAGTTGTTTCAGATAAAATGGAAAAAACCATTGTAGTTAATATTGAAAAAATTCAAGAGCATCCGAAGTATAAGAAAAAATATAAGGTTCATAAAAAATATAAAGCACATGATGAAAAACAAGATTGCCGTATAAACGACAAGGTTATTATTGAAGAATGCCGCCCAGTAAGCAAACACATAAGATGGAGAGTAGTAGAAAAATTAAAATAAAACTACCTACATGATTCAGGAAAGAACAATGTTAAAAGTAGCAGATAACTCTGGAGCAAAAATTATTCAGTGTATTAGGATATTGGGCGGGACCAGAAAAAGATACGCGCAATTAGGTGATATTATTGTTGCTACAGTAAAAAAAGCTGAGCCAAGAAAGTTGGTAAAAAAACATGATGTCATACGGGTAGTTGTTGTTAGGCAAAGAAAAGCTTTTAGGAGAAAAGATGGCACATATATTAAATTTGATGAAAATGCAGCTATTGTACTTGAAGGAAAAACGAAAAAACCGCGCGGAGGAAGAGTGTTTGGTCCAATAGCTCGCGAATTAAAAGAAAAAGGTTTTGAAAAAATAGCAGCCATGGCAGAAGAATTAGTTTAATGAAAATCAAAAAGAATGACATTGTTTTAATCACTAAGGGGAAATACCGCGGGAAAACCGGTAAGGTTTTGCAAATCTTATCTAAAAAAGATCGGATTATTGTCGAAGGGGTTAATATTTCTAAAAAAAGAGTTAAACCAAAGAAGAGTGATGATAAAGGAAAAACAATAGAAATACCAAGCCCATTTCCAGTCGCTAATGCTAAATTAATTTGTCCAAAATGTAAAAAGGCAACAAGAGTAGGATATATGATAAAGCCAGCGACAAAACCTTCTGAAAAGCCCCAAAAAGTAAGGATTTGTAAAAAATGCAAAAAAGAAATAGCATGAAAGGACTACAAGAAAAATACAAAAAAGAAATAATACCAGCAATGATAAAAAAGCATGGTTATAAGAATAGAATGGATGTTCCTAAAATTAGGAAGGTTGTTTTGAATATCGGATTTGGGGGAAGAGTAGCTGGCAAGACACCAAAGGAAAGAGAAAAAATAGCGGAAAATATTGCTCAGCACTTATCATTAATTGCAGGACAAAAACCTATTTTAACACGAAGTCGTAAATCCATTTCTACTTTTAAAATTAGAAAAGGAATGCAGATTGGAGCTAAAGTCACATTGCGAGGCAAAAAAATGTATCACTTTGTAGACAGGCTTATCAATGTTGCTTTGCCAAGGTCAAGGGATTTTCGCGGAATTGAAACAAAAAATGTTGATCAAGGCGGAAACTTGACAATAGGGATTAAAGAACATATTATTTTTCCTGAGGTTTCAACTGAAAAAATGCAAAATATTTTTGGATTTCAGGTAATAGTGGAAACCACAGCAGAAACAAAAAACCAGGCAGTAGTTTTCCTAAAAGAAATGGGATTTCCAATAAAAATTTCTAAAGAATAAAAATGGCAAGAAAAGCATTAATTGTTAAAGCAAAAAAACCACCGAAGTATAAAAGCAGGGAAGTCTTAAGGTGCTTTCGGTGTGGAAGAAAAAGAGGATATCTCAGAAAGTTCAGATTATGCAGAATATGTTTTAGAGAAATGGCAAGAAAAGGATTAATTCCTGGTATTCGTAAAGCCAGTTAATATTCAAAAAATTATGACAGATCCTATAGCTGATATGTTAATAAGGATAAAAAATGCGCAAATGGTTTCCAAAAAAGAAACCATTGTTCCCTTTTCAAATATAAAATACGAAATTGCTAAAATATTGGAGAAAAAAGGATTTATAGCAGAAGCGAAAAAATTCGGGCAGAAAACAGAGAAAATAATAAAAATCTCCCTTTCTTATAAAAATGATACTCCTGCCATTACAAATGTTAAAAGGATATCCAAACCAGGGCAAAGGATTTATAAAACAGTTAATGAAATAAGACCAATTCGCGGCGGTTATGGTATCGGCATTATTTCTACATCAAAAGGTATTATGACTATTAAACAAGCGCAGAAAAAAAACTTAGGTGGAGAAGTTATCGCAGAAATTTGGTAAAAAATATATGAGCAAAATAGGAAAAAAACCAATTAAAATACCAGAGAATGTCAATATTGAGATTGATGGACAAAAGGTTAAGGTTTCAGGACCAAAGGGCGAACTATTTAGAAATGTTTTGCCAGTTATTAATGTTGAAAAACAAGAAAAAGAAATTGTTTTAACTCCAAAAACAGAAACCAAAACAGCAAATGCTTTTTGGGGACTGGAAAGGGCATTGATACAAAATATGGTAGAAGGCGTTTCTCAAGGATTTACCAAAAAATTAGAATTAGTCGGGATTGGCTATAAAGCGGCAATGGAAGGTTCAAATCTTATCTTAGAAGTTGGATTTAGTCATTCTGTAATCATAGAAATACCAGAAACAATAAATGTTTCAGCCAAGGGTAAAGCCATCACTATAAGCGGGATTGACAAGGCATTAGTTGGGCAGATTGCCGCTAAAATTAAAAAAATCAAGCCACCTGACCCCTATAAAGGTAAAGGTATTCGTTATTTAGGTGAGGAAATCAAATTAAAACCAGGCAAAAAAGCCACATCAGGTATTTAAACAATAAAAAATGTTAAAAAAACAAAGCCAAAGATTAAAGCGGCACAAAAGAATAAGAGCAAAGATTAGTGGAACCAAGGATATTCCGCGGCTTTGTGTTTTTCGTTCAAACAAGCATATTTATGCCCAACTCATTGATGATGTAAACGGTAAAATATTGGTAATAGCAGATGACAAAAAAATAGAAAAAAAGAAAAATACAAAAACTGAAGTTGCTCATAAGGTCGGAGAAGAACTTGCAAAAAAAGCGATGGAAAAGAAAATTTTGAAAGTTGTTTTTGATAGAGGCGGTTATTTATATCACGGCAGAGTAAAGGCTTTGGCCGAAAGCGCAAGAAAAAACGGATTAGTGTTTTAGTTTTAAAAAATGTTTGATAAAAATAGAAAAAAAAGAACTCCAGAAAAAAAGGAATTTGACCACAAGCTTTTACATTTGAGTAGAGTAGCAAGAATGACTTCTGGAGGAAGGAGATTTAAATTTAGAGCAGTGACAGTAATAGGAAATAAAAAAGGAAAAGTAGGACTTGGCATTGCCAAGGGAAAAGATGTGGCCCAAGCAATCCAAAAAAGCAAGAAACAAGCAGAAAAAAACATGATTTTGGTGCCAATCCACAACGATACAATTCCTCATCAAGTTGAAGCAAAATTCAGCAGTGTTAAATTGTTAATGAGACCTCAAACAAAAGGGAAGGGGCTAATAGCTGGAGGCGCTGTAAGAACTGTTTGCCATTTAGCAGGCATTAAAAATATTTCTTCAAAAATCACAAGCAGAACAAAAAATAAAATGAATATTGCCAGGGCAGCCATAGAGGCATTAAAAAAACTAAAAGCAGACGTTAAAGATAAATAACAAATGCAATTACATCAATTAAAACCGAATCATGCCCGAAAAAAAGAAAAGCGCATAGGGCGCGGAGGAAAAAGAGGTACTTATTCTGGTAAGGGAATTAAAGGGCAAAGCAAAAGAGCAGGACGCAAGTTTCAACCACTTGTGCGTCTTATTATTAAAAAGTATCCTAAGAAAAGAGGATATCGTTTCAAATCCTTAAAAAACAAGCCAGAAATTATTAATCTATCTTGTTTAGATGGGAAGTTTGATAAAAACTCTATAATCAGCCCTCAGACATTAGTTGAAAAAGGACTTGTCAGAAAGAAGAGGGGAAAGATGCCAGAAGTTAAAATCTTAGGCAGCGGAGAGATTAAAAAGACATTCACATTTAAAAACTGCCTAATCTCAGAAGTTGCTGAAGAAAAAATCATAAAAATAGGAGGAACAATTGATTACAAACAAAAAGAAGTAAAACCAAAAAAAGAAAAGGTTAAAAAAGAAGTAAAACCAAAAAAAGAAAAGGTTAAAAAAGAAGTAAAACCAAAAAAAGAGAAGATTAAAAAAGTTAAAAAAGAATAATCGCTAAAAACCGACATTAACTTCTGCATAAAGACATTATGTTCCTCAAAAACATTATTAAAATTTTCAAAATCAAGGACTTGAGAAATCGAATATTGATTGTATTGATTGTCTTTGTTATTTTCAGAATAATGGCTGGAATTCCTATTCCCGGGGTAAACCCGGAAGAGCTTAAAGCGTTTTTTGAACAATTTCAAGTGTTTGGTCTTTTCAATGTTTTTACAGGAGGCACTATGCAAAATCTATCTATTGTAATGTTGGGGTTGGGCCCATTCATCACCTCAACTGTGGTTCTTCAGCTTTTAAGTATGATTTTCCCGCAATTAGAACGCATTTATAAAGAAGAAGGAGAGGCGGGAAGAGAAAAATTTAACCAGCTTGGACGACTTTTGTCGATCCCTCTTGCATTTTTACAGGGATACACAATGTTAACTTTATTTCAGAAAAGAGGTGTTCTCCAAAATCTAACAGTTTCTGCGTCTATCGCGTCGGTTATTAGCATAACCGCTGGAACTGTATTGCTTATGTGGTTAAGTGAAATTATCTCTGATAAAGGAATTGGCAACGGCACTTCATTATTGATTTTTGCTGGTATTATCTCCAGCTTTCCGCAAAATATTCTTCAAACATATAGCGGATTACAGCAGGACCCTTCACAAACTCTTTCATATGTACTTTTTTTCATACTTTCCTTATTCATTATTTTTGCAGTTGTACTTACTAGCCAAGCAAAAAGAAATATCCCTGTTTCTTATGCCAAAAGAGTAAGGGGCAGAAAGGTTTATGGAGGCGCGAAAACCTTTCTCCCGCTTAACCTTAACCCTGCTGGCGTAATGCCTATCATTTTTGCATTATCCCTGCTTACGCTTCCAGGCATGTTGGCAAATTTCTTTTTAGGTGCAGAAGGATATGTTGGAAAAATTGCGCAGCAAGTAAGCAATCTTTTTGCAAACCCTGTTATATATAGCGTTTTTTATTTCTTTCTTGTTTTGCTATTTACATTTTTTTATACACTTATTATTTTTGATTCTGAAAACATCTCCCAAAACCTTAAAAATACAGGTGGGTTTATTCCTGGATACAGACCTGGTAAACCAACTGCAAAGCGGCTTAGCTTTATCCTTAATCGTATTTTACCCATTGGTGCTTCATTTTTAGGCGTCATTGCTTTAGCGCCAACTATTATCGGAAGATTGACGGGAATAATGACATTTCAGTTTTTAGTTGGAGGAACATCCTTGTTAATTCTTGTTAATGTGGTTGTTGAAACATATCAAGAAATTAAGTCATTTTTACAAATGCAAGAGCTTTAATAAAATGGAAAAAAAACTAAAAGCAATTATTTTATTGGGAGCACCCGGGTCAGGGAAGGGGACACAGGCAAATTTACTAGCAGAAAAACTTGATCTTTATCACTTAGATAACGGCAAAATGCTCAGAAAAAAGTACAGTAACTTTAAGCCAGAAGAATTTATAGAGTCAGAAGGAGAAAAGTACTATTTCGAAGATGAGAAGAAAAAATATGATACAGGAGAATTAAGTAACCCTTTTTTTATCTTGGGCTTGATCAAAGAAACAATTAAGCAGGTAATGGAGTCAGATCAAGGGCTTGTTTTGTCTGGTTCTCCTAGAACATTACCGGAAACGAAAAAATTAATGCCTTTTTTGACGACATTATACGGCAAAGAAAACATTAAAATTTTCTTTCTTAGTTTAGATGTTAAAGACTCAATTTGGCGGAATTCCCGCCGTCGAATATGTGAGTTAATGGAACACTCGATTTTATACAGCGAAGAAACTAAAAATTTGAGCCTATGTCCTTTTGATGGCTCAAAACTTATCAAAAGAAAATTAGATACACCAGAAACCATTGAAAAAAGATTTGAAGTTTTTGAGCAAGAAACTTTTCCAATAGTCAAATATATAGAAGAACAAGGGTTTGAGGTAAATCAAATTAATGGGAAGCAAACAGTAGCCAATGTGCACTATGATATTTTAAAAAGCATAATTCCCAGTTAATCATATTTTCTTGTAATGACGATACCTATAAAAACGGAAAAAGAAATTCAGATTATGCGCAAAAATGGGAAGAATCTTGCAGGTATAATGGAAAAGATAAGCAAAAAAGTTGCTCCAGGGGTTAAGTCCCAAGAATTGAACGAGTTAGCAGAAAAATTGATTATAGAATTAGACGCTAAACCAAGTTTTAAAAATTACAACGGCTTTCCAGCCGCGCTTTGTGTTTCTATTAACGAAGAAATTGTGCATGGAATACCTTACAATAAAACATTAAAACATGGGGATATTGTTTCTCTTGACCTTGGGATATATAAAAATGGATTTCACTCAGATATGGCAATTACTCTGCCTGTAGGAGAAATAAGTTATGAAGCAAAACATTTAATTAAAACAACAAAAAAGGCGCTGAAATTAGCTATAAGAAATATAAAAACAAGCAATACTTTTGGAGATATCAGCAATATTATTCAACGGCATATTGAATCCCAGGGATATAGCGTTGTCAGAGAGCTTTGCGGGCATGGCATTGGTCGCGAATTACATGAAGACCCAGAAATTCTTAATTATGGAAAAAGAAAGACTGGACCAAAAATCAAGCAGGGGATGGTTTTTTGTATAGAACCAATGGCGGCAATAGGCAAGGGCGAAATCAAAAAAGGAAAGGATGGTTGCGCATACACTACAATTGATGAAAAACTTTCCGCTCATTTTGAACATACTATTGCAGTTACAAAAAAAGGCGTTGAAATCTTGACAAAGATATAAACTTAGTTATCTTACAAACAGTGTATTCCGGGTGAGGAGGACTGCCCAGAACAGGCCCAAACGAGGTCAAGAATCCTTCGAGGATTCTTGATAACGGGACTGGGGAAATGAACCCCTCCCCGGAACACCAGAAAAAAAAAGCTCGTTGTTTTAACGAGCTTTTTAATTTTCTCTTTATGTATTTTTATGTTATAATAATTTAAAGATTTAAAAACTAGATGTATTATTAAGAAATTATGAAACTCTCAATCATTATACCTGCATATAACGAAGAAAAAGGAATAGCAAAGGCATTACAAGAAATTGATAAATACACTAAACAACAAAATTACGAATATGAAATTATTGTGGTAAATGATGGGTCTAAAGACCGAACAGCTGAAGTTGTCCAAAAAATGATGCCGCAAATCAAAGGTTTGCGCTTAATTGATAACACAAAAAATCATGGCAAGGGTTTTGTTGTCAAGCAGGGTCTGCTCGAAGCTAAGGGAGAAATCAGATTATTCACTGATGCTGACAATAGCACTTCTATTGATCAGGTGGAGAAAATGTGGCCTGAATTTGAAAATGGTTATGATATTGTTATTGGCTCGCGTGATGTTAAGGGAGCAACGCTAGAACCACCCCAACCATGGTATCGTCGGATATTAGGCAATGTCTTCAACTTATTTGTGCAAACTTCTTTAGGGCTTTGGGGAATCTGGGACACTCAATGTGGATTTAAAGCGCTTAACAAAGATTCTGTTCAAAACGTTCTGCCTAAATGCAAAATAGATCGCTGGGCCTTTGACCCAGAAATATTAGCCTTAGCAAAAAAACAAGGATTTAAAATAAAAGAAGTACCTGTTCATTGGATTAATCGAGCTCAAAGTAGAGTAAAATTATTTGGTCCCAACAGCATGATTACCATGTTAAGAGAAATACTTCAGATTAAGTGGTGGTTAATAACTAAAAAATATAAATAACAAAATGGCAAAGCAAAAATTTCCATCTGAACTTCGCTATGATATTGCCTCTAAGGACTGGGTAGTTATTGCAACTGGTCGCGCAAAAAGACCAGAACTCTTTAAAAAACAAGGGAAAAAAATAGAAAAAACTCCTAAGGGAAAATGTCCATTCTGCGATATTAATACACAAAAAATGCCAACCCTTATTTACTCAAAGGGCAAAAAAATATTTCTTAATCTTGATGGAAAGACTCCAAAAAACTGGAGCACAATCATCATCCCAAACAAATATCCTGCTTTTATGCCAAGTAATCAATTGAAAGAAGAAAGCGAGGGTAAACTTTATCAAAAGGTTGAGGCAGCAGGATTCCATGAGGTTGTAGTGACAAAAGACCATGATAAACATATTGCGCTTTTACAAATCAGTGAGATCAAAGAGATTCTTGACGCTTATCAGCAACGATTTATAGAATTAGCCAAAAAGCCATTGGTAAAATATGTAGCCATATTCCATAATCATGGAAGTGAAGCAGGAGCAAGTATTTACCATCCACATTCCCAGATTATCACAACTCCATTAATTGACACTGATTTAAAAAAAGCTTTATCTAATTCTAAGAAATACTTTCAGAAACACAAGAAATGCCTTTATTGCGAAATGAGTAAGTGGGAAAAAAAAGTTAAAAAGAGAATTGTTTTTGAAAACAAACATTTTTTAGCTATATGTCCATTTGCGTCTAAAATGGCTTTTCAGGTAATTATTTCTCCTAAAAAGCATTTAGCCTGCTTTGAAAATATTACTGAGAAAGAAAAGATATCATTGGCTGAGATATTTAAAAAAACATTGGGCAAACTCTACAAGGGTTTAAACAATCCTGCCTATAATTTCTATCTCCACACAGCTCCATGTAATAGTAAAGAT
>Ga0265594_1003650_pt1 | contig 10103 bp, 14 predicted proteins | sample saktaG_11_FD_190147 | JGI IMG/M metagenome (GOLD analysis project Ga0265594, IMG submission 190147) | Saline water microbial communities from Sakinaw Lake, British Columbia, Canada - sak_2011_5_24_80m | ecosystem: Environmental > Aquatic > Non-marine Saline and Alkaline > Saline ... | reverse complement strand
CTCTTCAGGAATGAAAATGCCTTTTCTCGTGACCTTAACTTTTAACCCCACCAAAGGACACCTACCAAATAATATCCGTTAAAAGATTTAAACCTTCCATAACTATGATCCCTCATAGCATCACCACTACCCCACATAAATTTCCATCCGAGTTCCCTCAACTTTGAGACGCCCTTTCTTGATTGATTCTTTTAACTTTGAAGATCACCGTGCCACCCTCGGTATACGGTTCTCCGGGATCAACACACTGAATATACGCGTGTTCCCTATCCTCTGGCTTTGACAAACCCAACCTAACAGGATCAGCACCAGCCTCCAGAATAAGAACATAATGCAGCAAAGATGAAAGCGCATGAACACAAAGAGCATCTGTCGATTCCAACACTATCTTGGGATCATCAATCACTATTCTGTCTCCAACCTTGTGAACTGGACATTTGCCCCTAATTTCACATACTTCTATTTCTAACATTTTCCGAGTACACGCTTGTCCTTTGAACTAATATGTTCTAGATTTATTTGCCATTCTTTTGTGCTTGTCTGGAAATCGCATACAGGGTTATCGCAGTAAATACGGTGAACATTCCGATGAGAATAAAAGCCATAGAAGCTAAAGCGATGTTTGTCATGATTTGCTGTTCTTCTGCGAAGATTTTAAGCATCCATATTCCAAAAGCCGTTCCAGCAAAAAGGAAAATTATTCCTGGTAATCCCAAGAGCATTAATGGCTTTTCTTCTACCACTAATCGGAGAATTGACATCAATACACCTGCTCCATGCCCCAAAGCATTTTGAGTTGAAGATCGCTCCAACTCTTTGTATTTTACCTCTGCTGGAACCTCCACAACGGTTAAACCATTCTTCTGTGATTTCATCAGAACCTCTACACTAGCACCCATACCATTCTCGACAAGACTAAGACCAGACAAAGCTTTATGTCCATACACTCTGAAGCCGCATTGAGCGTCGTTAAATTTGTGATTTGAAGCAGCTCCAGTCAACTTGGAAATCAACTTTATACCCCAACCTCTGTAGCGAGGGACACCATTCTCTTTTTCACCCAAGAAACGCGATCCTAAAACGATATCCGCCTTATTCTCTAAGACAGGCTCAATCAACCTCGGAATCTCTCTTGGATCATGCTGCCCATCACCATCTAATGTTACTAAGACATCTGCATTCAATTCTCTTGCCATAGTAAACAAAGTTTTAATCGCAGCACCGTACCCAAAATTCTTTTCATGTCGTATAACATCCGCTCCCATTCGTTCAGCTATCTCAGCAGTACAATCTGTGGAACCATCATCACAAACCAAAACAACATCAACAAACTTCTGCGCCTCCAACACTAACCTCGCAATCGTCCTTTCCACATTAAATGCAGGAATAGCAGCAACAACCAAAGGCCTAGGCTTACCCAAAGGAATCTGATCTTTAACGTGAGTCAACGAAGTCAATTAATCAAACAATCCCAATCGATTGCATTAAACCATCTGATATACCGAAATTCTTCCGCTATCAAAGACCGAAACCCAATCATTCGACAACCGCAAATTATACCATCCAATATCCTCATTCCACCAAACAAGATAAGAAGTTGTGAAACCATTCTCCAAAGCAAGCTCCGAGGCTTTTTCAAGATCACTATCGAAGAAAACTGTACAGTATCTACCATCAAGGTACAACTGACTCCAAAACTGAAAAACATCATGGACAAGCAACGAAGAGTCACTTGTCATATGCGTATTCAACCATTCGAAAGCTTCGATAACACCTTCGGTATCTCGAACAGGAACCGAACTACTCTGCATCGTAGAAGGAACATACCTGAAAGTACCCTCCACCCCAATTACTCCATACTTACCATCCACCAACGGCCACGCCATAAAGAGACCGCCAACCACAACCGACAACAGTGACAGACCAATTCCCACTTTTTTTGGGAGCTTGAACCAACCCAAGAATCTTGAAACAGAAAAAGCTTCGCCACACTTCGCCACTTTCCACAATCCATTAACAGCAAAAAACGTGAAGGGAAAAACAAGCATCAGCATCCACCGATTCCACAGAAGCAAAGCAGAGAAAGGCAGGAGTAGACAACTGAAAGAACCGACTAAAAGAAGAAGAGTCCAAGATCCAAGAACTCTATCTTTGAAGTGCCCAACCGCAATTAAGGGCACCAACACCACGTAGAGGAGAAGAAACAGGGAGAACACATGAGAAAACAACTCCAAATAACTTCCATAATATTCAACCGGAGTAAAGACATTCAAATAATCAGTCAAGAAGAAGAATCCACCCGGATGAGCAGAGAAACTATCACCTATCCTCAGTATGTTTGTTTCCACGCTGACGGGTGAAGGAAAAACCCGAAAAACGCGAATTAAAAAAACTGTTAAAGCTGGAGCAACAGCTACGAAGAGTCTATATGGAATTCTTTCTTTTTTGAGAAGTCCCATAACCAACAATCCTAGAACCATAGCAAACAAGCTAACTGCAGCCAATTCGTGACCCCAAACAACAAACAAAGAAAGCACAGACAACACGGCAACATCCTTCCAGCCAAGATCTTTTCTAAGTAAGGGTATAGTGAATAGTAGGATCATTAGACCAAAGATGTTCCGATAAAAGTGCCAGCTGATCCCTAAGGCAGCCAGCTGAAACGCAAAGAGCCCAGAGGCCAGTAGACTTTTCGTAACGCTCCAACCTAATTTCTTCCAAGCAACATAATATATTCCAGCCGCTGTTCCACCGTATAGTAGGGGCGCAACAATCTTAAGAAGCATGAAAGGCTCTAACCGAGTTAAACTACCCAAGGACACTAGAATCCCGTAGATCAGCCATGTCGAGAAGACGTCACTCCAGTGATTCCACACTACACCATCATTAATTCTTGCAGCATAGTAGATGGTATCCCAACCAATAGGATGGGGAAAAGACAGCAACTCAGGAATCAAACGAACAACAAACCCTATCACAAAAGCCAACAAGAATCCTTTAGTATAACTTAGATTCTGCAGTCTTACCTGTAGCAATTTTCCATCTCAAGATTTGTCGTTTTTCCAGTCTTCGTTGTCTTTTCCCACTTTCTGGGTCTTCTCAACAAAATCTGGAGAAAAGCATAGGATGCCACGAAATTTTGAATAAACCAGTAACAGTAAATGAAAGGCAACCAAACAATATTCGACATTTTCCGAGGCTTTTCAGCAAAAATCATAGCCACCCCAGCCAAAGCCAAAAGAAGAAAAGTAAATAATGTAGTGACGTTAGCCAACAAAAAGAACGCAAAATCAGGATTCAAAGGAATAAAAAGCGAAGAAAAAGTAGCAACATAACCTAGTAAACAGGAAATCAAAACAAACGGCCCAGCCAAAGTAACCTCAGCATCCAAAGATTCCTTACATGGTCGCTTAAGCAAACTTCCATACCTAAGACTTACCTCCATTGTCCCCCTGAACCACCTAGTTCTCTGCTTAAAGAAACCAGAAACCGTAGCCGGATACTCCTGCCAAGACTTCACATCCGAAGCATACCGGATCTTGTGACCGTTTTCGGTCAGCCGAGCCGCCAACTCCATATCCTCAGAAAGAACCTTACCATTCCAACCCCCAACACTATCAAGAACAGACTTTCTTACAAAGTAGCAACTGCCAGTCAAGGGAACAAAGAGTCCCAAAGCATCCTTGCCCCTCATGTAAGCCTCACACCTCAAGGCTTCCTCCTGAGACACAAATTTCGTCAAAATATTTTCATCCTCGTTAACCGCAATCAATCTCCCTTGCACAGCAGCAACCGAAGAATCCTCAAAGTAACTTGCAGCCCTAAGAAGAAAGTCAGGTTCAGGAATATTATCTGCATCCAAAACCGCAACAATCTCCCCACTAACATGCTTGAGACCCACCTTTAGAGCCGAAGGCTTCCCATCCGAAACACCTCGTCTCACCAACTTCACCTGACCCGGATACATCTCCACAAACCTCCTGCAAATCTCACCAGTCCCATCAACACTGCCATCCTCGACAATAACAATCTCTTTATTGTCTTCAGGATAATCAGCCTTCACAAGCGCCTTTAGAAGCCTGCCAACAACATTCTCTTCATCCTTAACAGGAACAATAACTGACATGGTGGGCAATCGTTTCTTGCCACTAAACGGCAACTTCTTTTTACGCTTGCTTGAACGAAGGTTCCTGACCCCAGCCACAACAATTGGTATATTATACAATGTCCAAGCGTAAACTATGGAGATAATAAGAACAGCAACGAAATACAGCGGATACATACCATAAGACTCTTTGTAAGGTCTATTAAGTTTTAAAAGAAGACAGGTTGATTACAGTCAAATACTGCATGAAACCACGATCATTCGCCCAGAACTTAGCTGCTCGGTTGCCCCAAGCTTCTCCTATGCTAGCGATTTTTTCTGCTAGGCTTCGCCCCTCAGTTCTCATGAGACGAAATATCCTGCTCTCCATGGCTTCACACAATTTACCAACTATTCGGGAAACCAGTTTAGCTAGAAGGAAGCTGCGAACCTTTTCGACCACCCTTATCGTCAAATCCAGAAGCTTTCTTTCTTCACGCTTCAAATCCCTGAACCACACGCCTCTTCGCAATGCCTTCAGCCTCAACCTAGCCAACGCTTCCCTAGTTAGAGGAATAGATGGTTGAGTCGTGACAGGACTCCTACTTGATTTTCCTGATCTTACACTCAACCAAATCGCCCTCCTTCAAATCGTAAGCGTCCCTGAGTTCCTTCGGAACGGTGACCCTACCTTCTCGCCTCATATAGACCGTAAAGATGATCCCCGCTTTCTTGTCATCCAACATCATTTCTAACTCCGAGACAATACTTCATTTTTCCATCTTATTCGACATATTTCCCCGTTTTTACTCGATCATCATAAAAAACATTATGAATTCTGGATAAGCAACAGTCCTTCCTCAAGCCCACAAATCGTGCGCAACCTATTGTCACCAGATAATCCCACCCTTTCCAACTCTGCTGTTTTGTGATGCAAGGGTTTCATTGACTGTCACATTTAACGTGTATGAATCTGGAATCTGTATCGGTAATAACAATCCATATTCAGAATCCGAATAAATAATCCATAAAGGAAACGTAAAAGCTTCTCGCTGGTGAACTTGAACAGACGCTGTTAACTTGCCTTTCCAACTCAAAGCAAACACCGATAAACGACGTTTTTCTACCTTAATCGAGAGTAGATTGCATATAAACGTTTTCGACCTCAAAAATACAATATTATTCAGAATTCGAATAAAAACAATCCATGCAGGAAATACAACAGCTCCTCGCTGGCGAACTTGAACAGACGCTGTGAACTTGCCTTCCAGACTCAAAATAAACACCGTAACGACGTTTTTCTATCTTTTTTGTCATAAATCAAATATAACAATTTTTTGCGTTTATGCTAGGGCATGGAGTAGGTAGCCTAGAATTAATCCGGTCAAGAAGAACCAGAAGTCTTCGTATTTGTTCATTAGTTTCCATAGTGATTCTAAACTCTTTTCCTGCAAATCTCTAACAACCTTTCTACATAATTCACTATTTTCTCGCACATTTTGGACAGCCAACCATCACAATTTTGTCAGTAAGAGAATGGTAGGTAGCTCCCACTTTTCGCCAACGATGCTTATGCTTCTTAATCATGTTTCTTACCACTCCCAAAATAGTACAGAATCCAACCCACTAACCACGCCAAAATGATTATGGGTAAAAACCCAACAATCAACACTTTCTTAAAAGGTAACCACCTTTCCCTTCACAATAACACGTTCCATGCAACACACAAAGATGATCTATTCTTCATTCTCTTCAACGTTAAAGTGACACCTCAACTCTTCTTCGCTTACTCCGTGCTGCGTAAGCTCTAATATTTGAGTAAGAACGTTTAAGCAAGATTTGCAAATAACGATTCCATAGCGGAGCAAAAGTAACGTCTTAGTTTCGTTACAGAACGGACATACTCCTGTTTTTGTTCCAGCAATTAGAATTTCTTGACGACTGTTTTTGAGATTCACGTTCATAAATAATCCCACATTGAATGATGTCGGGCGGGTTTTGGTTCGTAACTACTGCAAGTCTTGTATTCGTTGGATGCATCACAGAATTTTTGCAGAATATTGCAACATGCAACGCGTTTAGCCTTATGCGCGTATCTTTTTTGACGTTCTGAAAAGGAAATTTGCATTGTTGTTCCTCTTTTTTGGCTGACAAATGGTAACTATTTGTCTGACAAGTATTTATTTCTTTCGCCAGAGATAAAAATGTTAATTGAAGCAAGTTGACGATAGAAATTAGTCTGATTCCGAATCCATATTCAGAATTCATTCGTTTTTTATGTGATATACTACGGAGATTGAACGCAAGGAGATTAAAAGAGAAAATGGATAACGTAGAAACTTCTGGTTTTGTAGTGCTGTTCTTTGGTTTGGGCTCGCTTCACTTTTGTCGATGTACATACAAATTTTGTTTCAGGTGATGAGTGGAAACTTGTCTGAGGAAAATAAGAGGGAACGAATAACAATTAGGCTTACCGTGAGATATATGGAACTGTTGAATAGCTTGATAAAACTGGGTGTTTACAACAGTCGAAATGAAGCTATACGAGACGCACTGCGACTTCTCTACGAACACCATGGATTAAGGGTTGCCCCCCAAAAAAAATACAATTTAACACAGGGCTCAACCCAAACAGATACCAAAGCATCTAAGAGACATAGCCGTTAAGCCGTGTTTTTAATACACATTTTCGCTCATGATCCACTACTATACTGCGACATTTTCAAAAATCATGTCTCACCTTGTGAGGGCACTTGGTAACATACACTTGACCCCATGTGCGTCAAATGCTCACCAACGGTTTACCGATTCAACGGCTCTCTAGTAGTCAACCATTCAGCAGCTTCCTCTTTAATTAACGAAATTTCATAGTGCGCAAATAGGCGCCTCAAAGCATCCTTGATTATTTCTGCTCGATTCACATAGAGGCCGTCCCTGATTAAGCATTCTATTGCCTCTAAGTAAGGCTTAGTCATGACTACGCTAATTCGTTTTTTATTTACCGTCTCTGTCACGTTAAACACCTTTGTTTAGATAAAAAACAAAAAGGAAATTTAATCTATCAGGCTGAAGGATATGCATAGAAATATTATTCAGACTTCGGAATAGCATGGTGTAGAACTATCGATTTGGTTTTTTTATGTATCCTTTCGTAAGGAAAAGTTTTTGGACAAAAGGACAGAAAACCGCGTCGTCATCGTCTGTATATGGAGCCTTAGGGGATGTTAAGTTCAAAAACAAGTTAACCACCCTGAACTTATTAAATAATTCCAAAATCCGAAGTCGAATAAACATTTTTAGTTATTTAGCGAAATATCAACATGTTATGTACAGCCCACTCCATCCGCATGCAAAACTAAAAGAGCTGAAGACACACCCTCTGACACGCACACAGCGACAAAACTATAAAGGTTTTACATTAACCCATCTTTTCTGTCCCTACCTCGTTCAACATGCAAAAAATCATAAACTCGATCAAAAAGCATCATTCTCTTCGCTTTCCACAGACCCAACATCAACACCAGAAAGCTGAGGCTCCATATTCCCTGCAACTTCCAGTTCCAAGTCCCAAGAAGCCAATACTACCACATCCACGTCCATTCCCCCGAATACACTCGACCCCCAACGTAAACTAAAAAGGACAAACAGTCAATCAACCCCCCCAGATGAGCCAAAAAAAGAGCCAATCCTCTCTTCAACGCAACATTCACTGATGCCGCATCCACGTAACTTTGCCATGCAACAAGAACACAAACAGAGAATATGGTTACCGAAAACCCAACCAGATAAGGAGCATACCAACCATAACTGAAGCCCAACCCATATGAACAAAGGATACTATTTACGACAAAATCAAGTCCCGTGAGACTCAAAAAACTACCAAAACGAGAGAGAATCACCCCTTAGACGTACTCAAACAGGACTCTTTTCCAATCAAAGCCATCTTGAGCACTCATAAAAGCTAATCATAAAGAGAATATCTTTATCCGAAAATAATCTACTTGACGAATACTCTAGGCTTCGACAATTCATCAAATCAGATTCCGAATATGAATTATTACTACTAATACATACTCAGCTTTCACACAAGTTAAATCATCTATCCCACAAAGCATTCTCGGAACATGGAGAAAACAAGCCGATGGAAATCCAAGTGAACCCCAAACTCTTAAAACTAGCCACATCCCTAGAAACAAATATTGCCAAAGTAGTAAACGAAGCATTAAACCTTTGGCTAAAAGAAAAAATGACCATTTGCCCAATAACAAATCAATTCTGTACATACAATGGACCATGCAACGATTGCCCCATAGCCAAAAAAGCCACGCTCTAAAGCCAAATTATCTAACATCCTTGTTTGACAAAACAATAAAACTAACAAAAAACTCCAACCTCTAAAGAAGAAAACATCCTCTCCTACAAACAAGACAACAATATTTTGGCCGCTTAGAAAATTAATATTCAAAACTACTATAACATCCTATGCGACAAATGATTTTATGCGCGAAAACTTTTTATATAGTTCCATTCCAGAAACGGTATGCTCCGTAGCGTAAAGGGATTCTTCACGTTTATTTCCATCGAAAGAGGGATCATGCTTTTTATGATAACTATGGGGGCAACATTTCTGATGGCAGAGAACGCTGCTTTGCTTCGAGCGATTTACCTCGGTTTTGTCGCGTTTTGTGGATGGAGTGGAGTAGACGCAATAAATAACGTTTATGACGCTGATTTGGATGTGAAATCTGACCCTCTCAGATCCGAATACACGAAGAATCTTGGCAGACTGGGATTGTGTATATCCATCATCTTTTTTGCGTTGTCTATGAGCATGGGCGCGATCACCGGAATTCAGTTAGTAACTGTTTTCGTTTTTGTAGGGATTCTTGCTGGCGTCGTATATTCAGTTCCGCCTTTTAGACTTAGACAAACAATATACAAGCCCGTAGTGAACTTTTCTGTTGGTGCCGTTCCTGTTTTAATGGTAGCTGCTTTCTTCAACGTTTTTTCTGTTCAAATATTGGTTCTACTGCTTCTCATCGGCATATCCACTGCAGTCAACAGTTTATGGGAGGACTTGGCGGACTATGTTTCAGATTTTGATGCTCGTGCGCGAACGATGCTAGTTGTATTAGGGTTCAAACGTGGGCTTTATCTCACTATTCTGATGGGTTACTGCCTCATTCCACTCATGATTCTCGTCGGCATCCTATTCCAATTGAATCTGCTTTACTTCCTTGTCCTCACTGCACTCATAGGTTACATATCCCTTCGTTTAGTTCAGAACCGTCATGTCCTCTTTGGAGGCGTTAAAGCAGATACAGAATCAATGTTCAAGTTGGGCGAGATGTTCGCAAAAGATTTCGTAATTATCGCACTGGTGCACACAACAAACTTGATGTTAAGCGGTTATCTAACCTACCAACAAGTTTTCTTGATTTAAAACCATTTTTAACCAATTTCTAAACACCCTAGCGCGCACTGCAGAATAGAGGTTGCACTATGACCTGATCCTCAGACCCATGCATTGAGCCAGTTTCTGTATTTTGGCAACAAGAACAGTATAATTCCCATAGAAATCAGAGTTAAACCTATAATGAAATAGTATATCAATCGCATATCTATTCCAAGACCAATAGCTTCACCTACTCTAGAGCCTAAAAGAATAAGAGAAATATTCTTGTCCCAAAAAGTAATGTCACAATAAACTATCCAAGCAAAAAAAGCCAATAAATAAAGACCTAATCCAATAAAGGCGAGAAATATGAACTTAGACCGAGAAATTATTAATTTTAAGATATTTACTTGTAAAGCCTTCTTTAGATGCTTGATCAAACCCGAACTACCAATCGATTTCAAAAGTTTCTCATTTGAAAACGTACCTTCAAACATCTGCTCACGCGCATTGACCACATACTGGTATGTTATGTTTTCGATGGTTGTAAAGAATATGTCATTGTCGCCCATTGTTGTGTGGAACAATATTGAATCATAGTCGTCCGCTACCTTTTTGAGCTCA
>Ga0265594_1003649_pt1 | contig 10104 bp, 9 predicted proteins | sample saktaG_11_FD_190147 | JGI IMG/M metagenome (GOLD analysis project Ga0265594, IMG submission 190147) | Saline water microbial communities from Sakinaw Lake, British Columbia, Canada - sak_2011_5_24_80m | ecosystem: Environmental > Aquatic > Non-marine Saline and Alkaline > Saline ... | reverse complement strand
GTGTATCTGAAGTATGATTCTGGCATAAAAAAGAACTTTTAAGTGTCAAAAAGTAAAAAATTCTAACCTTAATTCAGTGCACTTTTGATTCTTAAATAGTGCACTTTTGAAATTTAACTAACACTATTTTATTAACTTCTTGTATATTTAATGTTGTTCTAAAATTTACCAATTGTTTTAATGTTTCTAATTTTCCATATAAAACTTTATTTACATGCGCACTCGAATAAACGTCGCATGCGAATTAAATCCTCCTGGTATTTCGGGTAAATCTTTTTTCGACTCAAAAAGAATTCTATCTCACTCACGAGAATACAATAAATCAGAAAGCTCAAAAACTTTTTTTATTTTAGTTTCAGTTTTAGCCATTTTATTATCCCTATCATACGTTAGTATAGAAAATAGCTCTCACTGTATTATATAAAAATTAGTTTAATTGATTCAATAACTTATTTAACTTTTTAATGTTAGGAGCTCTCTTTTCTATTAAGGAAAAAGTATTTACTATAAACCGATATTTACAATTAGGACATTTTATTGTTATGTTATTCTTGTCTTTGGGTACCCTTAATTTTGTTTTACAGTTTGGACAATTCATAATACTAAATACGTCGCTACTTAGTTCTGGAATTATATTACTATATTTTTTTGAATAATTTATTAATTTTCCATAAATTTCTTGATAACTTTTTATTAGAACTACGTAATCTTTCATCTCTAATTTAAATCTGTTCATGTCTTGATTAAATTCTGATACGTTTATAAACCTTAAGCATGGATCATGGTCATCTTTTTTTGGCAATTCATCATATTTTAAAAGAATTTTTGATATTTTTCTGTGTATTTTCTCTAAAAGATGCTTTTCAGCAAGTTCATTGTTCTTTTGCAAATATATAAGTTTTTTGTTAATGTCACATAAAACCAATTGAGTTTCGTGCACAATGGAATGAAAATTAGATAGTGATTTATTTACTTTATCAGGTTGGGTAAATTGATTATTAAAAATGTACCAATAATTTCTTCTTGATTCTTTAAGCGACTGAATTGATTTATTAGATAGGTTCGACATATATTTCTTTTCAGATATATTACGCATGTTGCAAACTAATAAATAAACAAAAGCTATTTTGATTCGATCTATATATCCGACTCCTAATTTATCGGTAATTGTAGTGCTGCCGCCAAAATAGTAATTCTTCCAGATATTTTCATTCTCGCAACCGTTAAGCATTAATTTGCCAAAGCCAAAAAATATTGCTGCAATATCTGTTAGAATCTCATTTTCATACTTATTACTAAAAGATAAATTATTAATATAAAGATATTCATGGGTAATTTCGTGTGCTAAAATTGCTAAAATTGCATCTTTATATTTTAATGTTTCTTCTGAGATCTCTACAAAAACTTGTTCTTTAGCATGCTCGAGTTTAATATTTCCTCCGGTATTTTTTTCTAATTTGTTAATTGAAATTACAAATGTATATTCGGATAATCCTATAAAATTGGCAATTATTTTACCTGCATTTTGAATTCCGATAATATCTAGTGAATGTAAAGGGAAGGGGTCTAATATTTGATATTTTGTTTCCATACCTAAAGACTTTTCCAGGAAAGTAATTTTTTGAATACATTCTTCTATTGATATATTTACCATAATCTATTACCTCTAAAGAATAAATTTTTATTCTTTCTTACGTGATTAAACCATTCTGCCACTTCTCATAGTACACTTTTTAAAACCAATTTTCGCTAATTTTTTTTAACAAACTTTCATAAACTTCGCGACATTTTTCAAATCTTTTGATTGAACTCTTAAAAAAGCCTACTTTTAATAAAGGCCAATTATCCCCTTGTTTTAGGCCATTTTCTAAGAAAACTTCTATTGATTGAGGAAGCCTTCCCCTGATAAATGGTGTGCCACGTTTCCAAGCAAATCTTCCTATAGTGGATCCCCTGTCTTTATTTAGTAAATCCAAATAAATTAAACCTGCCAAATATTCAAAAATATCAAAAAACTCCTCATATTTTTTGTCATCTGGTAAATAAGTTTTAACAATCTCTCTCATACAAGAATACAAATAATCGTTGATCGGTGTGTGAGGGATACCATTATATTGATAAGTTGGCAAAGATTTTATCCATCTATCTTCAAATACACTTTGTGAGTTAACAACTTTTATAATATGTTTTTTTTCATCACCATCTTGAAAGTAGGAATATAGTAATAGTGCAGCTAAATTCTTATAATTCTCGCTTGCCAAAGCAATGATACCGATTGAGTAAGATAAAATTAACAGAGGAAACCTGTTAATAGAACAGTAATCTCGTACAGTAGAACCCTGTGGAATAAGTCTCTCCATACTTAACTTGATTAAATCCGAATATTGTCCTTTATTAAAATAGGTTATTGTATTTAAAATGCCTAGAAGTATAGAGAGAATTTCTTCGTACTCATTTAAGCTTTTTTGAAAAGTTTCTTTTGTTAAATTATTTTCTACATTAGCGAACCGTTCAGAATTAAAAATGCAATAAATTCTTTCCACTTCTTCTGATACAAAATCGTGTAATTTTATCCGATATTTATCTTCAGATAAATATTTTTTAGTCGTTGCTATAGCTAAGGGAAGAGTCAAAGGATGTGGTTTTTTTATGTCCTTTAAAGCTTCAATTTTTTCTAGAAGCTGGGTGAAGAATTTATTAGCACTCTCGATAGGAATTTGTTCGGCAATTAAATGATTGCTCAATTTATTAGCTTCACCATATAATTTTCCTTTTACTGTCCAGTATGTGGAAAATCTCCTATTCTTTCGTCTATAAAGAGCACCTCGCAAAGCAATATCATATTCAGCTGACCAACCACAAATAATTAAACCAAATTCGTCCAGCACTCGATCAAGATATTTATCAACTTTTTTAGGATATTTAGCCAACTCTTCAGGGGTGTTTTTAATTCTGGTATCCTTATAATCCCCATGCAACTTAATGATAGTACAATTATTATGTGCAAAAGGCATTGCGCCTTTCATTTCGTCTTCAGTACTAATAATTGTTGGAGTAATATCTGCTTCTAATAAAGCTTTTTCCAATAATCGGTCAAAATTAGTAGTTAATATCATACGGATGTAACCATACTTAATTAATTTAGCAATACATCTATGGGCAGGCGTAGGACTTTTTAGATTTTCTTCCCTCTCTTCCATAGTAGGTTCAAAATAAGAACGTAATAGATTGGCTCTTTCAGTAGAGGTTCTGGTTAGTTTTTTTAAAAGATTTGTGTAATTTGGAGATTCATGATATCGCCCTTGATACCATTTTTCTAAATCTTTTGGTTTCGCTTTCTCTATAGTTGCAATCTTTCCAATTAGATCTAATGTAATTTCCCAACCCGTAGGAATTCTTGCATCTCTAGAAATACCAGATCCCAAAAGAAGGGCATAAACTCCCGGGCTTGAATAGATTGTAAAAGCAAGCTTAATTATCGCATCTCGGAAATTAGACATATTTTTATCACCTCTTTTAAAATAGTTTCAATTTTATAAATCTTTTGCTAATTTCACGTAAAATCAAACCGTTTATTATAAATTCCTTTTAATAATAAGGCCCGAATATTATTTATTTAAATCATAATCGAAGATTTGGGGTCGGGTTCTTTATATTATAAAGTAAAAATGCGTCAAAGAGCCATTCCTAACACATTATAAACATTAGATTACTATTCTTTGGACCTATTAAAAACTGCGAGCTGTTTTGATAAATTTTCACCGCAACAATCTTTTGGTTTTCTAAATAGTGTTATCCCGGAATCTGAAAATATTTTTTGCCTGCTGGCGGTCATTGATTTTAATAATAAATTTTCTTTTAAATCCGTATCAATAAAATCAGAAAAAGTGACTCCAAGACCTAAATATCGGGAAAAAAATATATACCAAATTATTTCAAACACAGATTTTTTATTAGACGCATTTTTTATCTCAAACTCTATTATTTTACGTAAATAATTTTTTAAATTATATTTTTTATTTTCTGTAGCATAAATTGCTTCAATAATTGACATAACATAACATAGAATTTTTTCGGATTCCGTTTTTAGTAAAAAGAGAAGGCTAAATGTTTTTAGAATTTGTTTTTTACGGACTTTCAAATTATTTGAGAAATATAGTTTTAAATTATATTTTTTATCGAATAATTCACATAAAAATTTTTCTATTATACTGGTCCCAGGATACGCTTTATGAATGTCGAGTACTTTTAATAGAGTAAATTCAAAAGATTTGAAGGGTATTCTATTTTTCCTTTGGAGCGAATAGGGAAAATATTCACGATTATGAAACCTAAACAAACCTTCCGGTAAATACAGAATTTTTGTTTTATTTTCGTTAATAAGTAAATTGAATTCATGAAGTTTCTCAGAAAGAACTCGCAATATCTTTTTAGCATCTTCTTCTGTCTTTGCAAGAATTCTATAATCATCTTTGAAACGTGTACCCAAGAAATCAATATTTTCCTCTTTCAACCTCAACGAAACATTTTGATCAATTTTTGCCAAAAGTATTTCAGCAATTAAATCACTGACTGCCGAGCCAACGGGAATACCATTTGTTCTACCATCGTTTGCATATTGAACTAATTTGTCAATTTTGTTTCCAAGCAAATCAAGTGTTCTGCTATCCAAAAAAGACTTTTCTCTACCATGTAAAGCCCACGCAATACTATGCGTGTAAACCGAATTATAGAAATTTGTGATATCAGTTCTAATTAGGACTTTAAATCTATGTGCTTCAGCGACTAAATCTCGTTCAGCCATCTCAATCCATTCGTAGATTAAACGTCCTGATCGTAATGGACTCAGTTCTCCTTTATTTTTTGCATTGACTGGGATTGGCATACTATAAGTATAAATTAGTTTATCTTTTAAAAATATGTGATCAATAATATTTTCCCAGTCATCAATTAACCAGTAAACAATATCATGGTAATTATGTGGATGTTGTATGCCATAAACGCGATAGGTTAAAAATGACTTTGGATATGATACAGTGCCTAATTCTCTACGAGGTGGTTCTTTTAAATTTCTAATATATGGATCATTTTTTAGAACAAAATTGTCAACCTTAAAGGAGGGAGGAAGTATGTTTTGTTCAGGAAAATACCCCTCCGTCAGTAACCAACTTGCAATTTTATTTTTATCAATCGCTTTTAAAAGAGAATATGTTTCTCTATAATGTTCTTCGGGTAATGTTATTTCTGATTCATTATTTTTCATTACCTGTCCCCTCTTTGGAAAATCCGGATAGGTTTTCCTTTCTTTACATTTCTTGTTCTATTTTTGCTTTACCTTTTATGTATTTTTGTAATTTTCTTTCATTCCCAGCTCCCTAGTAAAGTCATACAAAAATACCATCAAAAAATACACATTATTTAATAAACATGCTTCAGCAATTACTCCTCTCTCTTCTCAACCCCCCGCCAGGTTTCAAATACCGGTAAATGATTTTTATTCGGTTTTTCTTCCTGGGTGTAAACAATCACATAATTTATATTTTTCCACCCGATAAAACCATTACCTTCCCTGCATGCATAATAATTTTTTATCCAGGTTCCGGTATTTAGATAAAGGCATTCACGTATTTTTCCATTATCCTGCTGGTCGAAAAAAAGTGGTTGTTGCAAAGGAAAATGAGTATGTCCCATGACAACATATTGGATTTTCTGGCTCACAGTGTTTAAAAGTTTAATCGCCCCATCACTATCATTGTATCCGCTTAACTTACTCATCATATATTCTATAATTCCGGATAGTTTTTCAAAGGATAATATTTTAAATTTCTCTAGAAAAAAAATCGAAGCTTGAATCATATCTGCTCTATCAAAAGGGTTGTACCATTTGTCATGATGTTTGTACCAATTTTTTACAAATTGCAAATCATTAAATTCAACCATTACTTCATCTATGGTATCTTCAATGATATCTTTTAATGCCATATTTTCATTTATTTGAAAAAGAAGCCATTTTAAAGTTGCCCAAAAAGGTCGAATATTCCCTATTTCTTGAAAATGATGTTTTAACTGAATGATATCTTCACTACTTAGTGAATTTGTTAACTTTATATTTTTTATTAATTTACAAGGAATCTTGACTAATATTTCTGTGGTAATCGGGTCACCAATCGGAACCAATCCATAATCTAAATCGGTATAGGAAGGGCCTCCCTCATAATTGAATTTGTCAAATATATGTCCATGTGTGGCATATACGCCATGTTCAATACTAAAAAAAGAATGCTTAAAATTTTCAGCATTATTAGCATTTAAATTTAAAAGTTTTACTACTTTTTCTTTCAATTCATCTATCATCCAGCAAAGCCTATCGTGGTTTCCGGGAATATAAATCGTTTCAACATGGGTGTTTTTAAATCTATTTTCCAGATTTTGTTTGGAGAATAAATCGAAGGTATCTTTGTTTTTTACAGCAATTTTATCTAATATGATTTTTGCCCCTTTTTCCATGTTTTTAGTATTATTGCCCCAGGGCCTATCTTCTTCTTTTTCCTTGAACCATTCTTCAGTTCTAAGAAGATCGAATATGTCACCTAAAAATACTATCTTTAATTCTTTGTCTTTGTTCTTGATATTTTCTGAATGTATTTTAATATTTGATAAAAAATATTCAAAAGCAGATATAGGAATGTTTTGTTTTCCTGCAGTTTCATCGACAAAGTGTAAATCACTAATAAAGACTATCATTTTATTTTTCCTTTTTATATTTAAACACCTATTATAATTAATTCGACAAAGTTTTAGAAAATCCTTCTTTTTGAGAGAAAAAGTTTTTACAAGATGCGAGTTGCGAGGTAAAGTTACAAGTTTTTAAAAAAGAAAAAAAAGATGAGATTGCCTCGGATGATATTCAATATTAATGTGAATATCGCCCTTGCAATGACAATTACTGGATTCCCATTTTCATGGGAATGACAAAGGAGGGTACGGAAATGACAGATGCCTTTTCTATCGTGGTTATTTATATTACAAGAGCCAACTCTATACTCTTGTGCCAGCGGTTACGCTCCGTTACCTGAAACACTGGCAATTCTTTTCGATTCTACTCTTTTTATATCTTGGTTTATTTCCTTAATAACATTCTTCCAAGTATCCTCAGAAATATTTATCTTTTTATCCTTCTCTATACAAGATTTCGATTTTTTGTAATGTTCTAATGATTTCTCGTATTCCTTTTCCAACTCATAATAAACACCAATAGTACGGAAATTTTGATAGTGTTTATCTCCCTTGTTCACAATGAGAATCTCTAAAGCTTCCATATAAGGTTTTGCTCTCTCAAAGCGCTCTTTTTCATCGTCATTAGGGTTAGGCTTTTCTAACATATCTTTTCGATCGATAGCATGAAATAAAATATCCTCGCTCAAACGCCACAGTGTCCATTGTAGACTTTGAAGAAGCTCCGATTCAAATACGTGTGCGACGCCCGTAGGAAATTGTTTCGTATATCCTTCTTTGGGAGTTTTTAAATGGCTTACTTTGCCATCTTTTAGCTCCCATAAGAAAGTTTCAAGAGCCAACCGCTCATTTAGAAAGGTTGATAAATCTTTGGGCGAGTTAACCTTTGTAAATGAATTGATTCTTTCTTCTTCTTTTAAATCCAAAGCCCTACAAATGTAATAGGGTACATCGAATTTATCCCTTGAATCCGGTACAAGAAAAATAAAGACAGGAACAGGCTGGAACAACCAGTATTCTTTATATTTTTTATATTCTTTTTTAGGCTTGAACGTTTCTTGTTTATTTTCTTCTTTGTATTTTTTACTTGTTTTAATTTGACACCAGAAATGTAGAAAAGGCTTATTATCTTTTACAGTCTCGCAGTATAAATCAATTCCCGTATCATTTCCCTGGGTTACATGACGGACAAAACATCCCTGAGAGGAAAGATTTGCAGCTATATATTGTTCACCCCAATTACCTTTTAATTGATTATCTGTGATAGCCATATTAATCACCTCAAGTCAATATTTTAAAGAAGGAAGAGAAAAAAGGAGCAAAACTTGAGACATCTTTTCCACATTCCCTTTCAGGTTTTAATTCGGAAGTAATCTGATCACATGGCCTATGGTTAGGATGATATCATCCTTATTATGTTTCAAGACCTGCCCCAATAGTCTTACATTTTGTGCATCCTTACATAGGAATAAAATTAAAATCCGGGATATTTATTGGATGACTTACTAAAATTAAGCTTTCTTTTGCTTCTCCTCCCAATTCATAGCACCTTCTTCTGTAGTCTTGTTTCCAACCTGAAAGATATGCCCGTTAGACCATTTCTGTTTATGTTCCATTTCTCTCCTATCTAAATCATTTGTTATACCACTATGAACGATCTTGTTGCCAATTTTAAAATGATATTTATAGGTATCCCTTTTTGCTACCATTATCTTATTACCTCCTCCCCTCGAAAAAATCTCATTTAGTTTCATCAACGTGCAGGTCTTTAATAGTCTACTTATCTTATTAATAAATGAGATAAATTATTCTTTTTATGTCAATGTGAAGACTCGACCCTTTTGATTTAGGGTGGGGTCAGCAAAATACTTCCCCCACCCTATCTTGTACTGCTCTTCAAATTTCTCCACACGGTATGTCTCTATGACTTCTACGGATTTCCTGCTCTATTTCCATTCTTCCTGACTGCTGCAAATTAGGTGTATAATGTACGGCAAACCTAATATTCCCTGAACAGTTTCTTTTCCAACAATCTTTCCTATCGTGATTTTCAATTCTATCTCTCACAGCAGCAGACTCACCAACATCAATTAAACGGCTATTGCAAAGTATTACGTAAACACCTGATCTGTCCTCTAAATCGTATGTCGATGAATACGTACCTTCAAAAGAATACCCATCAATCTGAATAGACATAAATGACCTCCTTTCATTTTACAAATTAACACATCCCAAGATCTGGCTTCTTGTAGCTGTTTAAAAATAAATTGAATTTAATCAATAATCTAAGAAGGTTTAGTCTGTAAATAGTCAAGTCTCAAAAGTAACTATAAAAAAATTACATTTTAAAATCTTTCTCTTTTATTCTTTGAAATTATAAAAGTTAATAATGTTTAACATTCGTGCTTCCACATTTTGGACAACTTACCGGAGCTGTTCTTATTCTTTTTTCTTCTACTTCCCCCGATTCAAGTATTTCTACTGTAAAAACTTCCTCGCAATCTTGACATATAAATCTTTGCTTTTTCATTTTTTATCTCCTAAAAGTTAAATGGTTTGTAAAACGAACCCATAAATATTTAGCAGCTTCTTCTAAAGATAGCAATTTTCCTTCTTCATCATTATTAATATTCATAGAAAAACCCGATGCCGTTAGTCCCAATTTAAATCCATCATCATTTACCATAAGCCAATCATTAAATGAACTATCATTTTCATAGCCAGAGCTTCCCTCGCTATAGGCTATTGAATCTTCAGAAAGAGGACCACCAATCCAAATTTTACATTTACTAAGTAAACCTCCATTTTGATAGATCGAACAAACAAATTTAAAATTGTTAATTTCAACTAAATTAGAATCTAAATTGGTATACTGTTCCTTCAATTTATCCAAAGCTTTTTTAAAATATTTTTTTATGATGTCAAAGCTGTTTCTTATAAAACGATCTTTATCTAATTGTGAAAATTCTTTAGGTATTTTAGGAATTGGAATATCATAATCTGGCTCTTCTATTGCTAAATTGTCACCTTTAGAAATTTTATTCGCTCTTCCCAAACAACCTTTTAAGGCATCAACAATTTTATTTACATCATTCTCCCAAATTAAATAAGATTTATCATTGAGAATTGGGTACTTTTGGAATATCTCCTTTCTTACTTTATCTGTTCCAATAACTAAAGGTAGTACTCTTACTTTTCCGGTCGATGCTGGACTGCTCCCGCTAATCTAGACACATAAAAGTGTGCTTTTTCTTTGATTCTCTTAGAATCGCTCATTATTTTAACCATCATCGTTAGGCTACCTCTTTTTGGTAATAATATTGACGTTCATATTCCATTGGTGACATGTTTCCCAGTGTGGAGTGAAGC
>Ga0265594_1003646_pt1 | contig 10109 bp, 6 predicted proteins | sample saktaG_11_FD_190147 | JGI IMG/M metagenome (GOLD analysis project Ga0265594, IMG submission 190147) | Saline water microbial communities from Sakinaw Lake, British Columbia, Canada - sak_2011_5_24_80m | ecosystem: Environmental > Aquatic > Non-marine Saline and Alkaline > Saline ... | reverse complement strand
CCGCAAAAAATGAATTATCGTTTTACGCATGATGCTTTGTTGGTTTTTTCTGAAATAGCAGATATTGCCTACAAGAAAGATATAAGTTGGGACATTGATGATATTGAGAACATCAAAAATCAAGATAAAAAATTGTTAGAAAAAAAATCCGAATACCTTGAAAATGAATACCGTTCAAGACTTTTTGACGCAGGATATACGATTTCCAAATGGACAGATAAATTTCCCAATCCTTCTACGAGCGAGGCATCTATACATATATTAACAGCAATAGAACATTTATATTACAGAGAGACTGCCTTGGCAAATTTTTTCGACAAAATCTCAAACTCAGAAACAATGCCTGGCGAATTATCTCAAGATGAAGGTTTTATCAATTCATATCAAGAATTAGAGAAAGCTAGCATTGAAATAGAGCAAGCAGTAGATATAATGCTTACTATGGATTTTAGGGACGGTGGTAGTTTTGAATGGTTGGACGACAGGAGAATTCTTATTGATAAAATGAGAGTTTTATTTGAAGACAAAGAAGGAAATTATTCTGATGATTTTATAACCAATAAAATGCTTTTGCTAAAAGATAGCTGGAATAGCGGCTTAGCTGCAATGAAAAATTAAAGTAAAAAATAATTTATGAAAAAGGCGGGGTCATCGAGAGTGAAGTCAAAATTTATAGAATCTATAAACGCACAAAAGAGTGAAGGTTCGGAGAAAAATATAGAAGAGAAGCTTCGATGTCTTAAATTTAATCATACCCACGAACAGAGAGAAAGTGAAATTCTAAAAGCAAAAGATTATACAGAAAGAATTACCACTTTCCCTTTAATTAATGCATGTGAAGAAATGAAATTATTTCACGATAGGGATTTAGGGAACAAAGAAGCTATTGAAACAATAATTAAAGCACATTTAATGTTAGTAGTTATAATTGCTAAGAAATTTGTTGATTATGGAATTTACTTTAATGTCCCTATTTTAGATTTAATTCAAGAGGGTAATATTGGCTTATTTAGAGCAGTTAAAAAATATGATCGGAAAAGGGGATATAAGTTTTCTACTTATGCTACTTGGTGGATTAGGCAAGCAATTATTTGGACTTTAGACGTAGCGGACCAACAGGAGATAATTAAAAAAATGATTTTCAATGAGGGCAAAGAAAGGGGAAGGGGTATTAGATAATTCTTATTTTGATAGGTATATAAATACACTCATCTTAGTTCAATATTTTTATTTTCTACAGTGGCACGGAAGAGAACTAGATTAAAAGTAGAGCATCTTTAAAGAGATTTTTAAAATAGCAAAAACATAAAAACATCTTTCAGAAGGTCTTTTTTATTTATCTAAGAAGGTGCTATAATATATAAAGGAATATATAGATATCATGGTTTAATGAAATAAAAATATGGCTAATTTTATTACCAACAACGAAACAAGTGATCTCAAAAGGCGAATAATTGAACTTATTCAAAAAAGCGAAGAATTAAAATTTTTGGTTGGTTTTTTTTATTTCTCAGGAATTAGAGAGTTGTATGAGGGATTAAAATCAAATCCAGATACCATAACAAAAGTCTTAGTTGGTTTAAGCGTTGACTATTCTAACTTAGGTCTAATTGAATTTTCGGATAACAAACAATCATCAGATGAAGAAAAAATATACAATTTTTTTGAGTCAATTAAAAAATCTCTTAACACAGAAGATTTTGATACAAAGGAATTTTATGAACAGGTGTTTTTTTTCATTAAACTTATTCAGGAAGATAAACTCATTATTCGAAAAACCTATAAACCCAATCACGCAAAACTTTATCTTTTTAAACTTGATCAAAGTCAAGTCAGCAAGAAGAGTCTATTTATAACTGGTAGTAGCAACTTAACGAAAGCTGGGCTTTCTACTCAAAATGAATTCAATGTGGAGATTGGTGATTATGGTTTTGATGATGCTGAGAAATATTTTGATGATCTTTGGAGCGATGCAGTAAAGATTACAGAATATGATGATATAAAAAAGAAACTTATTGAAATAATAGAAAAGGACACGCTAGTAAAAGAAATTTTGCCATTTGAAGCATTTTGTTTAGTTTTGAAGGTCTATTTAGGTTCATTCAAACAAAAAGAAATTGACGAATCTTTAATAAGAACAATGGAGAAAAACGGTTATAAGCCATATCAATATCAATTGGATGCGGTAAAGCAAGCACTCTCTATAATTGAAAATAATAACGGTGTTATTGTGGCGGATGTTGTTGGTCTTGGCAAAACTGTCGTCGCTTGCGCTATTGCTAAACAACTCAAAAAACGAGGTATTGTCATTTGTCCGCCTGGAATTATTGGTGATAGAAATAAAAATTCTGGTTGGAAAAAATATCTTGAGGAATTTGGGCTTTACGACTGGGAGGTTTGGTCTCGTGGTGATTTAAGAAATACTTTAGAATTTGTCAAAAAAGCAAAAGATATTGAAGTCGTGATCGTTGATGAGGTTCACTGGTTTAGGAATCAAGATACAGAAAATTATGAGCTTTTAAAGAATATTTGTCGAGAAAAGCAGGTTATTTTACTGACTGCTACTCCGTTTAATAATCGTCCAGGCGATATTCTTTCGCTTCTTAAGCTATTTATTACTCCAAAAAAATCATCTATTACTTTAGAAAGTAATCTTGTTGATCAATTCAAGGGGTTTAAGGGTATTTTTGATCGTCTTGGTTATATAAGAAAATACTGGAATTCATCTGATAATACAAAAAGAACTAAAGCGCAAAATTATTACAAAGCATTATTTGAAGAGGACAAAGTAGACTTAAAAAAAGTAGCCGGAGAGGCGCGATATCTTGCAAACAGAATTAGAAATGTTATTGAGCCGGTGACAATTAGGCGTAATCGTCTAGATTTACAAAATAATCCGTTCTACAAAGATGAAGTAGATAACCTTTCGAGGGTGGCCAATCCTCAAGAATGGTTTTTTGAATTAAACAAAGAACAGTTGGAATTTTATACTGAAATAATTGAAAATTATTTTGGTGATTCAGACAGTGGTAGTCGATTTAAAGGTGCTATTTATCGTCCCTTTGAATACGAAAAAGGCGTTAAAGAAGAAATGGGAGAAGACGATAATCGTCAGTTTCAACAGCAACGAAATTTGTTTGATTTTATGCGTCGATTAATAGTTAAGCGTTTTGAAAGCTCTTTTGGCTCATTTGAACAGAGTATAAAGAATTTTAAAAGAATCACAGAGAGTAGCCAAAAGTTTATAAACAGAACGGGTGAGTATATACTCGATCGTACTCTTTTGGAAAAAATTTATGAACTTAACGATGATGAAATCGAAAAAAATTTACTTGAGTATGAAGAGAAGATTAATAAAGGTGAATATCCAAAAAATCATAAGCGTTATAAGCTCAAAAATTTTAAATATAAAGATAAATTTATTGCGCATTTAGAATCAGATTTAGAATTATTTGACGAAATACTTACTAAACTTTCTAAATTAGATTTAGTTAAAAATGATCCCAAAACTGCGTGCTTAGTTGAACATATTCAAAAAGAATTTGCCAAAAAACCAAGGCAAGGTGAACCCAAAAGGAAAATAGTGATTTTTAGTGAATATGTTGACACCGTAAAATATCTTGAAAATACTTTAAGCAAGCAGTATGGCAATAAAATGTTAGTTGTTGCAGGTAATTTATCGAATGCAAAAATAAATCAAATAAACAAAAATTTTGATGCTGCGTATCCAGATCAGGAAAATGAATTTATGTTGCTTCTTTCTTCCGATAAGATCTCTGAGGGATTTAATTTAAATCGTGCTGGCATGGTCATCAATTACGATATTCCATGGAATCCGGTGCGTGTTATCCAACGGCTGGGGCGTATTAACCGTATTAGTAAAAAGGTTTTTGATGAGCTTCATATTGTAAATTTCTTTCCATCCGAAAAGGGTGCTGAGCTGGTACAATCACGCGAAATAGCAGCTAATAAAATGTTTCTTATTCATGCCGCGCTTGGCGAAGACTCAAAGATTTTTGACATAGATGAAGAACCAACTCCATCTGGTTTATTTAATCGTATTCAACAGAATCCCGATAAGTTGGAAGAAGAAAGTTTTTATACCAAAGCTCTTAAAGAATTTTTGAAAATTGAAAAGAAAAATCCAGAATTAATAAAAAGTCTCGAAAATTATCCACCAAGAATCAAGGTTGCCAAAAAAGGCAAAGAGAACGAACTTCTTGTATTTTTTAAAAAGGGTCGGCTATATGTCAACGGAGCTCAAACAGATACAGAGAAAATAGAGCCATACCAAACTACTTTTGAGGATGTTTTTAATAAGGTTTTTTGCATGTCAGGCGAAAAAGCGCTTTATTGGAACACAGATCAGTTTTGGCAAACTTATAAGGCAATTCAAGATTTCCGCAATTATCGCTTGGGGCCAATAAACGAACAAAGTTTAGAGCAAAAAGCGCTCATCAATTTAGATTTTCTCATTAGAAATGACAAAAAGGGATTAATGCTTTATAAAGATTTTCTACGTACTCTTAAAGAGGATATTTTAGATTACGGTACTTTAGCTGATTACACTTTGCGTCGGGTTGCTAACTTTAAAGAAGGTGGTGTTAAAGATATTCAAAAATTAAAAGATGAGATTGGAGGGGATTATTTAATAGAAGAAAAAAAGCGCCAGAAAGATCAGAAAAAGGAAATTATTATAGCTATTGAGAATAAAAAACTATGAGTGAAGCCAAACAAATTTTAGAAACTATAATTAATAATTTTTTAGTTGAAAAATTTAGCCGTTTTTTTCGTGAAAAAAGTCGTCAGTTTGTTGTGAGAGAAGAAAATTATGCACGCTACAACGACGATGGCTTTAAAAATGGTCTAAAACTTGGCGAGATTAATTTTTCCGACAACGACAGGATGATTATTTGCACTTTCGAGGTAAAAAAAGAATTATCAGAACGTGTAGGCAAAAAAGCGCAATATGAAAAAGCCAAAGCAATTTTAAAATCATCTGAAAATCAAATATATTCTGCTGGTATTTTTATTTTTTATGACCAAAATGGCAATTTTCGTTTTTCGCTTATTTATCCAGAGGCTATTGGCACAAAAAGACAATGGAATAATTTTCGTCGTTTTACTTATTTTGTAAGCAGGGATTTTACTAATAAAACTTTCAAACAGCGCATTGGCGATGGTGATTTTTCGTCTTTGGAAAAAATCAAAGATGCGTTCAGTGTTGAAAAAGTTACTAACAAATTTTTTGAAGAATTTAGAGTAATTTTTGAGCGAACTAAAATACAATTTGAAAAACAAAATAAAAATACTGTTTGCCTTTGGCTTAAAGATAAATACTCAGAGGAAGGGTACAAAGAACAAATAAATAGATTTGTTTATACATTCTTGGGTAGAATCGTCTTTATTTATTTTTTACAGCGTAAAGGTTGGATCGAAAATCGAGTCGATTATATTAGAAAAACTATTGAAAATAATAGCAATACAAATTTTTACTTAAATTTTCTCCAACCGCTATTTTTTGATGTGTTCGCCAAAAAAGAAGATGAACGGCCTGATGAAATAAAGAAACAATATAAAGACACGCCCTATCTTAATGGTGGACTTTTTGAGAAAAACGAATTGGAAAATCAACTAGAAGAGAATGGAAAATTCATTTTATTTGAAGATAACTTTATTAAAGAAATTATATTAAATTTTTTTGAAAATTATAATTTTACTATTGATGAAAATTCACCAGATGATCAGGAAGTTTCTATTGATCCGGAAATGCTCGGCAAGGTTTTCGAGAATACTTTAGCAGAAGAAGAAAGAGGTAAAAGGGGAACTTTTTATACTCCAAGAGAAATTGTTCATTTTATGGTGAAAGATTCTTTGTGGCAATTTTTGAAGAATGAGACAAATATAAATTCTCTTTATATTCATCAATTAATTTATGCCGAAAAAGAGATTGAAGATATAGGATTAAGTAAGGGGCAAGTTAGAGCAATTGATAAAAAACTAGAAGACATAAAAGTTTTAGATCCGGCTGTTGGGTCAGCCGCTTTTCCAGTCGAGATGATGCAGGTTTTGGTGAATCTAAGGGAGAAATTAAATGTGAATGTTGGAAGAAATGTTAATGAAGTAGTCCTAAAAAAACAATTTATCAAAAATAATTTATATGGCGTTGACATTGACGCTGGCGCAATTGAAATCGCTAAACTTCGTTTGTGGTTGGCTTTAATAGTTAATTATAAAAAATCAGAAGCAGAGCCGTTACCAAATCTTGATTTTCAATTTCGTTTGGGAAATTCTTTGCAGGAAAAAATTGATGAGATTGATATTTTTAATGATACTGGATCAGTAAATTTATTTAGTTCAATGTCAAATTTTGATAAGTTGAAAGAAGAGATGATAGTGGTAAAATCTAAATTTTATGATTCTTGCCATGAAATCGAAAAACATAAATTAAAAAAAGATTTTGATAATTTGGAACATAAATTAATTCAATCGGTTTTAGAAAAATATAGCCAACAATTTAGGTCATACATGGGCAATGTTAATGGTTTAGCAAAAGGGTATAAAAACATAAAAGTACAAAAAGAAATAGACAAAACCCTCAAAAGGATAAGTAATCTTGAACAAAAAATTAAAGACGGTACTTATAAATTATTTAAACCGGATTTCCATTTTTCTGAAGTATTTGATCGCAAGGATGATGATGGTAATAAAACTGGCGGTTTTGATATTGTTATAGGGAATCCGCCATATGGAGTAAATGTGCAAGATGATATTAGAAAATGGCATGAATTAGGAAGCAAGAACAGTTATGGCATCTTTATCTCCACAGCCTTAAAAAGATTTCTTAAGCCAGGTGGAGTTTTATCTTATATTGTTTCTGATACTTGGTTAACCATAAAAACACATAAACTCCTCAGAGAACAAGTTCTAGAAAAACAGCTTCATAAAATCATCCGTGTTCATCAAGATTGTTTTGACGCTACCGTTAATGCTTGTATTATGAGTTTGACCAATCGTCTAAATGAAGATAATGAATTAATAGTTGCTGATTTCACAAACATTTCTACACGAAAAGAGGTAGAAGAATTTCGTAATAAATTATATAATTTTAATAATTTTATTGGTCAATCAACACAAAAATTTGCAGTATATAAATATAATCAAGATCTGATTAAAACTAACTCTAATTTGCCAATCTTTGTTGGCAGTCTTAAGTTGTTTGCCCTGATGAATGACACAACCTGTAGAACAAAGAAAAAAGAGATGAATGGTAAAAAAGTAAAAGTAAGACAAATAAAATTTAATAAAAAAAATATTGAATTAGTAAGATTTGGAGATATTGCTGATATAATAGTCGGATTGCAAACAGGCGACAACAAAGCATATCTTTTCCAAAATCCAGGAGCACAAGGAAATTATAAAAGTATTAAATCATGTCAGCAATATCTCTTGACTAAAAAAGATTTAGAAAAAATAATAAACAATAATGAATTGCGATTAAAAATAATTGAAAAAGGATTTCATAAGTCAAAAAATGAAAAAGATTTTGATGAAGATTTATGGTTTGGGGAAAGATACATTGTTCCTTATGATAAAGGCGGCGAGAGTGATATTGAATCTGGATGGTTGCCTAATTATTATGTTCCAACAGATTATTTTATTGATTGGAGCCAAGAAGCAGTAAAGAGAATGAAAACTTTAACCGTAAGGCAAAGAGACGGCGAAGGAGAAGATAAACTTTGTTCAAAAATTCAGAATAAAGGATATTATTTTAAAAAAGGATTGACCTGGTCGCTGGGTGGTTTTTATTCGCCCACTTTTAGGTTGAGTGGATTGGGGGTTTTCGATGTTATGGGATCTAGGGCTGTCATTAGAAATGAAAATATTTTAATACAAATTAATGCAATTATTTCTTCGAAATTAGGGAAATTTTTAATGAAAAATTATTTAGATCACACTGTTATTTTGCAAATAGATGAGTTAAAAGAAATGCCGCTTTCAATTTCCGTGAATGGAGTGATAGAAAAATTAGTTGAACAAATCATTAAAAAACAAAAACAAAATCCTCGCTATGATTATATGAGCAACGAACAGAAAGAAATTGATAAATTAGTATATGAAATGTATGGACTCAACGCTGATGATATTAAAGGAGTAGAAACTTGGTATGCCCGTCGTTACCCAAAATTAGCAAAATTTTGTAATATTAATTAAATCTATATGTATTTACTCTATTTGGATGAATCAGAGAATTCTAATAAAAATAATAAAAAATCTTTTGATTTACATGTTTTTGGCTTAGCCGGACTTTTAATAACATCTAGATATATTACAAATTTTATAGATGAATTTTGGGAGGTAAAAAAAGAAAATAAAATACCTAAAGATTGGGAAATCCATACATTTGAAATATTTTCAGGGACTGGCAAGTGGAGCAAAAAGTTTTCGGTTGAAAAAAGAAGAAAGATTTGTCAAGATTTTGCTAATTTAGTTGCAAAAAAGAGTCGTCTCAAAAAAGTATGGTTTTGTTATAAAAATTCGAAACTAATAAAAAAAGATTATATAAGTACATTAAATAATATTTTAAACAAATCTACAACTTGTATTGGGAAAGAAAATGTATCTGGTAGGCAATTGCTAATAATTTTTGATCAGAAAGATGATTTGGAGAAAGAAATTAACAGATTTATTATTGAAAAAAGAAATAAAATCAATATTAGCAAAAAGAACATCGGGAAAATATGTCGTATTATTGATCATGGATTTCCAGGGAACTCAACGCTTTCAGAATTATTACAACTAGCTGATTTTGTCGGCTACGTTTTTAGATTATCTAAAACCTTAAAAAGAAAAGACAATCTATTTACGAAAAAGCAAAATCAAGGGCATATTGATTTTGTTGATAAGCTGGTTAATATAATGAAAGATAAAGTAAAAGAAATTAAAATTAATTAATTAATTTATATTTTTATGAACGCTTTACTAAAATTTACATTTTTATCTTTTAGTTTGAACTCATTATTAGATCAGAAAAAATTCGTAGATATAAAAGAAATTGAAGATCACATTGAAGATGGTAGCATTTTTGTTTTCCTTAAAGAAAAATTTGGAGATGAAGTTGATCTCAGTCTTTACGGAGAAGAAGAAAGAAAAGATTTAATAGAATTTTTTAAGAGTTTATTGAACGCGGTTGATCCGCGTAGAAAGTTCGGTGTTGAAAATAACGGCATAACATTATTACTTGCTTATTGCATTGAGGGCATACAGGAATTGAGGTAAAAAATCGAATGGGGAAAAAATAGGTACAGTCACCCAATTTTATATCCTCTATTTTAATCCAAAGAATTGATTAAAAATGAAAACCTAATAATTAATATGGAAAAGCAAGAAAATAATTACGCGTTTATTGATAGCCAAAACCTTAATTTAGGCATTCAAAGCTTAGGCTGGAAATTGGATTACCGAAGATTCAGGGTTTATTTAAAAGAGAAATACAAAGTATCCATGGCTTATATGTTTATTGGCTATATTCCAGCTAATCAAGATTTATATTCTTCATTACAAGAAGCTGGTTATATTTTGGTTTTTAAACCAACGTTGCCCGATAAAGATGGCGAAGTAAAAGGCAACGTAGATGCTGATTTGGTTTTGCAAGTAATGATTGATTATAAGAAGTATGATAAAGCCGTAATTATTACAAGTGACGGAGATTTTTATTCTTTGGTTAGATATTTATATAAAAACAGTAAGCTTAAATGCTTAATGAGTCCATATGTTAAAACTTGCTCGGTTTTATTAAAAAAGACGGCTAAAGAAAAAATAGTTTTTATGTCTAACTTAAAACAAAAACTTGAATATAAAGAAAAACACCGCTAAGGGACAAAACCCATAAAGGTGTTTTTCATGTGTATTCTACTTGAATCATAGCAAACAAGGACTTATTGTCAACTATAAGTTGTGCATAACCTTATTGGCAAAAATTGCCTTATTAAAAAAAAGGGGACTGGCCCCGAAAAGTGAGCTCCGAAAACACGCTTCAACAGCAAGTTTTAGACTGATTTTTTGAAAATGGCACGCTTTTGGTCAAAAATTTGATTAAAAATAAAAAA
>Ga0265594_1003645_pt1 | contig 10113 bp, 8 predicted proteins | sample saktaG_11_FD_190147 | JGI IMG/M metagenome (GOLD analysis project Ga0265594, IMG submission 190147) | Saline water microbial communities from Sakinaw Lake, British Columbia, Canada - sak_2011_5_24_80m | ecosystem: Environmental > Aquatic > Non-marine Saline and Alkaline > Saline ... | reverse complement strand
CCAGATATGGTTACTTTCATCAGCCGGGGTAAGAACTTCAGATTCATCAATAAAGTCTACACCAAGAGCCTCTAGTACTTGCGCCTCAACAAAGTGACCTATGCGGCATTTAGCCATTACCGGTATAGAAACTGCTTTCATAATGGCTTCAATAATCGTTGGGTCAGCCATACGAGCTACACCACCCATAGCCCTAATATCGGCTGGCACCCTCTCCAGCGCCATCACCGCACAGGCACCTGCCTCTTGGGCAATCTTGGCTTGCTCGGCGTTGATTACATCCATAATCACCCCACCCTTCAACATTTGAGCTAGCCCAGTCTTAACCTTCCACGTTCCACTTTCCATATTCTCCTCCTCACTTTGCCTCAGTCTTCTGAGAATATTTTACTACTGATGAGCTTATTTATCAACCTAATTTAGTTAGTAGCCCCTTTTCGGCAGACCCTTTGCCTTGGCTGTCACGAAGCTTGGATGGCAATGCATTCTATTTCAATGAGCATCTCGGGATTTATCAAGCTAGCTATCACTGCTGTGCGCGCCGGTCGGTCTACCGGGAAATAGTTTTTATATACTTCATTCATCTTGGACCAGTCATCAGCTTTGGCTAAGAAGACGGTTACTTTCACCACATTACTTAATGACGAGCCGGCTGCCTCTAAAACCTGTTTCATGCTCTCCAGGCATTGTCTGGTCTGAGTCTCTATCCCCTTGACTTCCTTGCCCTCACTATCTATATGTCCAACGCTACCTGATACAAAGATGTAGCCCCCGGCTCTTACTGCTGACGAGAAAGGACTCTCAGCAGTATTAGGCATAATGATAACCTCTTTTCTCATAGTAAAACCTCCTATACTTCGTCTCTTTTTAACTGGTAATTGCCATATACAACCTTTGACCAACTATATCGGCTATCTCTTTATGCAAGTTAATGGAGTGAATGATAACCAAGCCCTTGTGTAAATATCGTTCTCTGGTGTAGATAGGGGGGTCACCATCCTTTAATCTTTGTGCCACCTCAGTCGCACTTCGCCCTATTTTTGATTCGTCCAGTTTTATCTCAAGCACAGGGTATGCCCCAGGATAATCCTCGGTCATTCTTACCTCAACCCCGGCGACTCCGTGAAGGCGCGCCGCAATGCCCTCTAGCAACAGCCTTAATTGTTCTGCCTTCTTTACAAACTTCTCTTCAGAGAGGCTCTGAAGTGCAACCAGTAAGCCTATGATGGCTTCCTTAGTTATCTTCATACCCCGACCGACCCCGTGCTGAGGCTTACCGCGAAGTTTTTCCTTTGGAATGAGGGATGGTGGTGGGTTCCATTTATCAAAGGTGTCCCCAGCCATATCTAAGTTTTGTAAAACTGCAGCCGCAATTAAATCACGGCGTCCGCATAATATGCCACTGGCTTGTGGCCCCTTGATGCCCTTGCCCCCACTGAAGGCAGCTAAATCAGCCCCCATATCAATAAACTTGTGCAGGTTTTCTACCGGTGGCACCTGAAGTGCGGCGTCTAACATTACCGGTATGTTATACTTCTTGCCCACTGCGATAATCTGCTCCAGGGGTGGGTTACTCCCTAGGCGGCAAGCATAGGCGATGGCTACCGTATGTTCGGTAATTGCCGACTCAAAATCATATATTGTAGCCACATGGACTTCCCCCGGTAGAGTGGTATCATTTGGTATGCCTACATCAATTATCTTGGCACCGGCAGCCCTGATGGAATGGTCATATCCACTTATTTGGTGCTGAGCCATGAGAACTTCGTTAGCCATGCCGGTGGTGTCGGGCAGGCGGTTCATACGGGCGACATCAAGCCCTGTAATGCACGCCGCTGTGCCTAGAGCAAGCGCCGCCGCCGCCCCAGCAGTAACGATACCAGCTTCGGCATGGGTTATCTCAGCTATAACCTTGCTGGCAGCAGCTTCAAGCTCGTCCAAACGTACTGACCCCTTAGCTGCCTCATTCATAGCCTCCAGTGCCTCTTGTTCCATTAAAGCACCACCCATACGGGTCATTGCACCAGCTACATTGATGATTGGCTTTACCCCGAAACGTTCATAAATACCCACTTTCCAGACCTCCTTTCATTTTTATCTACCGGATAGTGAGCTTGTCACAGAATGCCTAGTCAGTTTACTAACTTCTGGTCTAGGCGTTGCATCATTATACCACTGTTGCTTCCAACTAGAGTAGTAATTGAGATTGTATCAACCCCGTCCTCTGTATCCCCTTGGCAAGGGGAAGGCGAAGATTTTAATTAGAGGGGCGTCAGCCCCTCTAAAACCCTTTATTTATGTTTGGTAACCCTATTCCGAATGGGTTCTTGACAAGGCGTAGGTAAGAGATTAAATTCTCTACAACTGAGACATGTGAGGTGTGTTTATGCCAGAAGAAGTGAAAATTTGGAAAATTATGGATGGAGATAGACTGAAGGAAATAAAGCGAACTAAGTTAGACCTAGAAAACCGCTTGGAGCAATGGTTGGAAAATGATATCTCCATAATTTCAAACAACCTCTTAATTATTGGACGACAGGTTCGTACCGAGTTTGGAGGAGAGATTGACCTGTTATGCCTTGAGCGCAACGGAGATGCAGTTGTTGTTGAACTAAAAAGAGACAAGACACCAAGGGATGTAGTCGCCCAAGTACTGGATTACGGTTCCTGGGTGAGCGATTTATCAAATGATAAGATATCAGAAATTGCCAATGAGTATCTTGGAGGCGATGGTCCCTTAGAGGAAGCGTTTAAACATAAGTTCAATGAAGAAATACCTGAAGTTTTGAACGAAAATCATAAGCTGTTAATCATTGCGTCGGATATGGACAGTAGTTCCGAGCGAATTGTCAGGTATCTTTCCAATTCATATGGTGTGGGCATAAACACGGTGAGTTTCCAGTACCTGAAAGACGATGATAGAAGTGAATTCCTTGCTAGAGTTTTTCTGATTGCCCCGAGCCAAGTGGAACAAAAACTTCAGACCAGGTCGGCATCCAAAAGACGACAGCAAGATGAAATTGACCGCTTCATGTATACAGTGAAGGAGCACCTATCTCAAAGATTGACTGTAGAACTGATGCCGAAAAACAGTCGATGGGCAGGAAGGGACGGAAGTAGACGGTACTTCAATTTCTGGTATGCACGGAAGCCGTGGCATTACTGGGCTTTTTGCTTTGGGAATGAGTTAGAAACCAACGAAGCGGAATCTAGCTATGGCAAAGTTCATGTATCATTCTACATATATAAGAACCATTTGAAAAACAAGGATGTTTCTGAAAAGACTACTTCTGCTCTGCAACATTTTTTGAAGAGTCTAGAAGGACGAGAGGAGTTCGAATACAAGGATAGCGAGGATGCATTCTACCTAGGAAAGTATGTCACAGTAAACAACCTATCATCGGAAGAGGCGGGAGTCGTGGCTGACGCACTGGCTTGGTTGATAGACATTGTAGTGCCTAGCATTGAGAAAATTCTTGTAGCTGAATTCACAAGTGGAAGAGATTTATGAGCAACAATTAAAGGGAGTTTAAGAGGGGCGTAGCCCCTCTTCTAAAAAGCTTTCCCCCTCTCCTTTGAAGGAGAGGGGGATAAAGGGAGTGAGGTAGATAGATTAATAAAGCGTGTTGCCTTTCAGGCTGTCTTATGCTACTATTATATAGATAAATCCATTGTAAGTTTAACCGCTAGGGGTGCTCAACGGCTGAGAGGCGGTTTGATGCCAACCCTGTGAACCTGATCTCGGTAATGCGAGCGGAGGGAAGCGGCAGTAACTTAGACCAAGGGTCTAGTAGTCATGCCGAAACCCTTGGTTTTATTTTTTTGGGAGGTGGCTATGACTCAACTGGAATTGGCAAAAAAGGGCGTTATTTCACCACAAATGAGGGCGGTGGCAGAGTCTGAAGGGGTTGAGGTTGACTTTATTCGGCAGGGGGTGGCTCAGGGGACGATAGTAATCCCGGCTAACATCAAACACACCAACCTTATTCCTTGCGGTATAGGTCAGGGGCTTAAAACCAAGGTCAACGCTAATATCGGGACATCCTCCGACTTTGGTAATATTGATACTGAGCTGGAAAAGCTGCAGGTGGCAATTGATTGTGGCACCGATACAGCTATGGATTTATCCACCGGTGGCGATATATCAGCTATTCGGCGGGCTATTATTACCTCTAGCTCGGTACCAATAGGAACTGTGCCTATTTATCAGGCGGGGATTGAGGCTATAAATAAACATGGCGCCATAGTCAAGATGACCATTGATGAACTGTTTGCCACCATTGAGGAGCATGCCCGGGATGGCGTTGATTTCTTAACCGTGCATTGTGGAGTAACCCAGTCGGCTGTTGCCCGGCTCAAGCAGCAGGGAAGGATAACCGATGTCGTCTCCCGCGGTGGCGCTTTTATTATAGGCTGGATGCTTCACAATGAGCGTGAAAATCCTCTTTATGAGTATTATGACCGCCTATTAGACATAGCCAGGGAATTTGATGTGACGCTGAGCCTCGGCGATGGCTTGCGTCCCGGTAGCTTGGCTGATGCCACTGACCGAGCTCAGATTGAGGAGTTGCTTATTATCGGAGAGTTGGTACAGCGGGCTCAGCAGGCTGGTGTTCAGGCAATGGTTGAGGGTCCAGGCCATCTCCCCCTAAATCAGGTTGAAGCTAATGTCCAGTTACAGAAAGCTATATGCAAGGGAGCCCCCTTCTATGTGTTAGGACCTCTGGTAACTGATGTTGCCGCTGGCTATGACCATATCACCGGAGCTATAGGTGGCGCTATCGCTGCTGCTGCTGGCACTGATTTTCTATGCTATGTAACACCAGTGGAGCACCTTTCCCTGCCCGACCCTGAGGATGTGAAGCAGGGGGTAATAGCCTCGCGCATTGCTGCTCATGCTGGTGATATAGTTAAAGGAGTAAAGGGTGCTTCTGAGTGGGATTTGAAGATGTCTATGGCCCGAAAGAGACTTGACTGGGAAGAGCAGGCTAAGCTCTCCTTAGACCCGGAGCGGTCTCGTCAGGTTCATAGTAAGCATGCCTCGTCAGGAAAAGCGTGCAGTATGTGTGGTGAATATTGTGCTATGGCACTAATGGAAAAGTTTTTAGGCATCTCAGCCCCTAAAGGTTTCTAAAGGATAGCAGAGGGAGGGAAATTGACATGCCAATGTTTCACCCAGCAATAGAAGGAGAGGTAGATGCAACTTGATGATGTGACCATATCCAGAGTGATAACCAAAAGTTTCATGGAAGATTTCCAGCAGGCAATGGATGTTGAGGTAGCCATCGGTGGTGCCGGGCCAGCTGGCATGACCGCAGCTTACTACCTGGCAAAAGAGGGGGTAAAAACGGTCGTTTTTGAGAAAAATCTTCGCCCAGGTGGTGGCATGCCTGGTGGGGGGATGATGTTCAATACTATCGTAGTTCAAGAGGAGGCCAAGGGAATACTAAATGAGTTTAATGTCAGGACTAAAGAATACGAAAAGGGCTACTATACTGCCGATTCTGTTGAGGCGTCCTCAGCTATTTGCTTTAAGGCAATTCAAGCTGGAGCTAAGATATTTAATTTGATGAGCATTGAGGATGTGATGATTCGTGAGAACGACAGGATAGTCGGGTTGGTATTGAATTGGAGTGCTGTTATTTTAGCCGGATTGCATGTAGACCCCTTATCCATACGGTCAAAGCTGGTAATAGATGCTACCGGCCATGCCAGTGAAATCTGCCACATAGTGGTGAATAAGCTTGGCGGCAGGCTAAATACAGAGGGGGGTGGAGTAATGGGGGAAAAGTCAATGTGGGCTGAGGTGGCAGAAAAGAAAATAGTGGAGAATACCAAAGAAATCTATCCCGGCCTAATTGTGGCTGGCATGGCGGCTAATGCTGTTTGCGGCACCCACAGAATGGGACCTATTTTTGGTGGCATGCTTCTCTCTGGAAAACGAGCGGCAGAGGTTGCCCTGGAGAGCCTGCACCGGCCAAATTAGCCAATAACCCCGTCAACTATATATTTGTTACCGTTTGATTAATCTCCTGAGATGTAAAAATGGGTAGTGCATTTAATTTAGGCAAGGTCTTTGGCATACAGTTCAGACTGCATTATAGCTGGTTCATAATATTTATTCTGGTAACTACCTCTTTGGTCTACCCTGACTGGTCTTCACTGCTTTACTGGATTATGGCTATAATTACCAGCCTGTTATTTTTTGCCTCAATATTAGCCCATGAGCTAGCTCACAGCCTTGTGGGCAGAGCCAATAATATCCCCATAAAAAGTATAACCCTTTTTATCTTTGGCGGCGTGGCTCAGATGACAAGGGAAGCCAGGAGCGCTGGCGCTGAGTTAAAAATGGCAGCCGCTGGTCCCGCTTGCAGCCTGGTGATTGGAAGCTTCTTTGGCTTGCTGTGGTACTTTAACCAGAGCCTGACTGAGCCTATAGCCACTATGATTTATTGGCTGGCTTTTATTAATGTGGCACTGGCTGTATTCAACCTAATTCCCGGTTTCCCTCTGGATGGTGGGCGTGTCTTCCGTTCCCTCCTTTGGCGATTTACTGGTAACTATAAACGCTCTACCCGAATTGCTACTCAGATAGGGCGGGGCATAGGCTACCTGTTTATCCTTGGTGGTGTCTTAACTATGTTCCTGCATCCACCTGACTGGTCTTGGTTTAACGGCCTGTGGCTGGCTTTTATTGGCTGGTTCCTGGAGAGGGCTGCCTCAGCTAGCTATCATCAGCTTCAATGGCATGAAGCCCTTCACGGATTTTCTGCTTCACAGGTGATGGTCTCTGACTGCCCCGTAATTCCTCCAGATATCACTGTTAATCAATTGGTTCAGAGATACATCTTTACCATTGGCCGCCACTGTTTCCTGATAACTGATGAGGGCAGGTTAAAGGGGGTTTTGACATTACATAATATCAAATCTGTCCCCCAGCCAAATTGGGCTACGACTCAGGTAAAGGAGATAATGACTCCGGTTGATAAATTAAAGGTAGCCCATCCTGACCAGGATGCCCTAAGCATAATGGAACAGATGGATGAGAGTGATATAAACCAAATGCCGGTAGTAAGTGAGGGTAGGGTTATTGGGCTGATTGCCCGTGATAGCCTGATAAGTTTCCTCCAAACCCGCTCCGAGTTGGGAGTGTAGATAATTTATTAAGGCGAGGGGCAGGGGGATAGGTGGCTAAATGCGCTCCGAAAGGAGAAGACAGAATGGTAGGAACCATAATTTGCCTGAAGTGATGCCATGCTAAAGTGCCCTAACTGTGGTCAGAAGACTGAAAGAACCAGGGATTTTGCCTGCCAGTGGTGTGCTTATCCCCTGATACCAAAGGAGTATTACTGGGAGCCTATAGTCTATCTGCTGGCTATTACCGGAGCTGAGACCGTCACTGTTATCGTCCAACCGCTGTGGGGGATAGTCTGTCACACGATAATACTGGTAGCAGCAATAGTCCACTCATCTCTAGCCAGCGACTATCGTTACCGACACCTGGCTTTGTCCCTGGCATTGGTGCCTCTGGTAAGAATAATAAGCCTGTGTATGCCCCTGGCTAATATCCCCCAGATGTGGTGGTATCCTATTATTTATGCCCCGCTACTGGTAGCAGCACTACTGGTAGTGCGTATCTTGGGCTATAAGCCAGGGCAGGTGGGACTTACTCTCGGCTGGTTACCGGTTCAGCTCGCCATAGCGTTGACTGGGCTTGCCTTTGGCGTGGCGGAGTATTTTATCCTGACCCCTCAACCCCTGATAGCCGAGCTTACCTGGCAGCAGATATGGCTGCCGGCATTGATATTTATAGTGTGCACCGGATTTGTAGAGGAGTTTATCTTTCGTGGCGTGCTTCAGCGAACTGCGGTGGAGGTTTTTGGCTGGTGGGGGATAATCTATGTTAGCCTGCTATTTGCCGTGTTGCATATGGGCTTTCTCTCTTGGATTGACGTTATCTTCGTTTTGGCTGTTGCCCTGTTCTTTGGCTGGGTGGTTAAAAAAACAGGGTCACTTTTTGGAGTGACCCTGGCTCACGGCATAACTAATTCGGTATTATATCTGGTAGTTCCCTTCTTTCTCTAGGCTAGCACCTCGGTAATTGTTAGGGCAACTATAACGGCAAATGCCATCACCAACGGTAGAATACCGACATTTAGCGACTTGGTTAAACGCAGCGGAAAGCTAGAGCCCCTGACACTAGCTACTTCTTTGGTGGCTAGAAAGAGCACCAGAACAACTGCACCAGCTATACTTACCGCCGCAGTTAAACCCATCGCCGCTATGGCAGTTACTGTGGTTACGGTAGTTACTGTAGTAATCATTTTCTCTTTCCTCTTACTTTAAGAATAATAGCACAAAAAAGCACTCTTGTCAAGTCCCTGACTTGACGAACTTCACAAAAAGTAATATACTACATAATAGCATATAAAAACACTCCTGTCAAGTCCTGGACTCGGTGAGTAAAAAATGAAGGCTAGAGCCTCTAAATGAGGATGATAATACTTTCTTCTTGTCACAGAGGAGTATAGCTATGAAGTGGGATAAAAAGCTGGTAGCAGTGGCGGTAGCCATAATTTTTGGCTTAAGTTTTATTCTTGTCCCGCTGGCAAGCCAGGTGTCACCAGCCCAGGCAGCTGTAACTTGGAAAAAATACGGTGAAGTTACACTTAAATATCCGGTTACCCTGGACAGCCAGAAGTATGTCGCCGATGCTTGGGTTATCACCAATGGCACTGCCTATGAGATGTGGTACACACACGGCAAAACAGACCTGAGCATTACTGAAATCATAGACGTCGTAAAAACCCTAAACCTTGGTAATCTCATAAATGATGTAGTAAGTCTAGACCGTGAGCAATTCCTAAATCACCTGAGTGACCTGGTCGGAGACGTTGATGCTATCTTAGACATCCTTGATGGCACCAGCGCCGTCATTGGTTATGCCACTTCAACTAATGGCAGAACTTGGACGATAGAAAAATCCCAGGCCCTTGCCGGCAGTAATAGCGGCGCCTGGAACAGTGTTGGCGCCCCCTGTGTCATCAAGAACAGTGCTACCGACTACGAGATGTGGTATACACACCCCAAAACAGACCTTGATAGAAGTAAACTCCAGACCATCCTGACTGACATGGGAGGTACCACAGCCGAAAGAAAAGCTGCCATTTTAGACCTGCTTGATAGTACCAGCACCGTCATTGGCTATGCCACCTCAACCGATGGTAAAACATGGACAGTGCAGGATTCCCAGGTGCTTCCGTTGAGTAGCAATAGCGTGTGGGATAGTGTTGGTGCCCCCAGTGTCATCAAGAACAGTGCTACTGACTATGAAATGTGGTATACCCGCCCCGAAACAGACCTTACTCAGGCCGACCTTGATAATGTCCTGGCAAATATAGATACTTTTGGCATTGATGACCTGATGGACCTCCTTGATGGCACCAGCACCGTCATTGGCTATGCCACCTCAACCGATGGTGAAGCGTGGGCAGTGCAGGATTCCCAGGTGCTTCCGGTGAGTACCACTATCGGCGCCTGGGATAGTGTTGCCGACCCCAGTGTTATCAAGACCAGTGCTACAACCTATGAAATGTGGTATACAAATGTCAGCACAGACCTTACCCAGGCAGACCTCCAGACCCTGCTGGACGAAATAATAGGGCTAGGCCCCACTGCCCTTTGGAATACTCTGAAAAACGAGGGCCTCGCCGAGTTTTTACTCGACCTGGTTGCTCTAGACATTGATGACATCAAAGGCATTTTGGATGATACCAGCACCGTCATCGGCTATGCCACTTCCAGTGACGGTGAAACCTGGACAGTGCGGAGTTCTCAACACCTCGTCGGCGGTGGCAGCCCATGGAGTAGCGTGGCTGCTCCTAGTGTGACCAAGACCGGCAGCAAATATGAGATGTGGTATACCGAGGGTATAGATGACCTTAGTTTACAGTACCTCCTTGACCTCGCCCTTGGCGGAGACCTGCCCATTGGCTATGCCTACTACATTCCTGCTGCCCCAGGCCCAGGTCCGGCACCGTCTGCACCAGAAACAGCCGAAGAAATTGAGGAGATGGACCCCGATGATGCCGCCGACGCTTTAGAGGAGATGGA
>Ga0265594_1003643_pt1 | contig 10124 bp, 8 predicted proteins | sample saktaG_11_FD_190147 | JGI IMG/M metagenome (GOLD analysis project Ga0265594, IMG submission 190147) | Saline water microbial communities from Sakinaw Lake, British Columbia, Canada - sak_2011_5_24_80m | ecosystem: Environmental > Aquatic > Non-marine Saline and Alkaline > Saline ... | reverse complement strand
AAACACATAATTCCATTTTTTATATCACCAAAACTACAAACCTTACCCTTTACACAAATCGTCACAAAATAATACCCTGGATTGCCATAATCCCAATATTTTAAACGTGCCGAATCAATTCTATATTTGTTTTTAAAATAATTATCCCCCATTTTATTTTAATCATTATATAATATTTTTTTTAAATTGTAAAAAATTTTAAATTATTCTGCCAAATTCCACAATTGTTCAAACATGGCCTTTTGTGTTTGGTATAATTCTTTACTGTCAATAACAATTGCCACAAAATCATTCGTAAAAGAAAACATGGAGATCTTATTTTTCCACATAGATAATTGCCCTTGATGTAAATACTTATCAGGTAAAATCTTGACTTGGCGCAAATGCTGTGGACCTAATCTTTTTCTTTCTTGGGCTTTTTTTGATTCATTCAAAATTACCCGAGCTGGAATTTTTTTCTTAATTCTCTTTTCCACAAATTTATCAAAGTAATCTCCCAACTCACGAAACAGATCTTCGGCCGAACTAAAAGACAACATCTCATCAGCTTCAGCCAAAATTTCTTCCAAAATTATTTTCATCCCATCTTTCCCCTGGTAAAACCTAACTGTCGGTCGATCTTTGGCCTGACCATACATAGCGTTAAGCTGGGGTAGAACATCACGCATGGCATCTACTTTTACTTGTGCTAATTTTATAACCTGAGCTGGATCCTCCGCACTATAATATTTAATTTTCTTGCGACGAAAACTATTTACAAAATTTTGATTATTCAAATCATCCAACACTTCATAAACAGTTGAACGAGCCAAGCCAGCCTTTTTGGAAATTTTTTGTACCGAAGCCGAGCCAAGTTCAAGACAAGCTAGATACACATCAGCTTCTTTACGGCTCAATCCATAATTTTGTAAAATATTTTCAAATTTCATATTTATAATATATGTCGACAAAACCGACAACATTTCTATGACTATATTTTAGCTTATTATAGGGATATTGTCAAATATGAAAATAATAATAGACGAAATTATGGACTAATTTTGTGTATTGTCTATAATATCCTATCTAGCTATAAAGCTAACTTTTAATAAAAAACCTATGTCAAAAAAAATCATCTGGTGGGGGTTGGGACTAATCGCTCTGTTGGGAGTATTTTTATTCGCTCTCAAGCAACCTGCACCCGAAAGCATAAATATTCAAAATAACAAAACCGAACCAGAAATCGTCCGAGTTGGCTATCGCGAACACGGCCTTTATTGGCCACTATTCCTTGGCCTAGAAAAAGGCTTTTTTGAAAAAGAAAATATTATTGTAGAAAAAATTTCTTTTACTTCTACCAACCAAATGATGGAGGCCTTAATTGCCGGACAAATTGATGCTTCGCTTGGAGGTGTAAACACTACTTTACTTGCCACCCTAGAAACAAAATCATCCGGAGAATTCAAGATTTTTACTATTAGCAATGAAACTGTGAAAAAATATTTTTCCGCAATTTTAGTAAAGGCAGATTCTAATATTATTGACATAAAACAACTTGAAAATAAAAAGGTCTCCACCCAACCAGGGTCAACCACAAAATTTTTATTCAAAAAGGTAGTGAATGATAAAATTGCGCCAGATGAAGCACAACTTGAACAAATGAATGCTGATTTACAACTCTCATCTTTGGAATCTGGGCAAACTGATGCTGCTATTGTATTTGAACCAACAGCTACCATCGGAGTAAACTTAGGAATTGCCAAAATTTTGGAAAAAGCTCTTTGGTCAAATGACATTATGAATAACGGTCCAGTTACAGCAAGTGTATTATCTAAACAATTTTTATCAGACAAACCTGAAGTCGCTCGAAGTTTTGTTCAAGCCGTTGAAAATACTATTATATACGGTGAAAATAATGAACATGAGGTCCAATCTGCTATTGCCATGTACACACCCTTAACAATCGACATTGCTAAACAGATTCCAGTCTTGAATAGTCAATTACTTTCTGAAATTGACATCCTACAATTACAAAACTTCTTTGATTTATTATTTGCTGAGGGGGAAATTAAAACAAAAGTTAATGCAGCTGATATGATTTTACCAACTTATGTTAAAAATAAATAATTTAACAAAATATTTTGATGGCCAGCTAATACTGGATAATATTTCTTTCTCTATAAAAGAAAACGAGATTGTGGCTATGGTAGGAGCCAATGGCTGTGGCAAAACTACACTCTTGAAAATAATCGCCGGACTGGAAAACAAAAACCAAGGTGAAATAGTGCTGAAAAACACAAATCAAAAAATTAAAACCGGGTTGGTTTTTCAAAACTACCGTGATTCTCTACTCCCGTGGAAAACAATCGCCCAAAATATTGATTTTTGTTTATCACTTACAACTAAAAATTCTCTGGAACGCCGGCATAAACTCAATAAATTACTAAAACAAAGTCAACTACACGATCACAGACATAAATATCCTTATGAATTGTCTGGGGGTATGGCCCAACTAGCGGTTTTTACCAAGACAATTGCTTTAAAACCAGCTTTATTTTTATTTGACGAACCTTTTTCTGCCTTGGATTATAATTCTTCTTTAAAATTACAAAAACAATTTCTAGATCTGTGGGAAAAAAATAAAACTACCACACTTTTTGTCACTCATGATATTGATGAAACAATTTTTCTGGCTGACAAAATAATCATATTATCTAATTCGCCAACAAAAATAATAGCTACCATTGAAAATGATCTGCCTCGCCCGCGAAGCTTCTCTCACCTTGGTAGTGAACAAACACATAAATTAAAGCAGGAAATCCTTTTACACACAACTGGATTTTTAGTATGAAAAAAATCTTAATTCAAATTAATATTCTGGTTATAATTGGCTTTGTCTGGTCATTATTTTTTGGGCTCCATATTTTCAGCCCCCTACTCTTACCATCGCCACAAATGATTATAAAAGCTTTTGTTAATATTTTTTTGCAGGACCATATTTATATAGATCTTAAATATTCTTTGTGGCGATTATTTGCTGGGCTTAGTCTGGGAACAACCATTGGACTATTATTGGGTTTTTTGATTTCTCTATCAAAAAAATTAATTGAATTAAGCTCTTTTTGGCTAGACTTTACTCGTTCATTACCCTATGTAGCATTGATACCAATTTTTATGTTATTTTTTGGCATTGGTGAAAAGTCAAAAATTTTTTTAATAGCTTTTGTTTGTATTGTCATTACAATGTTAAATGTTATCCAATCACTAAAAAATATCAACCAAACTAGAATCATGATGGCCAAAAGCATGGGGCTAAATCAAACCCAAATTTTCTTAAAAATTATTTTACCAGAATCTTTAGCATATTTATCGGCCGGTGTAAAACACATGCTGTCTTTTGCTACAATTATCGTTATTGTCTGTGAAATGTTTATGGGTACTGAATATGGGCTAGGAAAAAAAATAATAAACTATCATTTAATTTTTTCAACCGATTATATGTACGCCACAATTATTTTGACTGGGGTAATTGGCTATTTTTTAAATAAAAGCTACCAACTTTTTGAAGGACATATCATTCATTGGACTGGCAAATAATTTCCTTTTTTTGTTTCTATATTTTATGGGAATAGGAAAGGAATATGTGTTGTAGAGACGCGATTTATCGCGTCTCCGATTCACCACCATATTAAATATTTTACTTCTCCGGTTCACCACCAACCTGCGTCTCCTTCCATGCGCCTAACATCCAGCACACTACAAATATTGTTTTCTAAACTAACGCCATCACGGTAACCGGATGTATGGTGATTATCAACAAACATATGGTGATGATACGGAGACGCGCCATGGCGCGTCTCTACATTCCCACCACCACCAATTATATTTTTGTTATCATATTTTATATTTGCATGTTTATGTGCGTTATAGGGAGACGCGATAAACCACGTCTCTACAAAAAAAACCCACCTCTCGGTGGATTTTTAATCTGTGAAATCTTTTTTAAATCTGTAGAACCTGCCTACTGGCAGGCAGGTCAATGCTTTATTCATTCACCTCTTCTTCCACTCCCGCCACTCTCTCTTCTTCATCTGGTGCTTCGCCTTGTTTGACCACTTCCCAAATTTTAGCTTTAAGTTCTTTCATCAATTTTGGATTCTCACGCAAAAACTGTTTGGCTTTTTCCCGACCAACACCAAATTTTATTTCACCTCCGCCCGAGGTGGATCCACCTTGGGCGGAATAAGAATAGCTATTACCAGATTTATTTATAATCTTATGGGCAACACCGGTATCCAACAAATCGCCAGACAAAGAAATTCCTTCATTATACATAATATCAAATTCGGTGGTTCTAAATGGAGCGGCTACTTTGTTTTTGACAATTTTAACTTTTACTCGATTGCCAATAATTTTGTCGCCTTGTTTGATCTGAGCACTACGACGTACTTCAATCCGAACTGAACAATAAAATTTCAGAGCATTACCACCGGAAGTAGTTTCTGGACTGCCAAAAAATACACCAATCTTGTGTCTGATTTGGTTGATAAAAATAACAATAGTTTTTGACTTACTAACTACGCCAGTCAATTTACGCAAGGCTTGAGACATCAAACGAGCTTGCAAACCCATGTGTTGATCACCCATATCACCATCAATTTCTTTTTGTGGAACAAGAGCAGCTACTGAATCAATTACTACCACATCCACTGCATTGGAACGAACCAAAGTTTCCAAAATTTCCAAAGCTTGTTCACCAGTATCTGGCTGAGAAATCAGCATATTGTCTATATCTACACCAATTTTTTTGGCATAGTCAGAATCAAGCGCATGTTCAGCATCAATAAAAGCTGCGATTCCGCCTTCTTTTTGGACTTCAGCTATAACATGCTGGGCTAAAGTGGTCTTACCACTGGCTTCAGGACCAAAAATCTCAGTAATACGTCCTCTTGGCAGACCACCAACCCCTAACGCAATATCTAAAGATACTGATCCAGTTGACACTGCTGGCACTTGCATAGCTTTGGCTTCACCAAATTTCATAATAGCGCTATCGCCATATTTTTGTCTAATTTGATCAATAGCGGTTTGGACTACTTCCATCTTTATTTGGCTTTCTTCTTTATTTTTACTCATATTTTTTAATTTATCTCGAACCGAGCGAAGCGAGTGTGAGAGATCTTTCCTACCACCCACTTTTTTTAATAAAATAATTAAAGATTCTAAAATTCACCGCTAAATACCTGCTCATCTCTTACTTTTTGAAACAATATTTTTATATCAAACAAAAAACGAGGTAAGAAAGATCCCTCGCCCTCTGGGCCTCGGGATTTTTTGAGCCCCTCCTCACTTCATAGAATACATTGTTTTAAAAATAGTGTCAAATGCCTATTTAGTATATTTTATGACTAGCTTTCACTAGCTTTTAAAACCACATGACGCACTTCTTGAGTGGTTTTTCCATGCTTTTTCTTAGCCTCAATTGTCAAAGTATTAACCCCAACAGACAAATCTATCTGAGCCTCAAAAACACCCTTTTCATTAGTACCAACATCTTTTCCATTTACTGAAACAGTCACTTCTTTGTCTGTTTGTCCCTGCAACAAAACTGATAATTCAGTTGTTATGTAACCCTGAGGTGGAGAAAAGATTTCCAATTTTGGTGGTTCTACTATATTTTTTACTTGCAAACCCAAATAAGAAAATAATGAAAGTAAAAAGATCAAAGCCAAACTATAACGCAAAAAAAATGGCAAATTTTCTAAATAATTTTTTTTTATTTTTTTATTAAGATTAATCGACTTTTTTTTCTTATCACATTCTTCCGAAAGATATTGTTTTAAAAATGGATCAGGATCAATACAAAGTGCTTCCACATAACTCTTTAAAAAATTTTTTTGATAAACTTCAGCCGAAGGTAAATCCTGAAATCTACATTCTTCTAATGCTTGTAAAAAATCTTTACTTATTTTAGTTTTTTGTGATAATCTTTCCAAACTCATACCACAACTTTCCCGCGCTTCTTTCAGTCGCAGACAAACTCTTTTTGGTGGATTTAATTTTTTCTTTTTAAATGCAGACATAATTTGATCAGATGACAGTTTTTAGATAAAAAATAGAACACAGATTTAACAGATTTAACGGATAATAACAGATCTGTTCAAATCCGTTAAATCTGTTAAATCTGTGTTCTATTAACGGCAGAGAAATAATAAAATCTAAAATTTCATTTCTTCCTTAACTTCTTCGCCATCTTCATAATCACCAAAATCCATATCTTCATCATCATCATCATCTTCATCTTCATCTTCTTCTTCGTCATTGTCGTCTTCGTCTTCATCTTCTTCATCTTCACTATCTTCTTCGTCATCTTCAATCACTTCCGTATCTTCCTCGTCTTCTTCTGTGTCTTCCGTGTTATTGTTATCTTCCGTATCTTCCTCGTCAAATTCCGTATCTTCCGTGTTATCAAACACATTAAGCTCTCCACCTGAATCCATAGTTTCAGATATTACTCGTTCGGTGATTAAAATTTCTCTAGGTTTGGCACCATTGGCTGGACCAATGATACCAGCCGACTCAAGTTCGTCCAAAATCCGTGCGGCTCGTGCATAACCAATCTTCATTCGACGTTGTAAAAGCGATGCACTGGCTTTGCCAGCATCAAGGATCACTTCTCTAGCTTCGGCAAACAATGCATCTTGATCATCGGAAGGACCACCAAACATATTATACGTACCACTGATCCCTTTCTCTACTATTGACTCATCATACTCTGGCTCTTCTTCCCCTTTAAGATACTCAACTACATTCTTAACTTCTTCTTCAGAAATAAAAGCGCCTTGAATACGTTTTGGTTTGCTTAATTCAGCTGTTAAAAATAACATATCACCTCGACCTAATAATTTATCTGCTCCAGAACAATCCAAAATTGTTCTTGAGTCAATAATAGAAGCAACTGAAAAAGCAATTCTGGCTGGAATATTAGCTTTCATAAGGCCTGTAATAATATCTACTGACGGACGCTGGGTGGCAACTATTAAATGAATTCCTACTGCTCGTGCCATTTGAGCCAAACGGATAATACCAGCTTCAATTTCTGAAGCAGCTGATGCCATCAAATCAGCTAACTCATCAATTATAAAAATCAGATGAGGAATTTTGTCATTGGGATATTTAATATTATAAGAAGCAATATCACGACTACCTGATTGAGCTAAAAGTTCAAAACGCCTATCCATTTCACTTGTAGTCCACTTGAGCGCATTAACTGTTTTTTGTACAGTCGTAATAACTGGGGTAAGCAGATGTGGAATGCCATTATATAAAGTTAATTCAACTCGTTTGGGGTCCACCATAATAATACGTAAGGTTTCAGCCGTATTTTGGTATAATAAACTCATGATTATTGTATTAATACAAACAGTTTTTCCTGAACCGGTCGCACCAGCTACCAACAAATGAGGCATTTGGAGCAAATCAGCAAACCAAGTTTTACCCGCTACATCTTTACCCAAAGCAATCATCATATTATGAACACGATGAGTAAATTCTTTGGCTTCTAAAAGTTCACGCAAAGACACCAAAGCAGCTTTAAAATTCGGCACTTCAATTCCAACCAAGGGTTTTCCAGGAATTGGTGCTTCAATTCTAATCGGATGAGCAGACAAAGCCAGAGACAAATCATTTGATAACGAAGTGATGCGAGATAATTTCACACCTTTGTCTGGTTTCAATGAATATTGTGTCACAGTCGGTCCCACTCGCACCTCACCCATATCTACTCCAATATTAAATTCATGCAAAGTATCGTGAATTATTTGCGCATTGGCCTGAATATCGCCACTAGTTGGTTTGCCTTTTTTGGTAGTTAACAAATTCAAAGGTGGTAAATTTTTTATAATCACTTTTTTATCCCAAGGTGAAGAGCCGGCTGGTTTTTTAGCTGGCCTAACATCGTCAGAATCTTCTACGGCCCGACGAGCAAAAATTCTTTTTTTCTTTGATTCATCATCTTCTTCATCATCAACATCATCATCAATTTGCGTTTCGGCGGCTTCATCATTATCATCAGAATCATCTTCGTCTTCTTCATACTCATCATAATCACCTTCGGCCACGGCCCTATTACCACCTTTGCGAACAAACAAACCAAAAGAACCAATAATCATTCTTCCCACCCAACCTAGACCAGCAAATAATTTTTTATTTAACATTATAAAATGAGTGAGTGAAGTATTAAAAATTAAAAAAACTGAAGTCGCCACCATACCAACCAAAATAACACTACCCGCAATCGTACCCAAATATTCACGTAGTGGCCAAGCCATCATACCAAAAATTCCCCCACCATGTCCTTCCAAAGCCATCCGCCACATTTCACTAGTTTTGAAACCAATGTGCATCAAACTAGACATGGCCAAAAAAAATAAAATAGAACCAATACCATGAGTTGAACGATAATTATATTCAATATCTTTGAATAAGAAAAATGCCAGAATAAATAAAATTACCGGCACAGCAAAACGGATAGAACCAAACAAAAAACTCAAAGCATAATCATTCAACATTATCCCCACTGTTCCAGCTTTTTCAAAAAAACTAAGTGCAATCACCACTGCAAAAATTATCAAAACAATTGCGATTATTCCCCTAGACAAAACTGGGTCCAAATTATTTTTTTTACGACGATATTTTCTGGGCATAAAGAAAAACTAATCCTCTATTATGAGGTTGTTATTTAATAATTATATTTTAGCATATTTTTGAAAATTTAGAAAGACGACGAAATATTGAATTGTAAAATATTTGATTGATGTGTTTTTTTGTTTTAAAAGTTCAAGCTTTCAATGCAACACTTTGTGTATAACTTCATTCGGAGTCTGGTAATTTAGACCTTTTCTAGGACGGCTGTTAAGCCGTTCTTGTATTTGGTGAACATATTCGTCTGTTATGATTTTCTTATCTGTTTTTCTAGGTAAATACTGTCTAATTAATTTATTCATATTTTCTACACCTCCTTTTTGCCACGAAGCAAAAGGATCACAGAAGTAGGTATCAATTTCAAACATTTTTTGTATTTCAGTGTGTAACACACCTTCTTTTCCATTATCGAACGTTATGGTTTTAAATAACTCTCTAGGAATAGATTCGGCTGTTCTGATTAGTGCTTCTTTAGTCTCTTCTGCTGTCTTGTCAGGTACTTTGTGGATTCGAACTAATTGTGCCTTTCTTTCGTATTGGACTGATAAGTATGGATTCTTCTTGTTCTTCTGGAATTCCACTGTATCGCTCTCCCAATCACCATAACGAATTCTCCCATTCACGGTATCCGGTCTATCATGGATAGATATTCTGCTAGGTATACGTACTTTTTCATATTTTCTCTTGCCAATCTTCTTTCTTTTGGGTCTACTGGTTCTTAAGTGTTGATAAAGTTTTTTGTATTTTTCTGACTTTTCATATACCCACAAGTAGATACTCTCATGACTAATACTTTGACCTTTCAATTCCTCCGGCGGATATTCTTTTAGTCTGCCTGTAATTTGTTCAGGACTCCAGTCTTCCCATATTTTTTCTTCTACATATTCTCTAAGTTTGGGGTGTTTATCCAACTTACCTTTGTGTTGTTGATACCTTCTTTTATCACACAATCTTTGTGCCACATCAGATCGGTATTTGTTTCTGCCGGAGCTGTTTCGATTGATTTCTCGACTTAATACACTGACATCTTTTCTCATTACTTTGGCTATACTTCTTAAGCTCATTTTGGTTCTAAACCAATATTGCAACATCTGTCTATCGTAAAAAGTTAGTTCATTTGACATACTCATACTAATTATGGTTAATGGCCTATTTTACCAAATTAGTGTTGCATTTAGTATAGAATCTTTAATTTTTATACAAGCCCTTGACATTTTACCCACTTTAGTGTTATATTAGATTAAACATCACACAACTATGGAGGAATTGTGATGAAAAAAATCGTTGTTTTAATTTTTGTGGTATTGTTTGGAGCACTTCTTTGCTCATCTAGTTCTGAAGCACGCCTATTCTTTGGTAGTGATTGCAAAAAGAGGCACCACAGGGACCTCTACATTGACTGGGGCAAAAAGGACATGGTTTCATTACCAAACATGAACTGT
>Ga0265594_1003642_pt1 | contig 10134 bp, 6 predicted proteins | sample saktaG_11_FD_190147 | JGI IMG/M metagenome (GOLD analysis project Ga0265594, IMG submission 190147) | Saline water microbial communities from Sakinaw Lake, British Columbia, Canada - sak_2011_5_24_80m | ecosystem: Environmental > Aquatic > Non-marine Saline and Alkaline > Saline ... | reverse complement strand
TTCACTAGCGCAGAGGGTGTTGGAATATTTGAAAAAATTATGACAAGGCGAATTAATCAAGTTGTTGTAATTAAAATGGACGAGAGAATTGAGAATAATATTTTAATAAAGTTAACTAAAAATATAGAGGCAGAAGAGAGCAATAAATCAACCGACGATCAAGATAAAATAATTATTGAAGGCAGAAACAGTGGAAAATATTCTGATATTGAAATTACGATAGCCAAGATTTGGTGCAAATTTTTAGGCTATAAAAAAATCAACATAAGCGATAATTTTTTTGATATTGGCGGTGATTCATTACTAATGATGCAAATTTATTCAGAAATAGAAAAAAAATTTCCAGGAAGCATCATTCCTGCTGACCTTTTTAATTTATTAACAATAGATGAACAGGCACAATATTTCGAGAAGGTGTTTAATAAAAAAATAGAGAAAAAAAAATTACATATTGGCGGAACGCCGTTTACTGCTATTAATGATTGGTTGTATGACAACAATAGTAAAGATTATTCGAGGAATAAATCCATGATAGTAGAAAATGTTATTTTAAATTTTGATATTTTAAATAAAATTTTAATAAAGTTGAATAAGTATTTTAAAGATATTAATTTTTCTTTAATTACTCAGGATGAGAATAGCGCTAATGTAAAGTTTAGTCAAAAATACACGGGAAATGAAACTTTTTATACATATAAAGAGAAAGATGATACTCTGCAGGGGGTTATCAGTTATTTTGAGCGAACAATTAGAGTTAAAAAATTTAAAATGACTATATTTTTATCTCCCATGCACTCGGATTTGAATTATAAAATATTTATTGGGTGTAGTAATGATATAAATAGTAAAGAATTTTTAATAATTTTAAGGAAATTACAAGAAGAATATAACAAGGAGTTAATTGGTGTGGATGAAGATAGCCCATGTGATAGCACCATGTTTTTTCCTTATTATAGCTACCCGCTTCATGACAGTTGTGTTTATTCTGACATATTAGAATTAATTAAATTTTACAATAGCAAAGTAATGATTTATAAAAGTCTAATGCCAGCTCTTGATTTTTATTGTTTGCCTAATTATTATATTGTTGATAATAAAATAAAATTTGATAATAATGATTATAACAGTGTTTTTTTGGGTTACGGAAGAGACAATTCCTTTAATTCATTAGATATTTTAGGGATAAAGCATAAAATTATTAATTTAAATTCCAGAAGTAGGGCGGAAGAATATTTAGAACATGCTGGCAAAATAAATAAAAATATAATAATAGTCGGTACAAGTTATCAACTTCCTTTTGCCAGAGATTATAGGGATTTAAAATTTATTGATACTGTTATCAAAAGAAATGCCAAGCATCCGATTAATTTTGTTATCCTGGGAGATACGGCAAGCAATAATCCGATAGTTTATTCAGCGAATTTTAATTTTTTTGGGAGAATAGAAAAAAATAATTTGTTTAAATATTGGGAGGGGTTGAGCGCTATCCCTGAATTAAATAATGTAGCAAAACTTGGCAGTTACCCGACTTACGGAGTCTTAGAAATTGAAAATATAAATAAAATTAACATAGATTTTAAGGAATTATTTTTAAAGGCGCTTAAAGTTAATGTTGAAGAATTTTATAATAATAAAAAAATATTAGGTAAAAAAAATGATCATTTTAAAAATATTTATTTTGGAAGGCAAGTTATCGAAATTTTTAAAAATGATATACTAGATAGTATGAGTGGAGAAGAGAATATAACGCCAGATATTGTGATTGTCGATTTAATTAAAAAATTGCAACGCCCCTATTTCTTTTTTCATGATTTGTTACTTGATATGGAAAAAATAAATAAAAAATACAGCAAAGAGCTTGGAATATCAATGAAAATAATAGAGAAATGGGATGATATTTTTAGTAAATTTTATAGAATAATAAAGAAAAAAAATATAAAATATGAGCCAAGAGTAAATGCGCTTGTTAACGAAAGTTTATATTTTCAAAAAATATTATCCAAAAAAGATAAAATTATGCTGATAAACGTTTTGGAAGATATATCTTTTTTTCAGGATAAGCTTTTTTTGTCATTAAAGAATAAGGTGTATAAATAGAATCCATTGATTTTTTTTAGCTTTTAATAAAAGCTAAAAATTTCTGCTAAAAAAATAAAAATCGTTAGCCTTTAAATAATTCTAGTAATTATGGTTAAAATATTCGCATATAATTTTAAAAAAGTTTTGCATAAGAATGATTTTAAGTTTATTATGGGGGTTTTATCTGAGTCAGAAAAAAGGCGAATAGATAGTTTTAAAAGAAAGGATGATCAAGTAAGGAATATGCTTGGTAGGTATCTATTACGGAAAATTTTATCAAAGTATTTGGATATTTTTCCTGAAAAAATAGAACTTACTTCAAATGATTATGGTAAGCCGATATTTTCCAACGATAAATTTAACAATATTAATTTTAACGTCTCTTATTCGGGTGATTGGATAGTTGTTGTTGTTAGCGAGCATGGCAAGATAGGCGTTGATATCGAAAAGATTAGACCAGTCAATATTACTATATCAGAAAATTGTTTTGCAAAAGAAGAAATTTTGTATTTATACAATCAAAAAGTACGAAAATTAAAAACTTTTTATAAAATTTGGACTCTTAAGGAATCTTTTGTTAAGGCAATCGGCGAAGGTTTGTTTTGTTCATTAAAAAGTTTTTATTTTGAATTTGACAGAAGTGGACGGATTAAGATAAGAATAAAAAATAAAGTAAAAGATAATGATACGTGGTATTTCAAAATGTATAATATAGACAAGAGCTATAAGATGGCATTGTGTCAAAATAAAAATAGTTTTCCAAAAAAAATTAACATAATAAACAATTTTGTAATTTAATTTTATAAAGCATGGCTTGTAGTAGAATCTAGAAATTGCATTTATATTTTTATTTCAACAACCACTGTAAATTGAACGGAAACCCCATCTATTTACGGTGGAGTAATTTATTAAATAAAGTGCATAAATTAAAATCTAATAATAAAATAATATTTATTTGTTCTTATTATTTGCCATTTTCTTTGAAGCCTGGCATAGGTTTTCTTAGAGGATTCTTAGAGAGCAAAGGTATAAAATCAGATGTAGTTGATTTTAATAAAATAATACATGATCTTGAAAACGAAAAGATGTTTGGCGAATTAAAATTATATTTTAAGAAATGTATTAATAAGAAAAGACACAACAAAGATTTAAGTGTCAATTCATATTCTTTTTTTGAATTGGAATATTATTTTATATCTCATTGCCCTGAAAAAATATGGGAAGCTGTTGATAGAATGAAATTTTTATACCCTATTTTTGAAAGACATCTGAAACCATTCTTGGGCCTTGAGTTTTTAGCTTTTTCTTTAAATACTAGACTACAGCTTTTATTTTCATTGTCATTAGCTAAATGGGCAAAGGAAAAATTAAATGAGTCAATTAAAATTGTAATGGGCGGATCGACGATATTAGATAATCATCAAGATTTGATAACTCTTTTTAAAGAAAATTTTATTATTGATTATTTAATTATGGGTGAAGGAGAAACTCCTTTATACAGATTGTTGAAAAAAGACAAATTGAATGAAGTGCCAAATTTAATTTACCATGAGGATGGTTTATATAAATATTCAAAAAATTTAAATAATCACGAAGATATTCGTATTTTACCCACACCGATATATGATCCAGGCGATAATCCGTGTATTCAAACTAGTAGAAGTTGTTATTGGCATAAATGTTCATTCTGTATAGCTCGCCATGTAAAAAAACAAAAATTTGTAGTTAGATCACCTAAAAAAGTAGTGTCTGATATAAAAACAATAAACAAAAGATTAGGTAATAATGAGTTAAGATATTATTTTTGTGATGAAGCTTTGACTAAAAGTTTTATAACGAATTTTTCACATTTAATTTTAGAGAATAATTTTAATAATAAATATAGTACTTTCATGAGGCCGGAGAATTGGCTTAATAAAGAATCGTTAGAATTATTTAAAAGAGCAGGCTTTTCCGGATTATTTTTTGGATTAGAAACAACCAATAAGCGTTTATCTAAATTATTAAATAAGGGTATAGAAATAAAACATGCCATTAATATTGTTAAAATAGCCAGTAAATTGAAATATGGAGCCGTTCAAGTTTGTTTCATCATTGGCATCCCCACAGAAACAAAAGAAGAAATATTACAAGATTTTGAAATGATACATTATTTTTTATCGGAATATAAAAATATAGTGATTCGACTATATCCATTTCGCGTAAGAATTACTTCTGATTTTTATTATTATCCAGATAAATATAATATTAGTATTTTGCAAGACAAAAAAGCGTTTATGTCGTCAGTTGTTCCGTTCAAACAATTAAATGAAGATGCTGTATCGACACATAATTCATATGAATTATTTAAAAATTTTTATAATAAATTGAATACAGACATGCAATCCAGACTATTTTTTGATGATTATATTGCCATATAGAAGAAATAAAAATACTAGCTAAGGTTATCAATAGAAACATTAGATGTTTAAAATGAATTACATAATTTATTGCATAATAAGAAGAGGAAATTGGAAAAAATTGATAACGCTAGTCAATAAATGAATATATTTCTTTAATTGGTTTTCGGGGGGGCTTAGGAGGAATTTTTTTATAATACCCAACAGTTATATTAGCCACTAGCCGATATGGACGTCTAATATTAAGCAATCGTTCAAATTTTTCTACATAAGCTTCTTCAGGTCCAGCCCAACACGTTCCAATGTCCATAGAATGAGCGGCTAACAATATGTTTTGAATTGCTGCCGCTATACTGAAAAAGTCAGGATTGCAGAAAACTTCTTCCGTATTTTTTATTTTACTTGGGTTATTTAAGTGATACCAGCGTTTATTCATATTTAGGCAAGCCGTAATCAGGCAAGGTGCGTTAAAAAAAGATTTATATTTTTTAACAAATTCAGGATATTTCATTGTTAGTTCGGCAGTGTCACAGACAATATTTCTCATTTGTTTTATTGTTTTTTGATTTCTAATAATTAAAAAATACCAAGGTTGCACATTTAAACCACTTGGAGCCGCCGAAGCTGCCTTTACTAGCTTTAAAAGAGTTTTTTTTGGAATTGTTTTTTGTGTATATTCCCGAATACTGATACGAGAATGTATACATTTATAAGTTTCCATGTTTTGAATTATAACAATATCAATTTTTTTGGTCAAACACGAGATTTATGATGGGAAATACTGAAAATAAAGCGCACAATGCAGATGATATGTCTTAAATCTCCTTATATTAAGGTTTAGATAAAATGTTGAGCAATATTAGTGTAATTAATCATTTAATTTGATGATATGAAAATAAAAAATGTAATTATCATATCCCTTGATTGTCTGCGGGCGGATTGTATACAAGCTAACCCAGATAAGCAATTATTAAAAAAATATAACACGAAAATAAAATTAAAAACTCCGACACTAGATTGGTTTGTCGAGAATGGAGTTTTTTTTAATCAGTGCATTACGGTTGCGCCGTATACGACTCCTGCTCATGCCTCCATCTTGACCGGTGTGTGGCCGTACAATCATGGTGTAATAGATTTTTTTAGGAATAAGCTAAAAGCACCTACTATTCTTAGTATTTTAAAGAAAAAGGGGTTTAACACTCTTTTTCAGACAGATTATCCTTTTTTATTAGGCTCCAACTTGGAATTTACAGATAGAATTGATAAATTTGTAGTAGAAAAAGAAAAAGAAAGTTTTGTTTGGCTAAAAGAAAATGAAAATAAACCTTTGGCTTGTTTTTTTCATTTTGCGAGCATACATTCGCCCTACGGCTTTTTTAATCTTAAATATGGAGGAAATGATTATAGAAAAAAGGTAAAAAGTTTATTGAAAAAATATAAAGTTATTAGCGATATAAAAGCAAATGACGGACAGCATTTTATTACAGGTGATTTTACTGAAGAAGAAAAACTTTTAAAACAAAATTATTTAAAAGTACTTGATAAAATGCATAAACTGGGATTATATGATGAGATAATGGATTTATACATTGAAGGCATAAATTATTTTGAGAAAAATAGATTTAGATTATTTATAAAAAATTTGAAAAGACTGGGATTATTAGAAAATTCTTTGATAATTATAGTCGGAGATCATGGCGAAACATGGGATCGAAATAATAAAGGGCATGGTAGGGGAGACTTAGAAGATGGGTTAGCGGAGGGTATAATAAAAGTGCCATTAATTTTTTATGGCTCAGATTTACCTAAGGGATTGTTAAATAATCACCAAGTGAGGACTATTGACGTTGTGCCTACTATTTTATCTATTCTAGAATTGAAAAAAGAAAAAGAAAGTTTCGATGGTTGTAGTTTGTTTCCTTTTGAAAAACAACAAGATGGTTTGATTGCCTTCAGCCATGCCTGGCACTCAGATAGCGCTTTGGTAACAATATTTATGGACGAAGTATACAAAAAAGGAAAAATGGGAAAAGCAGGATTTGATAGTTATTTAGCGTCAGCTTCTGTTAGAACAGATAAGTGGAAAATAGTGCAAAATTACTCGGTGACTAAAAAATTAAAAAAAGTTAGATTTTTTAATGTAGACAAGGATGAAGAGGAAGATTTTAACGGGACTAAGGTTAGTAATATTTTGAGTCAAAAAATTAACAAATATAATGAAATTACCTATAAAAATTTTACAAAAAGGATAAAGCCGATTAATATGGAAGAGAAGGAAATAGCCAAGAAGCTCAGGGAATTGGGCTATAATGTTTAAAAACATATTTTTATAAATAATAAAAGATGAAGAAGACAGAGAATAATATATTACTTATTCATCCCTATAGCTATCCTGACGATTTTACTTCTGGAGTAAGTGCGGGTATTGCTTATTTGAGAGGATATTTGAAGTATAAAGGGATTGATTCTTCAGTGATAAATTTTAATGATATTTTACAATCGCAGAACTGTGAAAAGCTTTTTTTAGCTGACCTAAGAAAATATTTCATAGAGAATATTAATAAAGATTTTTCGTTTAGCAAAAAGGAGGACTTAAGTTTTCATAATATATCAAATAATATCTTGCATTATCATCCAGATAAAATTTGGCAAACAGTAGATAGACTGGAGAAGTTGTTGAGAAGTTTCTTTAAAATTTATATATCTGAATTTTTTAATGTTGAATACTTGGGCTTTTCGTTTGTTGCTAAGGGACAACTTTTATTTTCTCTTAGTTTAGCAAAATATGTAAAAGATAATTTTAATGAAGACATAAAAATTGTTTTTGGAGGATCATTTATTACTACATATTATTTAGAAATGATGGTCTTACTAAAAGAAAGATCCATGATAGATTATCTGATTATTGGTGAGGGAGAAACACCGTTTTATTTATTAATAAAGGGCGGCAGTGAATTAGTAGATATACCTAACCTTATTTATTTAGAGGGAGATGAGTATAAATACGCTAAAGATCTTAAACACACAGAAGATATTACTAAATTGCCACCCCCTATTTTTGAGCTAGGTGATACTCCCTATATCCAAGCTACGAGAAAATGTTATTGGGGCAAATGTGCTTTTTGTATTCAGGATAGTAACAAGTTTATTAGTTGTCCAACTATACGAAAACCTATTGACGTGTATAATGATGTTAAGATTATACATCAGAATTTAAATGATTATAAGGTTGTTTATAATTTTACTGACAATTCTTTGCCGATTAGTTTTTTAAAAAGTTTTTCAGAAATAATAATTGGAGAAAAATTTATTCCTAAAAATTATCGTACTTACGTAAGACTTGAAGAACAGATTGATTACAATACTTTAAAATTAGCGAAAAAAGCTGGTTTTGGCAATAAAAGTTATTCCAGATTGGTTTTTGGAGTGGAAACTCAAGTTGAGCGTTTATTGGAACTACTCAACAGAGGAATAAATAGAAAAAAAATTATTGAGATTATAGAAATGTGTGCTAAATTAAAGATAAATATAAACTTGCATTTTACGATAGGATTTCCCACTCAAACAAAGAAAGAATTAATGCAAGATTTAAACTTTATACTCTTATTAATATCTAAACATAAGAATATTTCTATTGCAATTTTTCCTTTGATGCTTTTTGTTAACTCGGATATTTACAAAAATCCACAAAAATTTAATATAAAAGTAAATCATGACGAAAAAAAATTTTTTTCTATTGTAGTACCATTTAAACAAATAGATAAACACGCTATTTCACAGGAGGAGGCTTTTTTATTGTATAAAAATTTTTATAATAAAAATTTAGCAATATTTAAAAATCATCCTTTTGCCAATCCATCACCTCAATATTATAGATGTTAAAAAAATTGAGTTTTTAGCTATAGCTTAATGAATATAATAAAAACACTTATAAAAATTTTGCAAAAAAGACAAGGACAACTAATACGAAAAAGGAGGGAATAGCCAAGAAGCTCAGGGAATTGGGTTATAATGTTTAAAGATATTTTTTGTAAATAATAAAAATTAAAGGACATGAAATGGTTTTTAAGTTCAAAAATTCATAAAGCGACAGTTACTAAAGCTAAGCTGAAATATGTAGGTAGCATAACAATAGACAAGGAATTATTAGATTTAGTAGGGATAGAAGAAGGGGAAAAAGTTTTAGTAACTAGTTTTACTTTTGGCTCTAGATTGGAGACATACGTAATATCAGGAAGAAGTGGTTTTGGCGAAATTTGCATGAATGGACCTACGGCTCACTTAATAAGTGTTGGTGAAGAGATAGTAATAATGGGTTTTAGGTTATCATCTAAACCTGTCAAATCTAAGAAAATATTAGTAGACAAGAGTAATAAATTTATAAAGTATTTATAAACTTTATATCAATTTTTTAGCACTTTTTATTTTATAAAAATTGTTTTATATAACAGTTTTTTCTGGAGTTAGACCTCTTGATGAAAATTTTTTTCAGATATTTATTATTCATGGAGGTAAATTATTTTTTTAAAAATTTAAAGATAGTTTATTGTACTTATTTTAAATATGAAAAGTGAAAATATAAGAAAAAATAAAATAATATTTGTTGAACCATATTGGGGGCATAATGCTGTTAATACACCTGGTATCGCAAACTTGAGAGGATTTTTAAGAAGCAAGGGAATTAAGTCAGATGTTATTAATTTTAATAAAATTTTAGATAATCGAAAAAAAGTAAGCAATACTGATTATAAAAAACTTTTAAGTAATTATATTGAAAAGAAAATAAATTCTTCAGATATCGCCAAGAAAGAATCTTGTGTGATGAGTGACCTTTTTAACTTAGGACCAGTTGCAGTCATAGATGCGGTTAATAAAATAGATTTTTTTGAAGAAATTTTTAAGAAGCATTGTTCAAAATTATTAAATTTCGAATACATTGGTATATCCGTGAGTTTTTCATGGCAACTCGTATTCTCTTTAATTTTGTCAAAGTATATTAAAGAAAATACAAAAAAAAAGATAAAAATTATATTAGGTGGCTCGTTTATAACGCTTCATCATAAGGATTTAGTGGTATTATTTAAAAATAACCCCACAATAGATTATTTAATTATTGGCGAAGGAGAGACACCTTTGTGGAAATTGATTAAAAAGAATAAATTAAACGAAGTACCAAATTTAATTTATTTGAAAGGTGGTTCATATAAATGTGCGAAAAATTTAAACCATTTTGAGGATATCACAATGTTACCAGTACCAATTTTTGAAACTGGCGATGCACTGTATATTAGAGCTACTAGAAGATGTTATTGGGGAAAATGTGCTTATTGTACGCTTGATAAAAATAAAATTACAGGAAATATTTTAACAAAATCACCAGAACAGGTTATGGAAGACATAAAGAGACTTGGCGTATTAGCAGGTGATCAAAAAATTTTTGTATTTGTCGACAATGCCCTCCCAATACCTTTTTTAAGAAAATTTTGTCAAAAAATAATTAAAGAAAAAAGAAATAGGCATAGTAATTATAGTTTTATAGCATATTTAAGACCCGAGAAGTCGTTAGATTACGAAACATTGCGTTTAGCCAAGGAAGCTGGTTTTATTAAATTAAAATTTGGGATAGAAACTTTTATACCTCGATTATCAAGATTAT
>Ga0265594_1003641_pt1 | contig 10136 bp, 16 predicted proteins | sample saktaG_11_FD_190147 | JGI IMG/M metagenome (GOLD analysis project Ga0265594, IMG submission 190147) | Saline water microbial communities from Sakinaw Lake, British Columbia, Canada - sak_2011_5_24_80m | ecosystem: Environmental > Aquatic > Non-marine Saline and Alkaline > Saline ... | reverse complement strand
TAACAATTCAAGGTCAGGTTTCAAGGGCATTTAATATGAAAATAAAGAAACCAGTTGATTCAGATTTAGGTCAATTAGAATCTTTAAAAAAACTTTCTTCTTTAAAGTATGCTCGGCCGCGTAATGAAATTGAAGAAGAAATTAGAAAAGGATACCAGTAGTCAATGAATGTCATTGCGAGAGAGCCAGTAGGCGAGCGTGGGAATCTAAACAATTTAACAATTTAGCAATTTATATTACTGTGTTTTATATACAATTCATAAGATTTCTTATAGTTGGATTTTCTAATTTTGTAATTACATTTGGTATTTTAAATGCATTAATGTTTTTAACAGGGATCACCTCTGGCTTTTATTATTCAATATTTATATCAATTTCTTTTGCTTGTGGTGTTATAAATAGTTATATATGGAATAAAAGGTGGACTTTTAATAAAGAAAACAAACTTGAAAAAAAGGAATTTTCCAAATTTCTTACAATTACTTTAATTACCTTCGGACTTAATATAGTATTGGCTTCTGCATTAGTAAATTTTATAGGACCAATATGCGGCATTTCTCCTTATATTTGGGCTAATATTAGCGCATTAACTGCTGCTGGATTTACTACTTTAATTAATTTCTTTGGTTATAAATATCTAGTTTTTAAAGATAAAAATTAAGCTTTTAAAATTGATTGTTTTTTGCTACAATATATAAAATTATGTCTCAACTTGTTTTTTATCGTAAATATCGTCCTAAGGTTTTTTCTGAAATGGTTAATCAAAAAAATACCATTAAAACCTTATCCAATGCCCTTATACAAGGGCAAATTGCTCATGCTTATCTTTTTTCTGGTCCTCGTGGAATAGGAAAGACAACAGTTGCTCGTTTATTAGCCAAAGCTTTAAATTGTAAGAATAGGAAATCTAATGAATTTGAACCTTGCAATAAATGTGAGTCTTGTTTAGCAATTAATGCTGGGCATTCTATGGATTTGATAGAAATAGACGCTGCTTCTAATCGTGGAATTGAAGATGTTCGTTCTTTAAGGGAAAATATTAAATTTCCTCCAATAAATTCAAAATATAAGGTTTTTATAATAGATGAAGCGCATCAAATTACTAAAGAAGGTTTTAATGCTTTACTAAAAACATTAGAAGAACCTCCAGAATATGTAGTTTTTATTTTAGCAACAACACAACCTGATAAATTACTTGCAACTATTCTTTCTAGGGTTCAAAGATATGATTTCAAAAAATTAAATTTAGATGATAGCATTAAACGCCTTGTTTATATTTGCAAACAAGAAGAGATAAAATTTGAAGATGAAGCATTAAGATTAATAGCTTTATACTCTGAAGGGGGATTACGTGACGCGGAATCATTATTAGGGCAAATATCTTTAGTAACTGAAAAGAATATTACAAAAAAGGCAGTTGAAGAATCAGTGGGGGCTATAAATTTTGAAAAAGTAAAAAGATTTATTGATTCTTTGGGAAAGAAGAATAAAGAAAAAGCCTTGGAATTTATTAATAAGATTTATGACGAAGGGTATGATTTGGAAGTTTTTAATAAAGAAGTGTTAAATTATTTAAGAAAAATTTTATTACTCAAAATCTCTCCAACTTTAGGGAAATTATTAGAAAAGGACACAACTTCTGATGAGATGACAATTCTATTCAAGCAGGCAGAGTTTTTTGATACTCCTTATCTTGAGAAATTGTTAGGAAAATTCATTGAAATTCAATTACAACTTAGAAGAACACCAATTCCTACATTGCCTTTTGAAATATGTATTAGTCAGGAGCTCTAAACAATTATTGCGGGATCGTCTAACGGTAGGACGCATTCCTCTGGAGAATGATATCCTGGTTCGAATCCAGGTCCCGCAGCTTTGGAGAGAAAATAAGTATAAATTTGGTATGGTGAATATGACACAGACCTCCGGAGTCTGGTATGTAGGCTTGATTTCTACTCCGGCAGTTCTTGACAATATACTCTCGATGTGCTATCCTAATTATACAAGATTAGTGAAAGATTGCACATTGAAATTTATTTTAAAAAATTTAAGGAGGAGATAAAATGTATAACTTGAACTTAAAAAAAGAACCAAAAGCATTAATAAATTTTAAGATTGGAGAAAAATTTATAGTTTCTAGAACGGGTAATGTGTGTAGGGTGTTTAATAAAAATGATATTGCTAATATAGAGATATACAACGAAACAACCAAAAAAAAAGGATACATTTTCAGGGAGGTCTTGGGTACTTCCAATACTCAGTACATAAGACTAATAGTGCAGATAGAATTATCAATTAATAAAGATGATATCTATCTGCACTATTTTTATTTATATAGGTTGATAATTTTTTAATATAAAGGTAAAATTAAAAATAATATGATTCTTTCAGATAGAGATATAAAAAAAGCAATAAAAAACAAAAAACTGGTTTTTAACCCAAGTTTAAATAAAAACCAAATAGGGCCTGCTTCTATTGATTTGAAGTTAGGACCGATTTTTAAAAGTTTTAATATTACCAAGCAATGCCTTTTAGATACTAAAAAAGGGTTACCAGACGAAGATTTTGTTATCACTAAAAAAGTTAAAATAGGAGAAGCCTTTATTCTTCATCCCAATAATTTTATATTAGCTAGTACTAAAGAATATGTAAAAGTATCTGATAATATGGTTTTAAAGGTAGAAGGCAAAAGCACTTTAGCGAGAATGGGGATTTTAGTGCATACGGCTGGTTTTGTAGATCCTGGATTTGAGGGGACCTTAACTTTGGAAATTAGCAATCAATCAAATCTGCCAGTGGCTCTATATCCCGATATGCATATTTGCCAGATAGCAATAGAGTTTTTATCTTCGCCAGCAGAAACTCCTTATAACAAACGGAAAAAATCACTTTATTCTAAATCCAAAGGACCAATAGTTGCCAAAACCAATAATTTATTTGATAAATCAAAAAAATAATAGTATAATTTAAACATTCCGCGGTAGCTCAATGGTAGAGCGGCACGCTGTTAACGTGATGGTTGTAGGTTCGAATCCTACCCGCGGAGCCACGCTTTTTGAACTTAAATTTAATACCCTAAGCAGGACAGTTAGAACTTTTATCGCCCTAAAGGCGATTTTTTGGTATACTAAAAGTAAGATTATTAATTTATTTAAAAAAATATAAATAATATGAGAGGAGAATCCATGGCAAACAAAAACACGTTAAACACAAAAGGTGCTGCAAAAACCGGAAATCAACCAACTCTGATTGTAGCTATTGAGCAAAATTTTCCCAAAGAGCAGCGAATTATCGAAGATAATCTTGCTGCACAACTTTATTCCGGTTCGAATCGATTTTGGATTAACATAACAAAGATCGCCGTGCTGAGAAACTGGATAGTGAATATGCAAGAAAAATTTGTGCCGGGAGTTTGGAGCTGCTTTTTAGTTCGTAAGCGTTATATCGACGAACGTCTTATTGAAGCAATCACCGAGAATAAGATTAAAGCCGTAGTAAACCTCGGTGCAGGATTTGACACACGTCTTTATCGTCTTTCCGAAGCTCAGAACATCTCTGCATGGGAAGTTGATCAGGCTGTAAACATTGATGCTAAACGAAAGGCAATTAAAAAAGCATTAGGATCATTCCCCGGCAATGTGAAACAAGTAAGCATAAACTTCATTAACCAGGAGATTGAAGACGTGCTAAAACGACAGGGGTATCCAGGAACAGAAAAAACCTTTTTCATCTGGGAAGCTGTCTCCCAGTATTTGAACGAGGATGCCGTTCAGAAGACTTTTGACTTTTTTGCGAAAGCACCTGCTGGAAGTCTATTAGCTTTTACATATGTTCCAAAAGATTTTATTACAGGAGAAAATCTTTACGGGCAGGAATTGATGTATAAAAAAGCGGTCTTAAAAGATAAAATTTGGCATTTTGGATTTGACCCTAATCAAATAGAAGCTTACCTGAACAAAAATGGCTGGAAATTAATTGAAGATATTGGTTATGCCGAATTAGGTGATCGTTATGTAAAACCAACAGGGAGAAGCTTGGGCGTACTGGAAATTGAGCGGATGGTATATGCTGAGAAATTATAATTTCATATATATAAGATTTTGATTAAAACAGGAAAACAAGATTAAAATCGTACTGAAAGATACAAAAAATAACCATCAAGCAAACGCATTACTCATTAAACAGGTTCTAACAAAGTCCGTCCCTCGGAGCTAAATTTAAAAGATTCGCTATTTAGATGATTTTTTGGTAAAATAAGAGTATAATATTAATTTATAAATATATGAAATCTATATTTAGTTCATGGAGATTCAATATATGGGAATTAGGGATCTTTAAAGTAAGCGCAGTCTCGTTCGGAATTTTTATTGGTGCGTATTTTTCAGATTTTTTTAACAATTGGTTGACTGCATTATTCATTCTTTTTCTTATTGGTTGGGTATATCTTGCTGTTACTCGGTTGAAATATCTACGAAAATTAGATAAATAATTAATTTTTAGATTTAAAAAAGAAGAAGAATAAACCTTAAGGCACGTACTTCGGTATGTGTCTTTTTTCATAGATTTGAGCACAAACAGGTTCTAACATCGTCCAGTTCCCGGAGCTAAACATTGACTTTTAACGTAGAATATGTTATATTTATAATATCCTATAATAGGATATTTTTTGTTCTTTGAAAAAAATACATTTATTACTTGTTATATAAGTGATCATTACATTATTAGTGGTTAGTTATATAACAAGTATTTTAATGATATTAATAAAAAATTTAGAAAGGAGTTATAAAATGAACAGGATAGAAATGATATGGTATTCTTTATTAATTATTGGAGGAACTTTGCTTTTTGTATCAAATTTAGCCTATGCGTTGATTTGTATGATAGAAAAAAACAAAAAAGAAATGCAATCTAATGGATTTTCCGCATTAATATTTTTTGCACTTTTGGTTTTTGTAATATTAATACCTTCTATCGATGTTGCGGTATCGTTAGTATGGATTATTCTTGGGTTATCGAGTCTTTATCGTTTAATCATAAAGATTTTAGATATAAGAGAGTAATAAAAGAAGCGAAATAAAAAAAAGGTGAATAAATTGAAAGGAGATAGAAATAAATGTTTAACCAATATATGGTAGGTTTTTTCCTAGAAAATGAGGAAAAATTAAAAGTGAAAGATACATTAAATAAAGTTCTTGGGCTTGATAAAGAATGTTTTCCCCAAATTGATATTACAACAGGTATTTTTGTAGATTTAGTTCGTCAGAATAATGCTTTTCCAGCATCAAAAATACGTGAAAGTATTTCCAAGATTTTAAATCGGCCCATTTCTATTATCAAGATCGATGTTGATGATATAATGATGAGGAGTTCCAAGAACTTTTGAAAAATTAAATTTTTCTACTTTAAAGGGCCAAAAGCGTAGTAAAAAGCAGTCTAGATAAAAAACTTATCTATGCTGCTTTTTTATTTACTAGAAGTGGCTCTAAAATCTTCCAAGGTTCGTATAAGCTGAATAAACCTTCATAATTGGTTTCAATTTTTCAAGTTTTTCTCTAATTTCTATCCAATCAACAGTTCTAAATGCGTCCTTTAGGGGGAGCTAGATATTGACCAAGAACATATAATGTGTTATATTTATAATATCCTATTACAGGATATTTTTGTTCTTTGAAAAACAATATTTAAATTATCTGCTATATAACTGATCATTACATATGATTAGTGGTTGGTTATATGGCAGGTAGTTTAGTTATGTATTAATAAAAAATTATTGAAAGGAGGTGTAAAAATGGATATACTAAAACTTATAATAACAATGGAGATACTAAAACTTGTAGCAATAGTTATCTGGACATGGTTTGGACTTGGCTTCATATTTTCCATCTTCTTACTGTACAAACTTGATGATTTGTATAATTTTGGGGTGGAAAAACCAGAAGGAGTTGATCTGGGATTAGTTTTCGCATGTTTTTTATTATTTTTCCGTCAATTTAGTATAGTTAATAAAGAAATAAAAAAATCACTTGATAAATTAGCAGGAAAAGATAAAAAGAAATAAAAAAAGGAGGTGAAAGAAGATGAAAAAAGGGAATGAAGTGGAGAAAGGAAATATTGATAAGAGATATTGTAGTATTTGTGGAAGTGAATTGCTAATGACCATAGTTGGGGCTGAACATATTCCAAGAGAGATTTTTGATTCTGAAACTCCGTATAATGAAAAAACAGGTAAAAGGAAATATGCATTAAAATTTCAGTGTCCTAATTGGAGATGGTGGAAAGTACCTATCAATCATGATAATCTTTATGAATTACTTTCAGACGAAGAAGCTGAAAAAATAAAGAATTAGAAGGAAGGGATGACATATAAATATAGAAAAATGAAATTAAAATAGAGAGGAAAGATTAACAGCGGGATGGCAACTTAATGTCTATAAACCCGCTGTTTTCATTTATGATAGATTCTAAATTTATTAATCTTTCTTTAATTTCTATCCAATCAATAGTTCTAAACGCGTCCTGTAGGGGGAGCGGATTTTAAAAAGCCTTTATTTAAAAGGTTTTTTATTTTATGATTTTTTGATTGGTATATTTTATAATTGATGTTATAATTTTTTTATCTAACAATATATTAATTATGAAAAAACAAACACTTTATCGAAATTTAGCCGAAATATATGATTTAATTTATGAAAAGAAGAATTATCAAAATGAGGTAGATAAAATTTTGAAGATTATTAATAAATACAAAGAAACAAAAGGAAGAGAGCTTTTGGATGTAGCTTGTGGGACAGGAAAACATTTGCGTTATTTAAAAAATAAGTTTAATTGCACAGGCCTAGATATTAATCAGGGCATCTTAAAAATAGCAAAAGATAATATCAAGGGAGTCAAATTTCAGAAAGCAGATATGATTTCTTTTAATTTAGAGAAAAAGTTTGACATCATAACTTGTCTTTTTAGCGCAATTGGTTATTTAAAAAGCGATCAAAACCTTAAAAAAACTATACAAAATTTTGGAAGACATCTTAAAGTTGGTGGCGTAATTATTATTGAGCCTTGGTTCTCGAAGGAAAAGTATAAAATTGGCACGCCACATCTTTCCATATACGATGGAAAAGATATTAAAATTGCTAGAGTGTCGGTATCAAAATTGAAAAGAAATTTAACTATAATAGACATGAATTACTTGATTGCTGAACGAGGAAAAGAAGTTAAATATTATGTAGATAGGCACGAATTATTATTAACTAATAAAAAGAAATTTTTACGATATATGAAAGAAGCAAATTTTAAAGCAAAGTTTTTGAGTAAAGGCTTAATTCTTCACAGAGGAGTATTTATTGGTATTAAAAAATAATGGAAAACAGGTTCTAACATCGTCCAGTTCCCGGAGCAAAATATTGACCAATAATATAAAATATGTTATATTTATAATATCCTAATATAGGATATTTTTTGTTCTTTGAAAAACAATATTTCTACTATCTGCTATATAACTCATCATTACATATGATTAGTGGTTAGTTATTTAGCAGGTAGTTCATTAATATTAAAAATTTATAATGGAGGTAAAATATGAAAGTATTAGAGAAGATTTTATTGAAAAAGATTTTCATAGCGGTTTCTGTTTTTCTATCAACGAGTGGAATAATAGCATATGGTATTGTGAGGATTTGGAAGTATTCTAATTTTGTTTTTGTTGAAACATGGATAATTATCTTTATAATAATGTTGGCCTGCGGATGGTTTATGTTTATAAAATCTGTGCTTATAGATAAATTTGAAAGAAAGAAAGGAGTGAGTTAAATGAAAAATCGAACACTAATTATACTGGTTGTTTTAATTTTATTAATAGTTCTTCTTTCTGGTTGCTTTCTTGCTTTTAAAGAGGAAGATGCGTCATCTTTAGGTTTAAGCATCTACAAGACTGAATTATTCAAAGAACTTCTTAATTCAAAGTCAATTATTAGGCCCGATGTATTAAAACAGAATATTGAAATAATATTGAATTCAGATAATAAACATTTTCTTAGCCAGAAAGAAATTGAATTCCAAGAAGAATTTTTAAAAATTACGAAGAGTAAAGATATTCTCGCTATAAAAACAATTTATTCAAACGGGCAGATTGTTGAAGTAAGAATATATTACTCCGAATAATTATCAAATCAGCAGTGGACCATAATTAGTACTAATTATACTAATCTATGGTCCCTTTTTTTTAACAAAACAAATTTTAATCCTTAGGTATGATCATGGTAAGTATGGTCAAGCCATCAAATTTAATTCCGAATTTCTATAAAACCTTTGAATCTCTAATAATTTTTCTTTCATCATAGCCATATAATCGCTATCTTCCATTGTTATAATAAGCTTTGGACTGGGGAGCTAAACATTGACTTTTAACATAAAATATGTTATATTTATGATATCCTGTAATAGGATATTTTTGTTCTTTGAAAAAGAATATTTATACTATCTGCTATATAACTGATTATTACATATGATTAGTGATTAGTTATATGGCAGGCAGTTTAATTAATTCAGAAATATTAAATTAAGGAGGAAATTAAAAATGATTGTTATTAAAGTTTATGGAGTACCAGATGAATATCCACAAGACAAACTTAAAGATTTTATGAAGGCGCTTAAATGTGAATCTAATGATATGAAGTTAGTCCTTCAAGATTATCAAGCCGCAGTTTTTTTCCCAAGAGACATAATACAGAAAGGCTTAGGAGAAGAGATTATTATCTATGTTGATCATCTTTTGGTTGAGGATGATTTCCATCTTATTCAATCTAGATATGCTGAAAGTCTAGTAAGGATATCAAAAGATTTCTTTCCAAAGGCCTTTATAGAGTGTTTTGTCCAGGATTTCGATAATGAAAAGGATATGTCATGTAGTTCTATAGATGGTGTTTAAAAGTTAACAGTGGGACGACAAATTAATGTCTATGCGCCCACTGTTTTTATTTCCAACAGGTTCTAACATCGTCCAGTCCCCGGAGCTAAATATTGACCTATTATATAAAATATGTTATATTTATAATATCCTAATATAGGATATTTTTTGTTCTTTGAAAAAAATATTTAAATTATCTGCTATATAACTCATCATTACATATAATTAGTGGTTGGTTATATGGCAGGTAGTTAATATATTAATGAATAATCTTAGAAAGAAGGTGAGAAAGATGAAGAAGTTGTCATGGGTTCAGAATATAGAAGAAAACGAAGTATCTAGTTTTATTACAGAGCAGAATGCAAAGATTGAAACAGAAGAAATCAAGGTACCAAAAGGGTCAAAATACGAGATCGGACCCAGTAAAAGTAAGAGTAAAAACAAGGTTGGAATTTATTTTTATGATCCAACAGCAAAAATAGAATAAAAGTAGGAGAGAAAAGCCTCAGAGATTACTCTGAGGCTTTTTTATTTCAACAGGTTATAATATCGTTCAGTTCCAGGAGCGGATTTTTTAAGAAAAATTGTCTCGTCAAACAGACGATTTTTTGTTAGAATAAAATAATAATTAAAATAGATTATAAAAAAGCATGAATTTAGAATACGGTTTTACATTAGAAAGTACTGCATATTTATGGGGCTCTTTGCTTTTATTACCTCTTTGGTTATATGGATTTTTAAAAAATAAAGATTCAAGGAAGGAAATGATTGTATGTGGTATCTTGTTCGGAATCGCAGCTATTATAATAGGGTATTTTTATGCAATTAAGGATTATTGGAATCCTCCTTATATCTTTGATAATTTTTTACATATTGAAGATTTTATTTACGGTTTTCTTTTCGGTGGCATTGCAGCAGAAATATTTGAAATAATTCTTTCAATGAAAAGTATTAAAAAAAAGGAAAAACCTAGAAAAGATTTAATAATAATATTTAGTTTTATTTCAATATTTTGTTTTATTTTTTTTGTAAATATATTAAATTACAATTCTATTATTGCTCATATAGTTCCTCCTCTGCTTGTAGGTCTTTTTTGTGTTATTTATAGAAAGGATTTTATTTTACCTACTGTTCTTTCAGGAATATTTTTATTAGTTATTACTTTTATCTGGCAAAGTATAATATTATTAATATACCCAAGTTGTATTCTTAGTATTTGGATGTTAGAAAATCT
>Ga0265594_1003640_pt1 | contig 10136 bp, 9 predicted proteins | sample saktaG_11_FD_190147 | JGI IMG/M metagenome (GOLD analysis project Ga0265594, IMG submission 190147) | Saline water microbial communities from Sakinaw Lake, British Columbia, Canada - sak_2011_5_24_80m | ecosystem: Environmental > Aquatic > Non-marine Saline and Alkaline > Saline ... | reverse complement strand
AGCGTGAAAAGCCCGATGAATTATCGAATTACTGTCGATAATAAGCAAAATTTTTTTCTTGTTTTCCATTTTATCAATTTTACGCCCCTATTACATAAAATACAAACTTCGTCCACCGAACGAGGCGAAGCCGAGCGAAGGTCGAAAAGAAATTTATCTCTTTGACTCTTTAAAAATCGGCAATAATTTTCCTTGTTTTTTCATTAATGAACTCAAACTTCAATATCGCGGCATCATCAGGCAATATTTTCTTAATTTTGTCCGCCCATTCGACGGCCACGATATTCCGGTTCGACGAAATGATTTCTTTAAAGCCCAAATCCGAAATCTCGGCCGCTTTTTTCGTCCGGTAGCAGTCGATATGGCAGAAAATTTTGAAATTCGGATTCTTTATCCCGAATTTCTTCATAATAACGAAAGTCGGGCTGGTTATTTTTTCCTTGATTCCCAAACCTTTGGCAAAACCCTGTAAAAAAGTGGTTTTACCCCCTCCTAAATCGCCCAACAAACCAATAACAAAAGCTTGCCCCGTTGGCCCCCTCTTCTGGAGGAGGGGGCCCTTTGGGGCTCTTTTTTTAAGTTGGGTTCTCAAAATACCTTTGGCTAAAATCTCTCCCAATTTTTTAGTTTGGGAAGGGCTGGTAGTGAAATATTCTTTTTTCATTAAATTTCTAACGATGGCGATGAAGTTTGCCTTTTCCAAAGTTTGCCTTCATCTTTACCTTCGCTGCGGCTCGGGTGTTTGACTTTTTGAGTAAAAATGATAAATTGAAACAAACGAATGCTTTTTTAATTTTAACTTTTTATGGCGGAAATTTCAAAAAAAATCGTCGGCCAAATAACCATACCTCAGGAAAAATTCGATCTCTTCCAGAAAAAGATAAAAAACATTTTCGATTTAAAAGAAGAAATTCAAAAAGCATTGGATAAAAGTGCCACCGAGATTTTGGAAATAATCGTCGGCGGAGCGATTACTCTGGATGCTTCCGACATCCATATCGAACCGGAAGAGAAAATAACCAGGCTACGGCTGAGAATCGACGGGATTCTGTTGGATGTCATCACCTACCAGCAAAAAACATACGGGACTTTGCTTTCCAGAATCAAGCTCCTTTCCGGACTTAAATTAAACGTTGCTGACCGGCCCCAAGATGGCCGTTTTTCCGTTTTAATAGACAGTTCACCAATTGAAATCAGGACTTCCGCTTTGCCGGCAGAGTACGGAGAAGCGATCGTCCTAAGGCTTTTGAATCCTAAAAATTTAATTGAGATCAAGGATTTGGGTTTGAGGTCCGATTTGCTCGGTATTTTTGAAAAAGAAATCAAAAGACCGAATGGCATGATTATCGTCACCGGACCCACTGGTTCGGGAAAAACCACCACCCTTTACGCCATCTTGAAAAAAATCAACAAGCCGGAAATAAAAATCATCACCATTGAAGACCCGGTGGAATACCATCTTCAGGGCCTTTCCCAGACCCAAGTTGACCCGAAAAAAGATTACACTTTCGCCAGCGGACTTAGATCGATTATGCGTCAGGACCCAGATGTAATTTTAATAGGTGAAATCAGGGATTTGGAAACAGCTGAAATCGCCTGCCAGGCGGCTTTGACCGGCCACTTGGTTTTTTCGACCCTGCACACCAACGATGCGGCCGGCGCCGTAGCCAGATTGATTGATTTGGACATCCGCCCCATTACCATTGCTCCGGCCATCAATATAGTTATTGCCCAGCGTTTGCCGAGAAAGATTTGCAAAGAATGCGTCAAATTCGTTCAGGCGCCGGCGCCGGAACTGGCAAAAATCAAAGAAGGTTTGAAAGGAGTGCCAAAAGAAATCCTGCCTTCTTCTTTCTCTAACCCGAAATTGAAAATTCCCCAAGCTGTCGGCTGTAAAAACTGCAACTCTACCGGTTACCGCGGCAGAATCGGCATTTATGAAACATTCTTGATCGACGATAAAATGGAAAAATTCATTTTAACCTCGCCTTCCATTGTGGATATAAGGGAATCGGCCATAAAAAACGGCATGGTTTTAATGCATCAAGACGGCTTGATCAAGGTTTTGGAAGGCGTTACCACCATAGAAGAAATCGAAAGAGCGACCGGAGAATAAAAAACAGCCCTGGGGCTGGGGGGACTAGAGTACTAGGGACTAAAGCTTAAAATCTTAATGAGGAGAAGTTCAGTGAAAAACCGAACTATCCATCAAGAAAAGATTCCATCCCCCAGCCCGAGGGCTATTTCCTAATAAGAAGATTCTAACAGATTATGTCAGTTTTGTCAAGCCCCCGGGCCAGTCATCCGCTAAAAAGGCTGCAAATTGCCGTTTTTTTGTCTCTTCTTTATATTTGGGCCGGAACAGCAGCTGCGGAAAAAATAGACGTTAACACGGCCCCTTTGGAAGAATTGGTTAAAATCATTCATATAGGAGAAACCAGGGCCGGAGAATTGATTTTTTTAAGGCCGTTCTCTTCCCTGGATGAACTCACCGGAATAAAAGGCATAGGCGAAGCAAGGCTGCTGGATATTAAAAAACAAGGACTAGCCTGGGTCGCTTCTCAGTTGCCGGAATCAGAGCAGGAACAGCCAATTAGACCTGACAGCGAAAAAATTGGAGAAGAACAAACTTATCCTACGGCTGCCATAAGGATTAACGAAATCCTCCCTTCTCCTGAAGGGTCTGACGAAACTGAAGAATGGATTGAAATTTTCAATCAGGATGATTTCGAAGTCGACCTTTTTAAATGGAAGATAACCGACATTGCCGGCCAAACCACCACTTACACCTTTCCAGAGGAAACAAAAATTTCAGCTCAAGGATTTCTGGTTCTTGGCCGGCCTGAAAGTAAAATCATTTTAAACAATGACGGCGACGGTTTGAATCTAATCGAACCAGACGGGGGAATTATTGATTCGATCTCTTATGAAAAAGCGCCGCGGGGGCAATCGTATAATTATCAGGAAGCCGGTTGGTTCTGGAGTTCCGGCTTAACTCCCGGTTCCGCCAATATTATGCCAGTTCCGATTTCTGGAACCGAAAAAAAAGACAAAAGAGCCGTTCCCTTTGAAAAATCTGAAGAGGTGCTGATTGATGAACCGCTCATGATCCATAATATTCGAAATGAGAACTTTCCTGAGCCTTTCTCTCCCCTGCCGATTGCCTCTGTTTTGGCGGTTTCCTCGGGTATCTCAATTTTGGTTCTTAAAAGGAAAATTAAAAAAAATTTGACCAATTGAAAAAATCAGCTAAAATACAAACATATGTCAGGGCATTCCCACGCCAAAAAAATAAAACACGACAAAGCAATTACGGACAAAAAGCGGGGGCAGATTTTCTCCAAGCTTTCCCAGGAAATTTCGCTTGCCGCCAAAGAAGGAATCGACCCGAATATCAACGCCAAATTGCGCCTAGTTTTGGAAAAAGCCAAAAAATGGAATATGCCGGGGGGCAATATTGAACGGGCCATAAAACGGGGCGGCGGCGGAACGGAAAGCGAAAATTTGATCGAGATCGCCTATGAAGCTTACGGACCGGCTGGCATTGCCATGATTATCACCGGCATCACCGACAATAAAAACCGGACTTTAAGTGAAATCAAACAGATTTTAAACCAATACGACGGAAAATTAGCCGGAGAAGGTTCTGTAAAGTGGCTTTTTGAGAAAAAGGGGGTAATAACCACGACTGTTGAAAATTTGCAAGATAAAGAAAAATCAGCCATGGCAGCCATTGAAGCAGGCGCCGATGACATCCATTGGGAAGAAAACGTTCTGAATATTTATACGGCGCCCGAATTACTGGAAGAAGTCAAAAAAAATTTGGAAGCGAAAAATATTAAAATCGATTCCGCTTCATCCGACTGGGTGGCCAAAGAAACAGTTCCTACTGACGAAAAAACCAAAGAAACCTGCCAAAAACTGTTCGACGCCCTGGATGAGAACGATTCCGTCCAAGAAATTTATAGTAATTTAAAATTATAATTCAAAGAGCGCTTCGCGCTCTTTTCTATCTTCATTTTTACTTCGTAAAAATTCGATGGCAAAAGAAGCCGAAATCAGAAAAAAAGCGATCGGTAAACTCCAAGCTGACGGCTGGATAACCTGGTTTGCGCCCAAAGTTAAATTCAAGCAAACGGATGTTTTCGGAATAATAGATTTATTGGCCCTTAAAGGGAAAAAGAAGAAAAACATCCAACTGACCACTCTGTCTAACCTTTCGGCCAGAAGAAGAAAAATAACCGGCTTTCTTAAAGAAAATAAGGTTGAAATGACGGTTGAAATCTGGGCCTGGAACGGAATGAAAAAACAGTTTAAAAAAGAAAAAATCAACGGAAAATAAGCCGGATCTGAAATTAGAAACTTGACAAAATTTTCTTGGCGAATATAATTTGAATAGAACCATAAAGTCGACGATGAATAAGCTCCGTCTTAAAAACGGAGCAAAACAATTAACAATTAACGCAAAAAGGCCTAAATTAACATGATTAAAAATGAAATTTTAACCCCTTTTGTCAATCAAGAGGAAACTCCGGCAGAGACTCCAGCCGAAACTCCGGCAGAGACTCCAGCTGAAACTCCGGCAGAGACTCCAGCTGAAGAAACTCCGAAAGAAGAAACTCCGGCAGAATAAAAAAATCCCCCGTTTTAGCGGGGGATTTTTAAATTATTTTCGCGAACCTTCTTTTTCCCACTCTGATTACCAATCCTTTTTTTATTCCGATTGTTTTTTTCCAACTATCCTGGATTTCTTCTCCGATTTTAACGCCTTTTTGCAAAATTAACCTTTTAGCTTCTGTTTTGGAACCGGCCAATTTCGTCTTAACCAGCAAATCCAGGATATTCAGGGATTTTTCTCTTATTTTAATTACCGGCATTTTCGAAGGCGGTTTTTTTTCTTTAAAAACCTTATCAAATTCCTCGGCTGCTTTCTCAGCTGATTTGACCCCGTGGTAAAGGCCGACGATTTCTTTGGCCAGTTTCATTTTAAGGTCACGGGGATTCACTTTTCCAATTTCCAAATCTTTTTTAATTTTGCCGATTTCTGCCAGAGAAATATCCGTGCAAAGTTCGAAATATTCAGATATCAGCCCGTCTCCCATTGACATGATCTTTCCATACATATCCTCGGGCTTATCGATAACCGTCACTACATTCCCCCAGCTGGTTGACATTTTTCTCCCGTCCAAACCCGAAAGCATTTTCAGAGTCATGATGTCCTGGGGCGTCTGACCGGACGTCTTTTGGATTTCCCGGCCCACTTTCAAATTAAAGAGCTGGTCGTAGCCGCCGAGTTCTACGTCGGCTTTCACTATTAAAGAATCGTATCCCTGAAACAAAGGGTAAGTCAGTTCATGGACGCCGATCGGCTTGCCCTGTTCCCATCTTTCTTTGAAATTCCTTCTTTGAATCATTTGCTGGCAAGTCCAGCTCATCGCCAAAGAAAGCAGCTCTTTTATAGTCAGTTTAGCCAGCCATTGGCTGTTATAACGGATTTCAACTTTTTCCATGTCCAAAATCTTGGCAATCTGTTTTTTATAATCTTTCATATTCTCCTTGATCTCTTTGGCGGACAAAGGTTTTCTCATGGCCTGTTTATCGGAAGCATCTCCGATTTGAGCCGTGAAATCGCCGATAATCAAAACAATCTGATGGCCCAATTCCTGGAATTTTTTAAGCTTTCTGAATTGGACGGCTCGGCCGATGTGGATTTTGGGGCCGGTCGGATCAATACCGTGTTTTATGCGAAGTTTCCTGCTTGATTTCAATTTTTTAAGCAGACTTTCCTTTTCGATAATCTTTTCCACGTTTCTAGTAAGCAAATCTTCGATTTTTCGGGAATCAGTGATTATTTTCATAATCCCATCATAACAAAACCGGATGAAAAACGCCACTCCGGCAGCCAGGTTGAAAATTGCCTTCTGACGGGGTAAAATTAGAGCATGCCCGAAAGGAAAATATACCGCAAAACCTATCGGAAAAACAGGCAAAAAGTTTTATTTTTTTCGATTCTAAAGCTGCTCTTTGCCGGCTGTCTGCTGGCGTTTTTTCTTGTTCTGCTCGCTTTTGTTTTTTACGCCAAAGATCTGCCCAGGCCGGAAATTTTCACGGAAAAACATTTCGCCCAGTCGACCAAAATCTACGACCGCACCGGCCAAACCCTGCTTTATGAAATATACGACGAAGAAAAAAGAACCATTGTTTCTTTAGAGACAATTCCGGACCATTTGAAAAACGCAGTAATCGCCACTGAAGATGCCAATTTTTACAATCATTTCGGCATTGATTTCGAAGGAATATTGAGATCCGTATTGATTAATCTGAAAATCGGCCAGCCGTTCGCCGGAGGGTCGACTATCCCCCAACAGCTGATAAGGTCCACTTTTTTCACTCCGGAAAAAACGATAAAACGCAAAGTAAGGGAAATAATTCTGGCTTTGGAATTGGACAGGCGTTATTCAAAAGAACAAATTCTGGAATGGTATCTGAACCAAATTCCTTTCGGTCAGAACGCTTACGGCGTGGAATCAGCCAGCCAGATTTATTTCGGCAAAACCGTTTCGGAAATCAGCACGGCAGAATCGGCAGTTTTGGCGGCTCTTATCCAATTGCCTTCTTATTTTTCTCCCTACGGAGAAAACAAAGAAAAACTTTTAACAAGGAAAGATTACGTTTTGGAAAGAATGACTGGGGAAGGATATTTAACGGAAGAAGAAGCGAAAAAAGCCAAAGAGGAAATAATCGACTTTAAAAATCCCACGGGGATTAAAGCTCCTCATTTCGTGCTATATATAATCGAAAATTATCTTAAACCTAAGTACGGCCAAGACCTGGAATATTTGAAAGAGAACGGAATAAAAATCTACACCTCTTTGGACTGGCCTATGCAAGAACTGGCTGAAAAACTGATAAAAGAAGGTGTTGAAAGGAATAAAATGTATAACGCTTATAATGCCGCTCTGACGGCGATTAATCCCCAAACCGGCGAAATTTTAGCTATGGTCGGTTCAGCCGACTGGTACGCCACCAGTTCCTATCCCGAAGGGTGCGAAAATTCGAGAGAAAAATGCTTGTTCGACCCGAAATTCAATATTGCCACGCAGGGAGAACGCCAGCCGGGTTCGGCCTTCAAACCTTTCGTCTATACCACTGCTTTTGAAAAGGGTTATAACGACGAAATGAAAATAAGCGATGAAGAAACCAACTTCGGAATCTGGGGCAATAAGAAATATTCTCCCCAAAACTACGACGGAATGTTCCGAGGTTTAGTCAGCCTGCGGCAAAGTTTGGCCCAATCGCTGAACATACCATCAATAAAAGTTCTTTTCTTGGCCGGTTCGGATGATAAAATGGAAAGTTTGGAAATCAATAATTTCCTAGGTCTGGAAAACATCTTTCTTAAGGGTTTGGAAAAAAGCATTGAAACAGCGAAAAAACTCGGCATAACTACTCTGAACAGGCCGATTTCTTCTTACGGGCCGTCCATTGTTTTAGGAGGAGGAGAAGTGAAGCTTCTTGATATGACGTCGGCTTACGGAGTTTTCGCCACTAATGGCCTAACTGTTCCGCCGGTTTCAATTTTAAAAATCGAAGATTACGAAGGAAATATTATTGAAGAAAATAAAAAAACCTCAAAAAGGGTTTTATCTGAAGAAATAGCCCGACTTATCACTGATATTCTATCGGATAATGAAACCAGAACGCCTATGTTCGGACCGAGATCTCATTTGTATTTTGACGGCTACAAAGTGGCGGCGAAAACTGGAACAACCGATAATTTCAGAGATGCCTGGACGATAGGCTATACCTCTTCAATAGTAGTGGGGGTTTGGGTCGGTAATAATAATAATATGTCGATGACGAAGAGCCAGCCGGCAGCCACGGTTGCCGGACCTATTTTTCATAGTTTTCTCGCCGAATTTTTGAAATAAAAGAATCCCCGGCGCTCTTTCCGACTTATTAACTATTTTTAATAGGCATCACCAAATAAAGATAATTTTCTTCGTCTTTCAGTTTTAAAACACCCGGCTTTTCCGAACCGGACAGCTGCAAAACCGCTTCCGGTTTTTTTTGAGGTAGAGAATTGATATTCAACAGGCCGTCCAATAGAAACCGGTAGTTAAAAGAAATCTCGCAGGATTTTCCTTCAACCTTGCCGTTTATAAAACTTTGATATTCCCCGACCTCAGAATTCTGGCTGAAAAAATTAATTCTGTTTTTAGAAGAATCGATCTTTAATTTAATTTCATTAATCTTCCCGCTGAAAAGTGAGGCTAACTTGATTTGGTTAATAAATTCTTCAAGAGGAAAAACAAGACGGGTTTCGTGTTTTTTAGGGATAATTTCCTGATAATTAGGGTAATCCCCTTCGATCAACCTCGAAATAAATTGAATTTGAGGATGGGGAATTTCAGCGAAAGAAGTTTCAAACAAAATTTGATTCGGAGAAAAATAGATCGTCAAAATTCCTTCCTTCTCGCCGAAAATATTGATAATTCCCTTAGCTGCTTTCTGAGGCAGGATTAAAGAATAATCTTTGGAAATATTGCTATTTAAATAAATTTTCTTTTCTGCCAAACGGAAGCTGTCGGTAGCCGCCATTGTTATTAAATCTTTTTGGAAAAGAAAATATATTCCGGAAATTTCCGGTTTAGTCGAAGAAAGACTGGCAATATCCGCCACACTACTCAAACCTTTACAAAAAGGCTTAATTTGAACTTCAATTTTTTCTTCATTGGAAATTTGAGGTATAAGAGGAAAATCTTCCGGATTAACGCCTTTTATTATTGTGTGGTGATTTTCGCATTCAATATTCAGATTGAGATCTTTTAATTCCAAATTTACCGATTTATTTGGTAAAAAATTAATAAAACTGGATAATATTTTCGAAGAAACCGCGATTTTTCCTTCTTTTTCCGTTTTAACTAAGGCCCACCATTTTAATCCCACTTCCAAATCAGTAGCGATTAAATTTAAAAAGTTTTTTTCCACCGAAATTAAAACATTATTCAAAATCGGCAAATTTATAGATTTGGCCGAAATTTTTTCGATTATATTAATACCTTCTTTGAATTTATCTTTTAAAATTGTAATCTTCATTGTTTATTGAAAATAAAGATGAGGATTAAATTCTCATCGTCTATTAATTTAATAAATAAATTATAAATTTATTGTTGATTATTAGTGGTGTTGATAATTTTTATTTAAACCGTTTTTGAATATATTTTAAAAAGTTTAAAAATATACTAAAAGAAGTTTGATTTCCTGTGGATTTTTTTAATATCTTTGTTTATCCACAATTTTCCCACGGGAAATCTTATTTTTATCCCCGGTTTCTTGATAATTTTTTTATTTTAAAATACAAATTATGCACTGAAAATACGTTGTTTTATCAAGTCAATTTCATCATTAAGATTTTCGTTGTTTTTCAATTCTTTGATGATTTTTTCACAAGAATAAATGACGGTGGTATGGTCTTTCCCATTGAATTTTTTACCTATAAAAGGATAGGAACTTTTTAATAATTCCCTTAATAAAAACATAGCTATTTGGCGCGGTTTGACCACTTCTTTTTTTCTTGAAATAGAAAACAGGTCTTTTTCTTTTAAATCGTAAAATTCGGATACCGCCTGAATTATTTTTTTATAATTGGCCACTTTATTTGGGGAAAGAAACAGTGTTTTTAACAGGGATTTGGCTATTTCCAAATCGGGCGGCTGATTGTTTATTTTCTCATAAGTGATTAACCTGTTTAACGCTCCTTCAAGCTCCCTTATATTTTTTTGAATATTGACCGCGATATAATCCAAAATTTCGTCCGAGAAATTTATTCCTTTTTCCTGAATTTTGGTTTTGAGAATGGCTATTCTTGTTTCATAATCGGGATAGCTGATGTCGCCGATCATCCCCCCTTCAAAACGTGACCTTAATCTTTCGGTCAGGGCCGGAATGGCTTTCGGCGGACGGTCCGAAGAAATGATTATTTGTTTGTTTTCTTCATATAAAGCGTTGAAAATATGGAAAAATTCTTCTTGGGTTTTTTCTTTGCCGGCCAAAAATTGGACGTCGTCTAAAATTAAAACATCGATGGCTTTATAGGCGTTTTTAAACCGTTCGATTTCATGGTTTTTTATTGA
>Ga0265594_1003639_pt1 | contig 10137 bp, 9 predicted proteins | sample saktaG_11_FD_190147 | JGI IMG/M metagenome (GOLD analysis project Ga0265594, IMG submission 190147) | Saline water microbial communities from Sakinaw Lake, British Columbia, Canada - sak_2011_5_24_80m | ecosystem: Environmental > Aquatic > Non-marine Saline and Alkaline > Saline ... | reverse complement strand
ACTGATTCGCCATCTTCATTGTTAATAATTATTCTTCGGGCATTTCCCTCTTTTATAATTTCTTTAATTTTTTCGATAATATCTTCTCCGGAAACTTTAAATTCTTCTTTTTTATTATCCATGATCTCTCCTTTAATTATTTTTCTTTATTTTATTATAACATGATTACAATTACTACCCAAAAAGTAAATAAATTTGTTAATCTGGATTCCCGCTTCCGCGGGAATGACATAAGAAGAAACGGGAATGACAGATACGTGGAAGGGCATAGTTCATCGTGCCACTACAACCTAATTATAACCAATAAATTAAAAATTATAAATTATGAAATTAAAATTTACTTAAGAATTATTTTTAAAAAAGAGGGAATTATATTATAATTCTAATATAATGATTAATAGTAATATCGAAAGGAAATAATTTTTAAAGGAGAACTGTTATGAAAATTTATATTAGTGCTGATATTGAAGGAATTACCGGAATTACTCATTGGGATGAAACTGAAAAATCAAAATCTGATTACCAGAAGTTTGCCAAACAGATGACCGATGAGGTCAAAGCAGCCTGTGAAGGTGCAATAAAGGCGGGAGCAAAAGAAATTTGGATTAAAGATGCCCACGATACCGGAAGAAATATTAATGCAGCTGAATTGCCACAGAGCATTAAATTGGTTCGAGGTTGGAGTGAACATCCCTATTTGATGGTTCAGGAATTGGATGAATCATTTGATGCTTTATTAATGATAGGTTATCATTCTTTTGGCAGTTCAAGCTCTAATCCTTTATCCCATACTCTGAGTTCTTCCACTTTAAATTATATAAAATTAAACGGAGAATATGCCAGCGAATTTTTAATTCACGCTTATGCTGCTGCTACTATGGGTGTGCCAGTGGTTTTCATAAGCGGAGATGAGGGAATTTGCAAAGAAGCGAATAAAATTAATAAAAACATCAAAACCGTGGCGGTAAATAAAGGTGTAGGTAATTCAGTAATCAGTATTCATCCCCAGCTTGCAGTGGAAAAAATAAAGGGAGGGGTTGAGTCCATACTAAAAGGAGATATTGATAAATGTAAAATTGAGTTACCGGAGCACTTTAAAGTAAAATTATCATATAAAAAACATGTAAGGGCATTTAAAGCATCTTTTTATCCTGGAATGAAACAGATTTCTTCTACCGGTTTAGTGTTTGAGACAGATAATTATTTTGAAGTTTTACGAATGTTATTATTTGCGATATAAAAAAATCAAGTTGAGAAAATTTGTTGCAAGGAAAAAGTAATTTAAAAATTTTTTATAATTTTATTAAAATAAAGCAGGATTTTTAAAATTTTATATCGAATTAGTGGTATTATATTAAATAAATTTTAAAAATGTAGATAAGTTTTTTGTAATTGAACAAATAACTGAAATAAATTAATGCAAAAATCAAGCAAGTTGAATTAATTTTAACAAGATGAGGAACAGTTATGACCGGAGATTTTTTAGCCATTTACGAAGCTCTCCCTTATTTGCTTAAAGGTTCTTTGGTGACTATTTCATTAGTGGGAGGAGCCCTGGCTTTGGGATTAACTTTAGGAATTCCTATGGCCATAGGCCAGGTTTATGGTAATAAGTATATTGCTGGCTTAATTTCATTTTATGTCTGGTTCTTCCGAGGGCTTCCCGTCTTAGTTCTTCTTTTTCTTTTCTATTTTGGACTGTTTGCTGTTTTGGGTCTTGACTTGTCGGCTTTTACTGCTGCTATTTTAGTGTTAGGCTTAAGAAGTGCTGCATATCAATCACAGATTTTTCGAGGAAGCATTCAATCACTTGGTGAGGGGCAGATGTTAGCTGCCCTGTCTTTAGGAATGAGCAAAGCTAAAGCTGCCTGGCATATTATCCTACCCCAAGCCCTGAGAATTTCTATTCCCGGATGGTCTAACGAATATTCTATTATACTAAAAGATTCAGCTGTTACTTATGCTATAGGGTTAACGGAGATAATGACCAGAGGAAAATTTATTGCTACTAGAACTTTTAAACCTATGCCAATCTTTCTTACCTGTGCTTTAATTTTTCTTATTTTAACTTACGGAGGAGTACAATTACTTAATTTATTAGAGAAAAAGGTAAGGATTCCTGGTTATGGAACTGAAAGAGAGGGGATTTATTAAAAATGCAAAAAGACAACACTATTGTCTTAAGGGTTGAAGATATTCATAAAAAATATGGTAATGTAGAAGTTCTTAGAGGAGTATCTTTTGAAATAAAAAAAGGTGAGACCAAAGTTATTATTGGTCCTTCGGGAAGCGGAAAAAGTACCCTTTTACGGTGTATAAATCAATTGACTATTCCGGAAAAAGGACAGGTCTGGTTAGAAGGGGAAGAAGTAACTCATGCCAAGAAAAATATTAATCAATTCCGTCAGAAAATTGGAATGGTCTTTCAGGACTTTAACTTATTTGATCACCTAAATGCTTTAAGGAATGTTGAAATAGGACTAATTAAAGTAAAGGGCATGAGGAAAGATGAAGCCAGACGAAAAGCAATAGAAGAACTTAAACAGGTAGGCTTGGAAAAACAAGCTGATTTATATCCTGCTCAACTTTCCGGGGGACAAAAACAGAGGGTGTCTATAGCCAGAACTTTAGCTATGGACCCCAGCGTGATACTTTTTGACGAGCCTACTTCAGCACTCGACCCGGAATTAATTGGCGAGGTATTAGAGGCTATAAAAAAATTGGCGTTAAAGGGGATGACCATGGCAGTAGTGACTCATGAAATGGGATTTGCCCGTTCGGTAGCAAATGAAATCATATTTATGGAGGGCGGAAAGATTATAGATCAGGGCTCTCCTCACAAGCTTTTTACTAATTCCGAGCATGAACGTACCAGGAAATTTCTTTACAAGATAACCGAACTATACGGAAAGGCAGTAGAAGAAAAATGAATGGAATTTATTTTATTAAAGATATAGTTTTACCACCTTTATTAGAAGGGACTTGGGTTACCATTAAGTTATTGGTTTTGTCTATCCCCTTAGGCTTACTTTTAGGTATTTTGATCGCTGGGGGACGGGTATACGGAAATAAAATTATATCTTTTTTATGTGCAAGTTTTACGATTATTTTCCGTGGCACTCCTTTATTAGTACAACTTTTTGTTATCTATTATGGGCTCCCCTCTATAGGCATATACTTTTCTCCTTTTGCGGCAGCAGTGGTAGGCTTTGTTCTATGCAGCGGAGCTTATCATTCCGAATATATTAGAGGAGCTATTCAATCGATTAAGAGCGGTCAGATGATGGCTGCAGAAGCTTTGGGAATGAGTAAATTTAAAGCTATTATATGTATTATTTTTCCTCAGGCTTTAAGAAGGGCTCTTCCCGGTTGTTCTAATGAGATTGTCTATTTAGTAAAATATTCATCACTGGCCTTTATGGTTACCTGTATAGAGCTAACTGGAGCAGGAAAGATTATCGCAACTCGTTATTTCAGATATACTGAAGTTTTTTTAACGATAGGAATTATATATTTATTGATGGTTTCTGTAGTTTCCAAGCTTCTTAGTATGGCAGAGAAAAAACTAAAAATTCCTGGATTGGGGTAAGTTGTTTAAACTAGATTTGAGGATGAAAGAACGAATACTTGGCTGTTTAGAATAGAACAATTTCCGAAAGAAAGGGAGGTGAGATAGTAGATTAAAATTTCTTATAATTTAAAAAAATTTAATTAATTATCAAGGAGATTAAAAAAATGAAAAGAAATAAATCAACATTAATAAGTATTATTTTAATTCTTGCTTTTACTTTGTTAATCGGAGGCATAGTTGTAGGCCAGGCTCAGGAGAAAAAGGTTTATATCAACGGCATTGATCCTGATTTTCCGCCCTTTGCTTATATAGATAAAGAAGGTAACCCTGCAGGATTTGATGTAGAAGCAGTAGATTGGATTGCCAAAGAGATGGGCTTTGAAGTCAAACATCAACCTACCGCCTGGGATACCATAATCCCTACTCTAAATGCTAAAAAGATTGACTTTATTGCTTCCGGACTGTCTGTGACCGCAGAGAGAGCAGAAGTTATTGCTTACACGATACCCTATTATGAACACAAGTGGTCCCTGGTAGTGCGTGCAGATTCTGATCTGAATATCGTTACCGGTTTGAGCAAGGGACATACAGTAGGCGTTCAGCGAGGAACTACCGGAGCCAACTGGATAGAAGACAGCCTGATTAAAAATGGTGTAGATGTAAAAATAAAAGTATATGACACCTTTACTTTGGCCATAGAAGACCTCTTAAATGGAAGGATAGATTCTGCCGTCCAAGATGATACTATGGTTAAGCAAATATTGGAAGCCAGATCAGGGTTAAAGGAAGTTGGAACCTGGGGAACAGGAGAAGAAAGATATGCCTATGGTTTAAGAAAAGGTGATACTGAATTATTAGACCTATTAAATGAAGGCTTAATGAAAATAATGAGTTCGCCAAAATGGAATGAGCTCAAAGCCAAGTATGGTATATAACGAAGCGAAGAAATAACTATAAAGGGATAGAGGGTTTCCCCCTATCCCTTTATAGTTAGGATTTATATTTAAATATTTTTATTTTACGAGATAAATTATGAAATAAAAAAAAGAATTTAAAAGATAAAAAGGGGTAAATTTATGAAAACCATCCTTCTTCCTTACGGAAAAGAAAAAATACCTATTACTATTCCCCAAAAGAATTTATTAAAAATCTGTTGGTTAAAAAGTAAACCGGGAGTAAAAAACAGCATTAAAGCAATTAAAGACTCTCTAAAGAATCCTCTTGGATCACAAACTATATCTCAAATTTCCCAAGATAAAAATTCTGCAGTAGTAATTTGTACTGATATTTCTCGTCCTACTCCTGATAATTTGTTAATCCCTCCAGTATTAGACGAATTAAATATGGGTGGAATTTCAGATAAAAATATTAAAGTAATAATTGCTCGAGGACAACATAGAAAGATGACTGAAGAGGAAGTAAAAGAGAAGGTGGGCGAAGAGGTTTTTAAAAGAGTAAAGATTAGTCAACATGACCCGGATAATAATCTTTTTTATCTCGGGAAATCTAAGAGGGGAAATGAATTGTGGATGAATAAAGATGTGGCCCAAGCTGATATAAAAATATCTACCGGTAATATAGTTCCTCATAGATATGCAGGTTATGGAGGAGGGGCAAAAAGTATTTTACCGGGGATATCCTCGAGAGAGACCATTGGCCATAACCATCTTTATGTAGAAACAGGAGAAGCTGCCTTGGGGAAAACAAAAGGTAATCCTGTCCGAGAAGAGATGGAAGAGGCAGCTAAGATGATAGGATTAGATTTTATAGTAAATACAGTGATGAATGATAAAAATGAGATAGTCAAAGTCGTTGCCGGAGATCCTGCTATAGCTCATCAAGCAGGAGTAAAGGCATGCAATGATATCTACGGAGTTAAAATTCCGGAAAAAGCAGATATAGTAATTGCCAGTAGTCATCCTATGGATATTAGTTTTTATCAAGCTTCTAAAACTTTAGAGGCGGTAGGTCATATCATCAAAGAAAACAGTACCATAATTATGATTTCCCCATGTTATGAGGGGATAGGGTCAAAAGATTTTTTAGATTTTCTTGGAGAAAAAACTCCCGAAGATATTATTAAAAATATTAAAGCTCACAAAGAAAAAAATGTAGTCGCAGGAGTTATTTCATATTTAATAGCAAAATGTAAAGAAAAAGCAAAAATTTACTTAATATCAGAAGGGATACAAGATAAAGATATATTGGAAATGGGAATGTTAACAGCTAAATCAGCTCAATCTGTTTTAAACGATGTTTTAAAAAATTATGGGGGTGAAGCAAAAATATTAGTTTTACCGACTGCTTCAATTACTCTTCCCCTTCTCGGGGAGGAATAAATTTGAAGAAGTTATTAACCGGAAATGAGGCGATTGCCGAGGGGATAATTGAGTCAGGGGTGGAAGTTGTCACCGGATATCCGGGGACTCCCTCAACAGAGGTAATTCTAACCCTGTTGCCCCAAAAAGAAAAATTGGGGATGCATATAGAATGGAGTGTAAACGAGAAAGTAGCTTTTGAAATTGCTGCCGGTGCCGTCTGGGCAGGGAAAAGAGCATTGGTAACCATGAAGATGTCCGGAGTGAATGTGGCTGCCGATTCATTGGCATCTATCGCTTATAGTGGCTGCACCGGGGGTTTGGTTATATTTGTGGCCGATGATCCGGGAGCAAGTGCCGGTATGCCCGAAGAAGATTCCCGCTATTATGCTAAATCGATGATAGTCCCCATGCTCGACCTCGCTTCCCAGCAGGAGTGTTTAGATTATGTGAAACTTGCCTTTAAAATCTCAGAGAAAATCGGAGGTCCTGTTTTTTTAAGATCAACCACCGATATCTCCCATGTTGCTTCCGATGTTGAAATAGGTAAAAAATTGAAATTGGAAAAAAGAGCAGCGCATTTCGAACGGGATATAGCAAAATATACCAAAGCAGGTGCTGTCTGGTGTATGGCTCAACATCAGGATGCCCTTAACAGATTGGCCGAAGCTTCCAAAATTAGCGATTCTTATATTACTGAATCCGGGATAAAAGTAAATGAAACCCAATTTGAGGATGGCAGTAAACTTGGAGTGATTTACGCCGGAGCGGTAGAAGAAAGTTTTAAAGAGGCCTTAAAAAAATATAACCTAAAACTCTCCTGGCTAAAGATAGGAATGTTTCACCCCTTGCCCGAAGAGAGAATAAAAGAGTTTTTAGAAAAAATAGACAGGGTGCTTGTCTTGGAAGAATTAGACCCTCTTATAGAAACAGAAGTGATGAGACTTGCCTTTCTCTTAAACAAGAAAGTTGAAATTTTAGGAAAATTTGACAAAACATTATCATTAATAGGAAATTATTCCTTTAAAAAGATTAAAGATGCCCTGGAAGTTCTTTTAAAAACAAAGCTTGAATCCGGGCAGGATTCCAAAATTTTAGAGAGAGCTAAAGAATTAGAAGTCAAGCGTCCTACCTCTTTCTGTATTGGCTGCCCTCACCGGGGAACTTATTATGCTCTAAATAAAGCGATTAAGAATTTAAAATACAAGAAAGACGAAATTATTATTACCGGGGATATAGGGTGTACCATTTTAGGTATGAGTAAACCTTTTGAAAGTTGCTGGACTGAAGTGGCTATGGGAGCAAGTATTGGAATAGCTCAGGGATTTAAATGGGCAGGAATTAAAAAACCGGTAATAGCCACCATAGGAGATTCTACTTTTTTTCATGCCGGTATACCTCCTCTTATTAATGCAGTCTATCAGAAGGTTCCTTTAACGGTAATTATTTTAGATAATGGCTGGACTGCCATGACCGGTTTTGAAGAAAATCCCGGAACTGTTAGTTTGAATGGAGCCTTTAATACCAAAAGAGTTGATATTGTCGAAATCTGTCGAGGTTGCGGTATAGAAGATATTCAGATAATTGATCCTTATCAGAGCAAAAAAGCGACAGAGAGTATAATGAAAGCGATAGAATATCCGGGAGTTTCGATAATAGTTTCCCGTCGGGAGTGTGCTCTTCAAGCTAAAAGAAAAAAGGTTAAATTAGTTAAACGAAAAGTAAATATAGAAAAATGTACCGGCTGCAGGATATGCTTGAGTTCTTTGGCCTGTCCGGCAATGTTATTTCATCCTAAAGATGCCGATAGTAAAGCCTATATGGAAATTACTTCAGCCTGTTTCGGCTGTGGGTTATGTGAATTTACCTGTCCGACAGGGGCGATAGAGGTGATAAAAGATGGAAAATAATTTTTATCTAATTGGAGTAGGCGGACAGGGAGTAATAAGGTTAGGGCAAATTATTGCCGATTATGGGATAGAAAAAGGCGAGAAAGTTAAATTTTTTAAAGAAGTAGGTATGGCTCAAAGAGGCGGTCCGGTTCATTGTGAGATTAGGATAGGCAACATATTTGGTTCAAGAATTTCTCCTCTCTCTTCTGATATAACAGTAGTAATGGAATTATCCGAAGGATTGAAAAGTTTAGAATTTATTAAACCGGGAGGAACAGTTATTTTAAATAGGAAAAGGATATATCCTATTGATATGATGGCCCATCCCGAAAAATACCCTAAAGATGAGGAGATAACCAGATTATTTAAAGAGGCAAAAGCAAAAATAATCTGGATAGATGCCGGTAAAATAGCTTCAGAAGTAGGACTTCTTATTGCAGAAAATATTGTCTTGCTGGGCGCTCTCTCTTTTATCTCTTCATTTGATAAAGAATTTGTTATTAACATTTTAAAAAAACATATTCCGCGCGAATTGGATAAAAATATTGCTGCTTTTCGCGTAGGGTACGAAATAGCAGAAGGAATGGTTGAATGAAAAATAAAAGTATGGAAAATTTTTTTAACCCTCATTCAGTAGCTATCTTTGCTTCAATGAAAGAAGGAAAGACCGGATATGAAATAGTGAAGAATATGGTAGAGGGTGGATTTAAAGGAGAAATCTATCCTATAAACCGTAATGGGGATGAGATATTTGGCCAAAAAATTTATCCGGAATTTATTGATTTACATATTGATTTAGCAATTATTGCTATTCCGGGGCAATTTATTCCTTCGCTTTTAGAAGATTTGGGAAATATAGGAGTTAAGTCAGTAGTTATAATTTCCGCCGGTTTTTCAGAAGTAGGAAATATCAAAGAAGAAGAAGAGATAAAAAATATAGCTAAAAAATATCAAATGAGAATAATAGGCCCGAACTGTGCCGGTATTATAAATACTGATTGTAATCTCTTTGCCAGTATTGAAGTCAGAGTCCTTCCTGGTGAAGCTGCCTTTATCACTCAAAGCGGCGCCCTGGGCGGAGCTGTCTTAATGATGGCAGAAGAATTAGGTTTTGGTTTTTCTAAATTTGTAAGTTACGGAAATAGATGCGATATAGATGAGGTGGATTTAATTGAATACCTGGAGGATGATCCTCAGACTAGGGTCATTGCCATTTATATTGAAGGGTTAACTGAAGGAAGAAAATTTTTAACTCAAGCTAGAAAGACCGTTCTTAAAAAACCAATTGTTGCCATTAAGGCGGGGAAGAGTAAAGCCGGGATGAGGGCGACTTCCTCTCATACCGGTTCTCTGGCAGGGGAAGATAAAATCTATGATGCCGCTTTTAAGCAGGCCGGAATTTTACGGGTAGAAGGGGTGGAGGAGATGTTTGATTTATGCCGGGGTCTGATTCATTACCCGAAAATCAAGGGGAATAAGATCGGAGTGATTACCAATTCAGGGGGGCCTGCAGTATTAGCTACAGATAAATTAGAAGAATTAGGATTAGAAGTCTCTGAACCATCCGAAAGTTTAAAGAATATACTAAAAGAAATTCTCCCTCCTCATGTTTCTTTAGGAAATCCTATCGACCTTTTGGCCTATGGGGGAGCAGAATATTTTGCTAAAGTCAGTAAAATTATTGCCTCGGAATATGATGCCATAATTGCTATTTTTGTTCCGACTGCTTCCATGAATTCTACAGAAATTGCCACTGCTTTAGGTAAAATAAAAGAAGAAATAAAAATACCTGTATTTGCTAATTTTATGGCCGGTAGATTAGTAAAAGAAGCGATTAGGGAATTAAAAAAATACGGAATCCCCAACTATGAAACCGGAGAAAGATGTGCGAAAGTGATTCAGAAAATTGCATCATATGCTATGAAAAATTAAAAGATTTTTGACTTGAAAATCTATTTTAAATATAATGAAACTAGCAAATTTTACTAAAAAAAAAAGGGGGTGATAGGTTATTTGAATTAGTAATTTAGTTTCAAATAAAATTTTAAAAAGAGGAGGTAAGAAAAAAATGTTGTGTAGACGTTTTATTGTGAGTATTTTAATTATTGTTTTGGCAAGTTTATTTGTATTTAATTTTATTGTTTTGGCAGAAAAGCTACCTGAAAAGGTCGTAATTGGCTGTCTTGAACCTCTTACCGGTGCACATGCAATTTTTGGTAGTGAAGCAAAAATTGGTATGGAATTTGCTCTTCAGCATATCAACGAAGCTGGTGGGATTCAATCATTAGGGGGAATTCCTCTGGAATTAGTGGCTGAAGATGTGGGTGAAAATGCGATGAGCGCTCGTCTGGCTGCT
>Ga0265594_1003638_pt1 | contig 10139 bp, 10 predicted proteins | sample saktaG_11_FD_190147 | JGI IMG/M metagenome (GOLD analysis project Ga0265594, IMG submission 190147) | Saline water microbial communities from Sakinaw Lake, British Columbia, Canada - sak_2011_5_24_80m | ecosystem: Environmental > Aquatic > Non-marine Saline and Alkaline > Saline ... | reverse complement strand
ATTTAAGGATGAAGGATTTTACCATTATTTACATGAGATGAAAGAAGCCCTTAGACGTTGATGTTTCATTGTTTATTAATAAAAAAGAGGTTGTCCTGTCAGCCTCTTTTTCTTTTCTTGACAAATCTTTTCAAAAATAGTAATATAATAATGTAATCATATATCACAGTTATTTAAAAAATTTGAGCCTCCGTAGCTCAGTTGGTAATAGAGCGCACGTTTGACAGACGTCATTAGGATGGGAAAACTCATACAAGAACGAGATTCAATAAGTTGAATTTTTAGTATTCCCTTAAAGCCGAGGGGTCGCGGGTTCAAGTCCTGCCGGGGGCGCCAATCTTATATATAAGCGAGCAAATCCAAATACAAGGATACCAATTGCTCGCTTTTTTATTTGCCAAAAATCGATAAAAACAATTAGACAAAATTCTTAAAAAGACTTAAAATAAAAGGAGATATTAAAAAGGTCGTTTTGATTTTAAGTTAAATAAAATATTTATAGATTATGGCTGAAGTTATCAAAAAAGACGGAACAAAAGAACCATTTGATTCCGAAAAAATTAGAAAGTCAATTGCTGGTGCTGCTCAACCGACTGATATTCCAGAAGAAAGAAAAAATGAAGTAATAGAACAAGTGACAGCGGCAGTAGTTTCTACACTGGAAGATAAAGAAGAAATAAAAACAAGCGAAATTAGAGAAACTATTCTTAGCGAGTTAGATCGAGTTGAACCAGGCGTAGCAAATGCCTGGAGAGAATACGAACAGGGAAAAACAAAGACTGAGTAAGAAAATCATTAAGAGGTATTGAAAAACACTAAAAAGCGTCCTTGTTAGGGGTGCTTTTTAATTAGACAAATCCTTCAAAAAGACATAAAATATAGGAAGAGACAAATATCAATGAAAACAGAATACGAAGCTACATTTACAAATATTAATAAGCAGGATATAAGAGAAAAATTAAAAAAAATTAAAGGAAAACTAATTCGTCCGGAATTTTTGCAAAAAAGAATTGTTTTTAATCTTCCCCAAGAATATAAGATAAAAGGAGGGTGGGTAAGAGTTAGAGACGAGGGAGATAAGATTACAATGAGTTTAAAAATTGTTGATGGTGCTGGTATTGAAAGTCAAAAGGAGATTTGTTTAAAGATTGATAGTTTAGAGAAAGCAGAAGAGTTTTTAACTATTTTAGGCTGTCAAAAGAAATCTTATCAGGAGAGCAAAAGAGAATTGTGGAAAATAGATGGGATAGAGGTTACCATTGATGAATGGCCATTTTTAGAACCATTTGTGGAGATTGAAGGGGAGTCAGAGGAATCAGTTAAACATATTGCTAAAAAACTTGGGTTTGATTACCAAAAGGCCTTATTTTGTTCAACTGATACCTTATACAGCAATAAATATAATCTTTCAGAAGATATTATTAATAACCAAACGCCAAAGATAGTTTTTGATATGGAGAATCCGTTTGTTGAATAAATTTTAAATTAATGCCAAAAATAAAAGATTTATCAAAAATTGAAAGACCAAGAGAAAAATTGATTACAAAAGGTTCTCAAAATTTGAAAGACGAGGAGCTTTTAGCAATTCTTTTAGGAACTGGGATAAAAGGGAAAAATGTTATTGAGGTTTCCAGACAAATTTTAAGGAAACATTCTAAAAAAAGATTATTACAATTAAATTACAAAGAATTATCTAAAATTAAAGGTATTGGTTCAGCAAAAGCTTGTACAATCTTGGCTGCTCAAGAATTAGTTAAAAGAGCATTGAAAGTCAGAGACGAAACATTACCAATTATTAATTCAACAAAAGATGTAGTTGCCCAAGCTGTTTATTTAAGAGATAAAACTCGTGAACACTTAATGACTATTTATCTTAATGCCAGAAATGAAATGGTTTGGAAAAAACAATCAACTTTTATTGGTACTTTAAACGCTAATTTGGTTCACCCAAGAGAAATTTTTGAAGAAGCTCTAAAACATAACGCAGCTTCAGTGATTTTAGTTCATAACCACCCTTCAGGAGATTCAGAACCTTCTCAAGACGATTTAGGAATTACTAAAAGAATAGTGGAAGCTGGTAAAATAATGGGGATAGATGTTTTGGACCATATCATCATAACCAAGACCAAAATTTTTAGTTTTAAAGAGAAGAAATTAATTTAAAAATATGGCCATTTTTAATGAATTAAAATCTATAGGAAAAATTTTACAAGAAGCTGGAAAAATTGAACAATATAAACAAATTCTTGAAGCACAGAAAGAACTTTTAAAAATGGAAAAAAGGATACAAGACTTAGAAAAAGAAAATCGAAAGTTAAAAGAGAAATTAGAGATAAAAGAAAATTTAATCTTTGAAAAGAATGCTTATTGGTTGAAAAAAGAAAATGGTGAAAGAGACGGTCCATTTTGTTCTGTTTGTTGGGACGATAGTAATAAGTTAATAAGATTAAGAGTAGGTGATTACCAATTAGGTTGGGCATCTTGTCCAAAGTGTAATAAAATGGCCCCTCGGCAATAAATTATGCCAAATAATAAATATCAAAATTTATGAAAAACCAATTTTATAAACCCAAAAAAGAAGAAATAACAATAAAATTTCAAAAAAGAAAAGTTGAATATATTCAAGATTTTATTAGCGATAAACCAGTTAAGGCTACCCCGGAAGAAATTGAAGCAGTTCAAGTTTTTTCTAAGCAATTACTTGAAGATTACAATTATCCAAAAACACATATTCAAACCAGACCTCAATATAGAGTGAAACAAAGACCTTCTGGCGGTAAAGATTTTCCTGTCGATATCGTAGTTTTTACTTCAAATAATCATATTTTTGATAATGAATATATTCTTGTTGAATGTAAAAGAAAAAATAGAAAAGATGGCAAGAAACAACTGGAAGATTATTTACATTTTTCTAAAGCATATTTGGGTGTATGGTTTAATGGGGAAGAAAGATTATTTTTAAGAAAAATCGAAAAACAAGGACAAATTCTTTTTGAAGAAATTCCAAATATTCCACAATACGAGCAGAGAATCGAAGATATTGGAAAATTTAGAAGAAAAGATCTTAAGCCTACTCATAATTTAAAAGTGACTTTCAAGGCAATTAGAAACCATTTAGCCGCAAATGCTGTTGGGGTGACAAGAGATGAAGTTCTAGCTCAACAACTTATAAACCTTATTTTTTGTAAAATTTATGATGAAAAATTTACAAAAGCAAATGATATTATTACTTTTAGAGCGGGCATAAATGAAAGCCCAAGAGATATTAAAAAGAGAATTTTAGAATTATTTAACAAAGTAAAAAAAACATACAAAGAAGTATTAGATAAAAATGATGATATCACCCTAGATGAGAACTCAATTGCTTATGTTGTAGGTGAATTGCAAAATTATTGCTTAATGGAAGCGGAAAGAGATGTGATTGCAGATGCTTTTGAAACATTTATTGGGCATGCCTTGAAGGGTGGCCAGGGACAGTTTTTTACTCCAAGAAATATTGTGAAAATGATGGTTAGCATTCTTGATCCATCCGAAGAAGACTTAATCATTGATCCTGCTTGTGGCACAGGAGGATTTTTAATTGATGCTTTGAAACATGTATGGGGTAAAATAGATCAGAAAGGAATTAAATATAATTGGTCCCAAAGCGAAATAGATAAAGAAAAACAAAAAGTTGCTTCTGAAAAATTTAGAGGGATTGATAAGGATTATTTTTTATCAAAAGTTACAAAAGCATACATGACGCTTATTGGAGATGGCACAAGCGGTGTTGTTTGCGATGATAGTTTAGAAACCCTAAATAGTTGGAATGAACTTACTAGGCAAAAAATTCAATTGGGTAAATTTGATGTATTATTTACAAATCCACCTTTTGGTGCAAAGATTCCTGTTCGTGGCGAAGAAAAATTAAAGCAGTTTGATCTTGGACATAAATGGAAGCGGGATAAAAAAACTGGAGAATGGGAAAAAGGAAAGTTGAAAGACAAGGAAGCTCCTCAAATTCTGTTTATTGAAAGATGTTTACAGTTGTTAAGAGATGGCGGAAAAATGGCCATTGTTTTACCTGATGGAATCTATGGAAATAATCAACTTGGTTATATCAGAAAATGGTTACTTGAAAGAGCAAGAATAATAGCTATTATTGATGTTCCTGCGGAAACTTTTATGCCTAATACGCCTACAAAGACTACAATTATGATTTTACAGAAATTACCTAAAAATAAAATTCCTCAAGATTATTCTGTGTTTATGGCTATTGCTGAAACCTGTGGACATGACAGAAGAGGGAATCTTAAAAATGAGGATGATGTCAGTAAGGTAGCTGGTAAGTTTAGAGAATGGGCAAAACAAAGTAAATTTAATTTCATTAAAGTTTAAAAAATGTTAAAAACGGTTACAATAAACAAATCTGATATAAAAAAGGAGAAATGGACTCCTAAATATGCTTATATTTTTAAGAAATTAGAAACCTCTCCAAGTGCTCTTAAATTAGAGGAATTTATTTCAGAAGGTCCAACGAATGGTATTGATTTAAGAGAGTTTACTGAAAAAGGTAGAAACTACATTAGAATTTCAGACATGAGAAGGTTTTTTATTTCTTATTCGGATATTAAAAAAGTTAAACTTAATAAAATACCTAAAAAAATTCAATTACGAGAAAAAGATATTCTTATTTCAAGAAAGGGAACTCCAGGTATTTCTGTAATAACAACAAAAGCAGACATAGATAATGTAATAGGAACAGAAGCAATTTTATTAAGAATTAAAGAGGAGTATGATCCTCATTTTCTAGTTGCTTTTTTTAACTCAAAAATGTTTTACGAGCAAGTATTAAACAATTTATCTGGAGCAGTAGCATCTGGAATAAATCACCCATCATTAAAGAAATTAAAAATTTTATATGATAAAAATCTCATTAAAAGTATTTCTAGCAAAGTTAAAAGAACGATGGAATTACATGTGAAAGCAAGCTCTGTTTTGACTAATACACAAAATTTTTTCTACCAAAAACTTGGTATTAATTTTTCAAAAATTGAAAAGGAAAATTTTTATTCAGCAAATCTTTCTGATTTTTCTATCACAGATCTTTGGACGCCCGCATATTCTTACCCATTTTATATGAACACATTAAAAGCAATTCAAAAGAAATGGAAAACAGTTCCGCTTGGTGAAATTGCTACAGCAAAAAAGGGTGACGAAGTTGGAAGCGATAATTATAATAAATATTTAGATAAAAAGGATAGTGACATTTCATTTATCAGAACTTCCGATCTTACAAATTACGAAGTTGATCAATTTCCTGATTTTTATGTTCCAGAGGAAATTTACCAAGAATTGAAGCAAGATATTAAAGCAGGCGATGTGTTGTTTAACAATGATGGGAAAATTGGACTTGTGGCAATTTTAACTCCGCAGGATAAAATTATTTTACAAAGTCATATCAAAAGAATAAGGCTGAGAAAAGAAGCAATTAAAAGATATAAATTTACACAAGAATATCTATTTTTAGTTTTAACTATAAAAGAAATAGCACGATACCAATCTGAAAGATATACAGTCATTCAATCAACAATCCCGACAATTTCAAACTATATTTTAGATTTTGAAATTCCTATTTTAGATAAAAACTCGATTGATAAAATTACTAAACTTGTAAAAAAAGCTTTTGAATTAAAAGACGAAAAGAAGAAATTAATTAGTGAAGTAAGAGAAGAAATTGATAATCATTTTGTCCTTTAGAAAAACGATCTGATTAAAACTAAGTACGAATTAAAGATTCCCAAAAGTAAAAGCATTGTCACTCTTAAAATCATTGATATGTTAGGAGAAGAATTAATAATTACGAAAGAGGTTTAACTCTGTAAACTCTATGGTTTTACCCCGGAGGAGGTAAAAATTATGGAAGGACTTGGTAAAGATTAATAAAATTTATGAGTAAAAAATATAAAAAATTTATTTTGGTTTTGTTACTAATAATTTTGGTATTAGTGGTCTCATTTTTTATTTATAAAAAACACTTTCGACAAGAAAGCATTGTTGAGCCCATTATAGAACCTAAGGAAATTTTGACTGTTTACGTTGATGGCAAAAAACTTGATAAAGAAAAAGATAATTTTATTTATTCATCAACGCTATTTCCAAAATTTAGTATTTTTATTCCAGAGAATGTAGAAAAAGAAAGTGTAAATTTTCAAATAGATAGTTCCAAAAATGTTTTAACAGATGAATTTTATGGTGATACGGATTGGAGCGAAAAAGGGAGAAGATTTATTTTTCGACCTTCGTATATGCTCGTTCCCCAAATACATCAAGTGATTGTGGATTATAAGGATTTAGATGGAAATTTAGCATCAATGAATTTTGACTTTATCCTAGTATTCCAGGAAAGTTTCGATAAACCATTAGAGGATTCCAGTGTTTGGATTGTCCCAGAGGACAGGTCACCGGAATGGTTTAGGGTTCAAGATGGAAAACTATTAGCCCAGCCGGCGACAAAAGATGGACATTCATCCTTAGCATTTCTTTACCCGTTTCCTGGCGATATAACAGTGGATTTTAAACTAATTCCCATTGGGGATAATGTGAGTCTAGTGTTTTACTTCTTAGACTCTAAGGATTTTGTTATTGGTAGCAATAGCAATAATAAAATGATCCTTTTTCGAAAGGGAGAATCCAGTTTAGCTGGCAAAAACTTTGAATTAGCAAGCAATCGCAATTATCATATTCGAATTACGCGCAAAGAATGTGTTTATCAACTAGCTATAAGAGAGTTAGTCGATGAGGCGAGAGTAGATTCCACAGCAGAGTTCTTGAGCGAAAATATAATGATAGAATATAAAGATTGTAGCTACTATTCTGATCATATAGGATTTTCTCTTTGGCAAAATAGTAGCGGGGTCTTTATAGACAACGTTTTTATTACTGGTTTTTCTACTTATAAATATGAAGAATGAGAAAATCAACAAACTAAAAACCCCTTTGATCGAGAATAATCTGAAAGATCACAAGACGAGTAGTTGTAAAGATTTATTTTTTGATTTTATAAAAAAATTGTCAAAAATTGATTTAAGAAATTACAAACCCAAAGCTCGTATTATTGGTTCTATTATTGCATGTATTATATTAGTCGCTTTTTCTATTAGCATCATTACTGGTGCTGTTTTAGGAATTAAAGGAGTCGCGAGTACCTTCTTTTGGAACATCCTTCCATCCGAGCTTCCTCTAGTAGGGCCAGAAAAATCTGACTATTTTAGTGATTTTACAGATGGAAAATGGGTAGAGCATCTTGGAAAATTTTATAGAAGCTTTAGTGACCTAAATCATATTTTTCTTTTTCCGGAAACACCTGGAGCACTGCTAAAATTTCATAAACCACTCCCCGAGAGGAAAGAGGTAGAATTTAAATTTAGTCCACTATCGGAAGATTCTGCTAATATTGTTATTAATGTAGGAAATTTGTATGAAATTGTAATTGGTGATAATAATTATAAAACGGTTAGTGTAAAAGCGCGCATTGACCCTGATGAAAAATGGGAGTTCATCCCAGAAAAACAGAGTGGTCAACTAACAAAAGATATGATAGGCGGTGGTATGAGAAGAAGTAGCGAGGTAATTATGAAAATAGATACTGAACACCGTTTGGATGGAAATTATTTTTTAGATTTAAAGATAAGATATATACCAATAGAACCTATAAACGCAGGATACCAGAACTTCCATGGTCAGTACATTTTTACACCACATTTTCAAGAGTATAAACCCCTTGATATAAGTGTAGGACTTATTAATCCAAAACTTAAAACAGATGTTGCTGTAAGATTTACTTCGTTTAAAATCGAGGAATAATTTTAAAACAACCCAGAAAATTAGAAAAAAATAATGTCAACTCTATTTTTAACCAAAGGGTCGAAGAATTGGGCGATGAGATAAATCTCATCTTTACCTACCCGAGCGACAGCGAAGGGTTAAGATGAACTTTAGTTCATCGCCTACCCGAGCGACAGCGAAAGGTAGAAAAGAACAGAATGTTCTTTGATTCGTCCGCTTCGCGGACTCGGTAATTGAGAAATAAAATTATATTATGTATGTAGAATACAAAACAAAAAAACACGATGAAGATGAGCATATTTATTCTCTGATTGTAAGGATAGATAAAGAAGATTTCTCCAAGGAAAAAATTATTAGGGAATTCGTTTTAAAAATAAAAGTTTTACTTTATCTTAATTGGAATTCAAACAATAAAATTAAGAAACATTCAGAAATTATAGATGGTGAAGAATGTGATATATTTGAGGTTAGAAGAAAGGGCTCCTTATACTTAGAAGACATGCCTTTTGAGATTATAGGCCCAAAAGCCGATATTGGCGAAATATTGTATTCTGTAACCAACGAAAACCACCACAACTATATCAAAAATAAAGTCTTGCTATGGGAATTATATGGAGAAGGAGTATCCAGTAAAAATGGGAAAAAAGAGCTAAAAAAACTACAAAACTTTTAAAACCCATATCTTTATCCGAAACAATATTTAGGGTAGGGAAATGAAAGTCGTACAAGGTATATTGTTAGTCATATAATATAAAAATAATCAAAATTTAACCAAAAATTAAAAAAATTTAAAATATGATAATTTGTATATTTGGAGCTAGTATCGTTTGGGGAGCAGTTGATCCAGAACATAGTGGTTGGGTTGGTAGATTAAGAAGTTTTTTAGAATTAAAAAGAAATTTTGAGATTGATGTTTATAATCTTGGAGTTTCTGGCGATACGACAACAGATTTATTAGAGAGGTTTGAGGTTGAGTGTAAAGCAAGAGAACCAAATATCATTTTAATCTCTATTGGTATAAATGATGCGCAATATATTAATAATGAAAGCAATCCACGAACGTCTCTAAAAGATTTTAGAAATAATATTCAAAAGGTAATAAAGATTGCCCAGAGGTTTACACCACAGATTATATTTGTTGGGTTTAATCCGATTGATGAGTCAAAAACAATGCCAATACCCTGGAGTCCTGAAAAATATTATACTAACGAGAATGTTAAAAAATATAATGATATGGTTAAGTTAGTTAACAAAGAGAACAATCTCCTTTTTATTGAAATTTTTGAGGAATGGATGAAAGTAGATTATAGAAATCTATTAGAAGACGGCCTGCATCCGAATTCAAAGGGTCATCAGAAGATATTTGAGACAGTAAAAGATTTCTTAATTAAAAATGAAATAACCAAAATTTAGCCCGGAGTTAAGGAAATTTATAAAAGATGTCCTTTCTTACTAAAAAAATAAAAATACAATAGAAATTACTCAATTATTTGATCATGCTTTACACGATTGACATATTCTTTATTATATCCTACTTCGTTATAATTCTTTTTATAGGTCTGTTTTCGGCAAGAAAACAAACCAGAGAGAGCTTTCTTATTTCTGATAGGAAGCTTTCTTCATTTTCTTTGGTATCTACTGTTGTCGCTTCGCTTATTGGAGGAAATGCTATTGTTGTTTTTACAGCAGCTATTTTTTTATATGGAATTTCTGCTTTTTGGGGTTTCATAGGACTTTCTTGTGGTTGCCTATATCTTATTTTCGTTACGAAAAAAGTAAAGCCCTTAGCTGATGAAAAAAAATTCTATACCCTGACTGATTTTTTTTATGAAAAATATGGTAAAAATGTTGGCTTACTAATGTCTTTTACTATCACATTAACTTTCTTTATTCTCTTACTTATTCAGATAATCGCTGGCAGTATTCTACTAAGTAAAATAATTGGATTAAGTTATGTATTATCTGTTTTTATTGTCACTATAGTTGTTTTTCTTTATTTACTTGCGGCAGGCTTCAAAGCAGTTGTTAAAACAGATATTTTCCAATACTTTGTTATTTTGATATTACTTTTAGTACTTGCCATTTCTTTGTTCACTGGAAAGGGCGTTACAATTTCACAGTTTAATCCTTTTAAAAGTGGCTTTATGTCTATATCCTTTTTTCTCTATGGTCTAATTACTGTAGCAATTGGTGCAGATATGTGGCAACGTATTTATGCTGGGAAAAACTCCAAGATAATTAAAAAATCTTTAATTATTTCAGCTATTACTCTTCCCATTGTTGGTATAGCAGTAGCTATGCTTGGTTTTGCG
>Ga0265594_1003634_pt1 | contig 10158 bp, 7 predicted proteins | sample saktaG_11_FD_190147 | JGI IMG/M metagenome (GOLD analysis project Ga0265594, IMG submission 190147) | Saline water microbial communities from Sakinaw Lake, British Columbia, Canada - sak_2011_5_24_80m | ecosystem: Environmental > Aquatic > Non-marine Saline and Alkaline > Saline ... | reverse complement strand
AGAAAAGATGGTTCTGCTATTATATGGAAAGATGGATCTAAATTTTGGTATTTAAATGGCAAAAGACATAGAATTGATGGACCAGCAATTGAATATAAAAGCGGAAATAAAGAATGGTATTTAAATGGCAAAAAAGTAAACGAAGAAGATGTAATAATAAAAGCAGTTTTAACAGAAAGAGAATATTTAGATTTTGTAATTAATTTAAAGGAAATATTATGAAAAAACCTGAATTAACAATTGATAGATATGGAGATAAAAAATGGTATTTAAATTGTAATATAGATAAAACAGATGGATCAATTACAAAATATATTAATGGAGACAAATGTTGGTGGAGCAATGGATTGTTACATAGAGAAGATGGTCCAGCTATTGAATATGCAAACGGAGACAAATTTTGGTATTTAAATGGTAAATTACATAGAACTGATGGTCCAGCTGTTGAATCTTTGAATGGTTATAAAGCTTGGTATTTGAATGGTAAAAGGCATAGAATTAATGGTCCAGCTATTGAAGATTCAGACGGAGATAAAAAATGGTTTTTAAATGGAAAAGAAGTAAAAGAAGAAGATGTAATAATAAAAGAAAGTTTAACAGAAAGAGAATACATAGAATTTGTTCTTAATTTATAATTAAAATCAAAAAGAGGAGAAGGTGGTTTTGGGAGCTCTGGAATTATTTAATTAAAAGGAAAATAAAATGCATCAAAGTTCTTTTTGGGAAATGAGCGTTTTTGTAAATAAATATCTTAATCCTAATGATAAACTTAAAATTATTGACATAGGGAGTCAAGATATTAATGGAACATATAAACCACTTTTTGAAAATAATGAAAATTGGGAATATGTTGGTTTAGATTTAACTCCTGGAAAAAACGTAAATATAGTTTCTAATGAAATGTATTCTTATCCTATTGAATCTGAATCTTTTGATGTTGTTATTAGTGGTCAATGTTTAGAGCATGTTCAAAACACACATCTTTGGATAAAAGAAAATGCGAGAATTTTAAAAAAAGAAGGAATAATTTGTATAATTACTCCTTGGACATGGAATGAGCATAAATGCCCAATTGATTGTTGGAGAATTTTTCCAGATGGTATGAGTTTTTTAATGGAAGACATAGCAAATTTAAAAGTAATTGAAAATTATATTAATTCACCAAATACAGATTGTATAGGAATCGCAAAAAAAGGAATGATAATAACAGAAAATTTAAAAAAATTAGAAGAACAAGATATTATTACGTTTAATGAAGTAATTAAAGTAAATACATATAATGTAAAAAAAGAAGAAATAAAAAATAAAACGATAATAGATATAGGAGCGAATATAGGATTGTTTTCTATATTTTGCGCAGAAAACGGGGCAAAAAAAGTAATAGCAATAGAAGCAAATAGTAATATATTTAAAAAATTAAAAGAGAATACAAAAGAATACAATAATATTGAAATAATAAATTTAGCAGTATATAAAGAAGATAATATAGATGTATATATTAAAGATAATAATACTTGCTCTACTATCACTGAAGATTCAAATTGTTTGAAAATAAAAACTATAACATTAGAGTCTATAATCAATAAGTTTGATTTACAAAATATGGAAGATATAGTTTTAAAATTAGATTGCGAAGGTGCAGAACATGATATTCTATTAAATACAAAAAAAGAAATATTAGAGAAAATAAAAACAATATATATAGAAATACACGAAAGTGAAGTTTCATATGATGAAACACATAACATTAAAAAATTAAAAAAACAAATTGAAGAATTCGGATTTGAAATAAAATATAATGCTCCAGAAATGTTATGTTGGCAAATAAACGAAAATGGAGAAAAATTTAATATAAGAAAAATGCCAACCGAAACATATAAATTTATAAAAAAAAAAGTTGCAATTATAATGCCAGCATATAATTGTGAAAAAACAATAGAAAAGTCCATTAATGCAATTATTAATCAAACATATAAAGAATGGACATTGTTTGTTATAAATGATTGCTCTACTGATTCAACAGAAGATATTTTAAATAAAACATCATTAAAAGAAAAAAAAATACATATAATAGAATCTTTTAAGAACGAAGGACCAAGTGCTTCTAGAAATTTAGCTATAGAAAAAATACTTAAAGAAAATTTTAATTATATTGCGTATTGTGATGCAGACGATATATGGGACAATGTTCATTTAGAAGAAAATATATTTTGTTTAGAAAATAAATGTGTAGATATGATTTATTCAAATGCAAAAACTGTTTTTGAAGACGGATCAAATGCTTCTTCTTATGGAATGAATATAAGTAATTTTTTTAATTTTAATGATTTGTGTAAAAACAATTTCATTTATATTTCTTCTGTTGTTCACAAAAAAGAATGTCTTTCTATTGGATGTTTTGATTCAAAATTAGATTCTATAGAGGATTGGGATTATTGGTTAAGAATATGTAAAGAAGGATATAATATAGAAAAAAATAACAAACAAACAATATCATATTTAGTTAAAAATAATAGTTTTGCATCAAAAAGTAATGACAATATATATAATTTGTTTTATAATAAACATAAAGATAGTAATCTTAGAATAAGATTGTTATCTGTTTGTAAAAATGAAGAAAAAATGTTACCTTATTTTTTAAATTATTATTGTAAATTTTGTGAAGAAATAATTATTTACGATAATGGGAGCACAGATGAGAGTATTAACATTATTAATTCCTTTCCTAAAACAAAAGTAATAAATTATGATACGAATAATAAATTAGATGATATAAAAATAATAGAAATATTAAATAACAATTATAAGGAAGAATCAGAAAATTATGATTGGCAAATAATTTGTTCTATTGACGAATTTATTTATCATCAAAAATTAATTAAAAAGCTTATAAAATATAAAAAAGAAGGAATTACGATACCTAAAATAACAGGGTATCAAATGTATAGTAATTTTTTTCCAACAGAAAACATACAAATATATAATATAATTAAAAAAGGATTTAGAGATAATAATTTAGATAAAAACGCTATCTTTAATCCACAAAAAGTACAAATAAATTATGAAGTAGGATGTCATATATGTAATCCAGCTGGAGATATAAAGTATAGTAAAAATAATGAATTTAAATTATTACATTATCGTTTTATTTCTTATGATTATTTGCAAAATAAAAATAAAGAAAGAATAAAAGAACTAAGTGAATCAAACAAAGAACATGGTTATGGTATTCACTACAAAATATTTTCTAAAATAACAAAAGAAGATTTTATTAATGATTGTAAAAAATGTGAGGATATATTTAAAGAATTAGAAGAAGAAACAATTAAAAAAAACATTTCCAAAATAGATGATAAAATTGTTATTAAAACCAGTATAATTATTCCAACATATAATCATTTAGAAGATTGTTTAAAACCATGTATTGAAAGTATTATAAAACATACAAATTTAAATGATACAGAAATAATTATTGTTGCAAATGGATGTAATGATGGAACTGAAGAATATGTAAAATCGCTTGGAAAACCCTTCAAACTTCTTTTGTTTAAAAAACCTATAGGATATACCAAGGCAATAAACGCAGGAATAAACATAGCAAAAGGGGAGTATATTGTTCTTTTAAATAATGATTCTATATTATTAGAACAAAATAAAAACGATTGGATTAATATATTAATTGATCCATTAAAGGATCCAAATATAGGGATAACTGGACCATTAGAATTATATAGCGAAGAAATTAAGAAGAATTATTTATTGTTTTTTTGTGTAGCTATGAGAAGATGTCTGTTTCTTGAGCTAGGATTATTAGATGAAATATTTTCTCCAGGTATGGGAGAAGATGTAGATTTTTGTTTAAAAACTGAAAATGCTGGTTATAAAATTCAAAGAGTTCCTTCTGAAAAAAATATTTTTAATAATGATATAGGATTCTATTGTGGTAAATTTCCTATCTTTCATGAAGGTGGAAAAACTTTTTCAGAATTGGAAGAAAATGGAAATATATTAAATAAAAATAAAAAGATTTTGTTAAAAAGATATTCTGAAAAAAACGAATTAAAAATTAAAAAAAACAGAATATATGATACTTTCATTTTTTATAATGAATTAGATTTATTAGAATTAAGATTAAACGAATTATATAAAACAGTTTATAAATTTGTAATAGTTGAATCTACCTTAACACATTCTGGACAAAAGAAAAAACTTTATTATAACGAAAACAAAAAAAGATTCAAAAAATTTGAAGAACAAATAATTCATATAATTGAAGATATTTCAACTCCTTTTTTTGATAGTTGGTTAAGAGAAAATGCACAAAGAAATGCAATTATCAAAGGATTACAAGATTGTAACGATGATGATATTATTTGTATTTCGGATGTTGATGAAATTCCTAATTATAAAAAATTATTAGAATATAACAAAAATCTTGGAATTGTAAATTTAGAAATGAATCTTTATTGTTATTATTTAAATAATAAAAACATTTATCAAACATGGCATCATGGAAAAATAATACCATATGATTTATTAAAAAAACGAAAAAAAACCATAACAGACATACGAATGATACATGAAACAGAAGAACTTTTAAGTATAAAAGATGGTGGTTGGCATTTTAGTTTTATTGGCGGAATAAATAATATTATAAACAAATTGAATAATTATGCTCATCAAGAATTCAATAATGAATATTATAAAGATTATAAAAGAATTGAAGAAAATATTAAATTAGGTAAAAGTATTTTAGAAGATAAAAAAATGTTTGAAGTTGAAGAAATAGGAAATACATACCCTGAATATTTAATTAATAATTTTGAAAAATTTAAAAATTATATTTTATTAAAAACGAACAAAAAAGGATTAATTAAAAAAATGAAAAAAATATCAATAATAATACCCACATATAAAAAACATTTAAAAGAGTGTATTGATAGTATTTTAAAATTTACAGATATGAGTAACAAAGAAATTGTTATTGTTGCAAATGGATGTGACGAAAAAAATTCAGAATATATTAGAGAAATAAATAATAAAAACTTTATAAAAACAATTTGGTTTAAAGACCCAATTGGTTATCCAAAAGCAATAAATGTTGGTGTTAAAGAATCAAATATAGAATCTGAATTTTTAATTTTTTTAAATGATGATGTTGTTCTTCTTAAACAAGAAAAAGATATTTGGATTAATTTATTATGTGATCCATTAATTAAAGATAACTCTTTAATAGCAACTGGACCACTAAAAAAAGTATTAAGTAAAGACAATTATTTAATAGGAATTGAACAATTAAAAAAAGAATTTATTAATGAACATTATTTAATGTTTTTTTGTTGTGCGATTAAAAAAAATCTTTTTTATAAAGTTGGATATTTAGACGAAAGATTTTCTCCAGGAGGATGTGAAGACATAGATTGGTGTTTAAGATCAATTAAATTAGGTTATAAATTGTTAGAAGTTCCTGAAAACGAAAACAATAGAGAAGATAGTAGCGAAATGACATATGGTTCTTTCCCTATCTCTCATTTTGGAGCTTTCACAATGTATGAAATAAATAATTTAAATAAAGAAATTTTAGAGAAAAATATAAAACTATTATTAAAAAAACATGTAAATATATATAATATTTATGATTGTTTTATGTTTAATGACGAATTAGATATTTTAGAAATCCGATTTGATGAATTATATGAAACAGTAGATAAATTCGTATTAGTAGAAGCAACAAAAACACATTCTGGAAAAAACAAACCTTTATATTTCCAAGAAAATAAAAATAAATATAAAAAATACATGGATAAAATAATACATATTATAGTAAAAGATCTTCCAGAAGACACAGATAATCATTGGATAAGAGAGAGAACACAAAGAGATAATATTCTTAAGGGACTTGTAAATTGTAAAGACGAAGATATAATTTTATCTGGAGATGTTGATGAAATTCCTAAAAAAGAAATAGTAAAAAATTATAAAATTTCAGATGGGGTAATTGGATTAGATCTTCAATATAGTTTTTATTATATAAATTGTGTAAGACAAAAAAAGGGAACTTCACACTATAAAATAATGCCATATAAAATAGCTAAAGAACATTTAAGTGCATTAAGATATGAAGAAGTTCCTATAATAAAAAATGCAGGATGGCATTTTAGTTTTATAGGAGATGTTGATAATATAATAAAAAAAATAGAAAGTTATGCACATCAAGAATATAATACTGATTATTATAAAAATAAGAAAAAATTAAAAAAGAAAATAGAAAATGCAGAAGATATATTAGAAAAAAATATGGAATTTAAATATGTAAAAATAGATAATTCTTTTCCTGATTTTGTTATTAAAAATGAAAAAAAATTAATTGAAAAAGGTTTAATTAAAAAAATAGAAATTTTAAAAGAAAGATATAAATTAAAAAATAAAATATTTTTGAACGAAAGAAATGAAGAAATAAAATATTCAGTTATAATTCCAACATATAATCATTTAGAAGATTGTCTAAAACCCTGTTTAGAAGGAATTAGAAAATATACAAATCTAGAAAATATGGAAATATTAGTTGTTGCAAATGGATGTAATAATGAAACAAAAGATTATGTGCAATCTCTAGAAAAACAATTTATACTACTTTGGTCTAATGAAAAATTAGGATATACAAAAGCAACAAACAAAGGAATCGAAAGAGCAAAAGGTAAATATATAATATTATTAAATAATGATACTGAAATAATTGGAGGATATAAAAACGAATGGGTAGATAGATTAAATGAACCATTTAATAATATAAATGAAAAAATAGGAATAACTTGCTCTCATACATTGTACTCCCCAGAAGTAGAAGACGAATTCGCAATCTTTTACAATGTAATGATACCTAGAAAAATAATTAATGAAATAGGTTTATTAGATGAAATCTTTTCACCAGGATTCGGAGAAGATATTGACTATTGTATGAAAATAAAAAAACATGGATATACTATTTGTAATGTAAGTCATAATGGATATCCTATGAATCATAAAAGTGGACAAACATTCCACGATAAAGAAAATCATGAAAATTATGAAAAAACAGTTAAAAAAAATCAAAATATATTATACCAAAGATATGTAGCAAATAAATCAAATGAAATTACAGCAACAATTGTTACAAAAAATAGATATTTTGATACTTTACCACTAGCAATTGAATCTGTAATTAATCAAACTCTAAAACCAAAAAAATTGATCCTTTATGATAATGGAGATAAAATAGATCTAAGAAAATTACCTATTTATCAAAGTCTCTTCTCTAAACTCGACCAAAAAGGAATACAGTGGGAAGTCATCTTTATAGATGAACCAGGACAAATACATGGTCATCAACACGCTATAAAAAATGTAAAAACAGAATGGATATGGAGATTAGATGATGACGAAGTTGCAGAACCAAATGTATTAGAAACTTTAATGAAAAATGCAAATAATAAAGAAATAGGAGCAATTGCAGGACTTGTTATTGATCCAAAAAATGTTCAAACTATAACTTCTTCAAATATAGAAAATAATAAAATAAATAATGTTGAATTAAATATTCAATGGTTCTTACATAAAGAAAAAAGAACTATAGAAGTAGAACATCTTTATAGTTCGTTTCTTTTTAGAACAAAAGCTGGAAAACATGGATATTGTATGGAACTTAGTCCAGCTTGTCATAGAGAAGAAACTATATTTACATATGAAATGAAAAGAAACGGATGGAAATTACTTGTTGACACAAATGCAATAACATGGCATTATAGATCAGAACAAGGAGGAATCCGCTCTTATAACGATTCTAGCTTTTGGGAAAATGATGAAAAAATATTTAAAGATAAATTAAAAAATTGGAAAATAAAATGAAAAATAAACCAGAATTAAAAATTAGAGAAAATGGAAGTAAATATTGGTATTTAAATAACAAATGGCACAGAGAAGATGGTCCAGCTGTTGAATATACAAATGGAGATAAGTTTTGGTATTTAAATAGTAAATTACATAGAGAAAATGGTCCAGCTTGTGAATATGCAAATGGAAATAAAGAATGGTGGTTAAATGGGAAATGTCATAGAATTAATGGACCTGCTATCGAATATACAGATGGACAAAAAATATGGTATTTAAATGGTAAATTACATAGAGAAAATGGTCCAGCTTGTGAATATACAAATGGAGACAAATATTGGTTTTTAAATGGTGAACAAGTAAAAGAAGAAGATATAATAATAAATGCTAATTTAACAGAAAGAGAATATATAGAATTTATTATAAAGAGATTATTATGAAAAATAAACCTAAATTAGAAATTAGTTCAGATGGAACTAAATTTTGGTATTTAAACGGTTATTTACATAGAGCTGATGGTCCAGCTGTTGAATATCCAAATAAAGACAAATCTTGGTATTTAAATGGTTTATTACATAGAGAAGATGGTCCAGCTGTTAAATATGCAAGTGGAGATAAATATTGGTATATAAATGGTAAACTTCATAGAATTGATGGTCCAGCTTGTGAATATAAAAACGGAGATAAAGAATGGTATTTAAATGATAAAAAAGTAAAAGAAGAAGATGTAATAAATTATAATATAACAGAAAGAGAATATATAAATTTTATAATAAATCAAACCTAAAAATTGGCGGTTTATATCCTTGACAAAATATTGAAAATCTTATAAAATGAACTCAGAAAAAAGGAGAATAGAATGGAAAGCGTTTACATTGCAGGACCATATCGAGACAAAAGAGGACACTATTTTGTTGAACAAAACATTAGAGTAGCAGAAAATCTAGCTGTAAAACTTCTTAAAAAAGGATATAATCCGTATTGCCCTCATACAAATCTTAGAGCATTTGATGGAGTTGTAAAAGATGAAGTCTTTCTTGAATCAGGATTAGAATTTCTTAGAATGTGTGATTCCGTTCATATCCTACCAAAATGGTATAATTCAGAAGGAACTATTGGAGAAATTTTAGAAGCTATAAAGATAAATAAACCAATTATATTTTATAATGATAATCTAGAACCTTTTCAAGAAATAACAAAAAAGGGCGAATGGGATAACACAATATTAAGCTACAAATACGCAAAACATCAAAAAGAATTAATAAAAATAATGAAAAAAAAGGATCAAATATGTGCAATTCTTTTAACTTCTGGTCAATAGAATATTGGGAAAACGAAGAAGAAGGATTGAAAAATTATTATAAAATAACAAAAAATTTAGAAGAAGCAGTTCAATACTTTTATGAAAAAGAATGTAACAAAATATTTGAAGAAACAAACGAAGAAGAACAATTTAAAGAAGAATGGAGAAAAAACTTTATAGAAAAATATTGTATAGAATATAAATGCATACAAGGAGAATTAGTAAAAGGAGAAATAGATGAATTTTTAAAATTAATTCTTAATTTTCAAAAAATGAACTCTAAAACAATAGCAAATATTAGCACCGAATCTGTAAAAATATTTGTAATAGATGCAATAAAAAATAAAGATAAATTAGACTTCTTTATAAGAAATTTATTTAAATATTATTAAAAAAAAGTTCCTTTTATGACATAAAAAGAATATTTAAAATTTATTATTTTTAATAAAAGAAAACATTGGTACAAACAAGAAATATATGAATGTCCAGTTTGTTTTAAACAAACAATTTATAAAATAAGAATTTATGGTAAAAAACCAGAAAATTATGATGAAATATATACATTTCTAAATTATTATTGTGAATGTATCTTTTAAAAAAGGAGAAAATAAATGAAAGTTGAATTTAACATTAACAAAAAAGAAAAAACAGTTAGAGAACAATCGAAAGTCTTAAAAGAAAATTCAAAAACTGTTTTAGTAAAAACAAAAAATGGAAATATTATAAAAAGACATAAGATTAAACATAATGTTGTTGAAGTTTTAAATAATGCAGTGAAAGAATGAAAGAGACCCTCTTGATGCGAGGCAAACTAAAAGCTTCTATAATTTAATGATAAAATACCATACTCGTAATATGGATTTATCGGTTTGATTCCGTTTAGAGGCTCCAAAAAATAATTATAATTTGAAAGGAAATATTAAAAGGAGTATATTAATGTTTTTGAGAAAGAATATAATCAGTTGGTAATTAATATTAAAATTAATATT